>Ga0190275_10000231_pt1 | contig 57835 bp, 47 predicted proteins | sample Popmic550T_FD_133745 | JGI IMG/M metagenome (GOLD analysis project Ga0190275, IMG submission 133745) | Populus adjacent soil microbial communities from riparian zone of Yellowstone River, Montana, USA - 550 T | ecosystem: Environmental > Terrestrial > Soil > Riparian zone > Trees stand | place...
CAATGGATTCTCCATGCCAGTTAAAATTTTTTCCGATAAAAACTCTCCATTTTCGGAAATACGCCCTTATTGGTCGAAAAAGCAGGAGTACGCCTCAGAGCTGCAGCGGCCAATGCGTACCAAAAATTTTATTGCCATTACCTCGCTGATAAAACGTCTTTCCATTTCAGCAATCTCATCGCATATTTACGCTGACACCTCATCAGGATGGCTATATAACGTATAACCCGCCAACATGCGCCGCTGCACCGCAAGCCAACCCAGCAGCTTCTCCTCTCTATCGATGTCCGACATGCCAGGTAGACAGTCTGCACACGCCCACCACTGCCCATATTCTCGTCTCCTCCCTCTGCGCAAACGTGCCAAACATCCCCACCAGCCACGCTCAAGCGCACCCCACACCCACTCCCCTATTCCATCCTTATGTGCTGGAACTCCTTTGAAAGCTGCTTGGTGTCTTCCGGAACCGGGTACAGCTCGTATGAGACGTTCACCGCGCGGGGAAGCGCGCCTTTAACAGCCCCGCACACAACCAAGTAGCTCAGGCTCTCTTCTCCCTCCGCGTCCTTTAGCCGCACGGTAAGATGGTCCACAGACTTGTACTTGTACGGAGGAAGAGAGACCGGCACAATGTGCGCAGTTCCTGGCAGCGCGTACTCCACCTGGTTCTTCATTTGCGACTCTAGAGATACGTACGGGTCGTTTGCGCATATCTCCACCCTCCTAAAAGTGCACCTGATCTCTATCTTAACCAGCGCAACCTTCTCCACGAACGGGATTTTGACAACCAGCCCCCCCGGCACCCGCGTTCGCGAACACGCAGCAACGCCGCGCCTCGCGCTGCTCTCCACGAGCACCTCTTTGCAGCTGCCCTTTGGCGCCTCGTTGGTCCCCACCACGCGAGAAATATCGACAGATCCAAAAAGCGACTTCGAGGGCACCTCCGCAGCACACACGCACTCCTCAGAACACCCTTCCATCACCATCAAAATAAAAATTACGCCCTTTAACCGCGCCCAGCGCTGCCTCCCGCGCCGCCTGCCTCCTTCCCGCCAAACACCAAGGTCGAAAACTTCCAAATTCGGAATTTCCTTTTTTGATCATTCAAAGGCATATGAGCTCTTTTTTTCACAATTTTTATTCAGATGTTTCTGCCAAACGACTTGACAATGGTCAGAGTCCTCGGTGAAGGATCCTTTGGGAGGGTGTATCTGGTCTCGTTCAAAGGCCTGAGCTACGTAAAGATGAGAAAGCTCTACGCTCTCAAAGTAATCAGCAAAGCGCAGGCGCTGCGAAACAAGCAGCTTTCGCACATATACAACGAAAAAGCAGTAATGCTATCGATCTGTTCGCCTTTTTTTGTCAGGCTCTACAGCACGTTCCAAGACGAAAGGTACCTTTACATGGTCATGGAGTACGTCCCGGGAGGCGAGCTCTTTTCGTACATGAAGGACATTTCGAGATTCACGATCTCGCAGGCCAGGTTCTACATCACCGAAATACTCATGGCGCTGGACACGCTCCACACACACGGCATTGTGTACCGCGACCTGAAGCCTGAAAACGTTCTACTGGACGAGACAGGGCACGTGAAACTCGCAGACTTCGGATTTTCGAAGAGGCTTTTCGGCATTTCGATCACCTGGACGCTGTGCGGGACCCCGGAGTATCTCGCTCCCGAAATCATCAGAAACGAAGGGCACGGGTTCGAAGTGGACTTCTGGTCGCTCGGCGTGATACTTTACGAAATGGTTGTTGGCATTCCTCCGTTCTACCACGAGAACCACTTGGATCTTTGCAGGCAGATAATACACGGAAAGGTTGGGTTTCCGCCGTTCCTCGACATTGTCACGTGCGATCTGATCAAAAAGCTTCTGACTGTGGACAGAAGAAAGAGGCTTGGGCATGTGAGAGGCGTAAGAGACATATGCAGACACGCGTTCTTCAAAGACATTAACTGGCTTACCGTTTACAAGAGGGAGTACACGGCTCCTATTATACCTGGAACTCCGAAGGAAGACCTAGTAGACGGTCTGGGACAATCTGTAAGCACGCACATTTTAAGCACAACAACGGAGCCGCCAGTCGTAAGCCGGCTTTTTGACCAGTACTAGAACTATGCGTACGTGGGAGAGGCGCTAGCTGCACTTTGTTAGCGACGCGAAAATTCATGCATCGCTGGACGTACAGCTGAGCAGCCAACTGCAGATACCTGGTAAATAAAGTATGGTTATTGGAAAGGGATTTATTTAGAGATAGTGAGGGTTGTAGAGGTGGTGATGTTTGTAGAGGTGTGGTGATGTTTGCAGGGGTAATCATGAAGGCCTACATATCCATCCATAATCATTATCTACCCCATCTTACCACTACCTACCTCACCTCATCTACCCATCTACCTACCCAACCTACCCCACCACTTAGCTCTCTGCTATGCTCAGGAAGTTATCGCTTCTTATGAACAGCACCTCTTTTTTCTGGACCGTCTTTTGTTCGTCTGCGGTGTCCGAGACCATCAGATTCAGGTGCTCGTCGAACATTCTCAGCACTCCTCTTATTTCTCTTCTGTCTCTTAGTAGAATTTGGACTTTTGTTCCGAGCAGTCCTCTCACGTACTCTAACGGGTGCATATTATGCAAATTCTCGAATTTTTTTACGGATGGACCGCAAGCGAACTACAATAATAGTGGTGCTGGGAATGGCGGGATGTGGAAAAACAACGTTCGCTCAGAGGCTGTACTCTTGGCTGTCGGAAAAACACTGCAGGATAAACAGAGAAACCGGGATGAACGATGAAGTATTCGGGGCTAACCTTGACCCGGCGTGTCTTGCTACGAAAATGCCCCTTCACTACGACATAAGAGAGATAATCTCGGTCGCAGACCTGATGGAAAGAAAAAAGCTAGGGCCAAATGGGGCTATTCTCACGTCTCTGAACCTTTTTGTGCTGCAGATAGACGCGTTCATAAAAGAAATAGAGAAAACCAGCCCAAGATACGTGGTGATAGACACCCCCGGGCAGGTCGAAATGTTCACGACTTCGACGTCTGGGTACCTGCTAACTAAGTGTCTTGCAAAGAGCCCAAATACGCAGGTGCGGATGCTGTACGTTGTGGACGGAGAAAAAGCGCAGAGCCAGCAGTGCTTCGTTAGTAACATGGTCTTTGCATCTTCTGTGAGGATGAGGTTCCAGGAAGAGGTGAGCATTGTGGTAAACAAAGCGGATTTCGAACACGCAGACACGGTGGAGAAGTGGACAAGAGACTTCGACCTGTTTTTGAACTCTCTTGCACAGGAAGAGACCATCTCGCCAACGCTCAGGTCGATTGCGCTGTGGATGGAAGAGTTCTACAACAACTTCGAAATATTTCACGTATCTTCAGTGCTCGGCACGGGAAAGTCTGCGCTTCTCCACTCTCTATCAGCAGAGGAAGCGAGCGGAGTAGAGGGCGCAGGAGGTGCAAAGGACGGTGACATGTCCAAGATAAAGGATGGGATGAGAGGGGATGCGATGAGAGAGGATGGGATGAGAGGTGATGAGACAAGGGATAATGCGATAAGAGAAAACAGCTCGAAGACACGCCAGACGCTTGAAGATATTCAAAACAAAGTAAATGACATAGCGATATCAGGAGGAAAAGACTAATAGGTCTTACCGACTCTTTCGACCGTGTCCAGACCCACTTCCTTCGAAATGGCTATAACTATAGGTGACCTCGAGAAGAGATGGCCTGAGATAGAACGGGCAACAGATTTTTCTCTAAGATGATTTGCAACGGACTTCCAGATTTCAAAAACTATCTAAATAGATAGGATCTAGCAAGACGTAGCTCATCAGCCGTCCAAGTCACCGCACCTGCGCGCTCCGCTTCCTAAATAATAAAACTAAAACTATTCTGAACCCCTGGCACCCTCAAGCTATTAAAAGAGAACAACCAGTCCTCGGGTGAAAATAACCCGTGATTCTGGTTTATTAATAGAAAAATCCAAGGATCTTTCCTCCGATGTGGCTTTCCACGCACTCTTTGTGGTCCAGTATTCCCTTCGATGTCGTGATCACAACGTGGCCGAACTGCCTTGCTGGCAGAAGCCTGCTGCTCCATCTTTCCAAATGAGAGAACGGCACGTCGTACCGCGGGCAAATAGAGCCGCACTTGTTCAATCTTCCGTTCAGGTTGATTACTGCCTTCCCTTTCCTGTGGTCGTCGATGTACTCGATTTCCGAGATGTATCCCTTCTTCTGCATGCACTCCAAGAAGCTCTTGACGATCCTGTTTGGTGACCTTACCAGCACCTCCTTCTTTCCGCTCATATTTGCGTTGTTGATGCACTTCAGCGCTGCTGTGAGTTTGTCCATGCTAGGGTAAAAAAAAATACTAAATTTAAGCGAAAATTTACCACCACATTAATTGAAGAGTTTAACAGTATATTATCAGACGGAGTGGGCACGAGGTAGGCGCGGTGCAGGAGATGGGGGGTGCTTGGTACAGAGACAGGGCATTTGAAAAGGTATCCCACCTAGATCGCCAATCCTGTCACAATTACCCACCTGCCATACGACTAATCCCGTCACCCATTCACCCTGCCAAAGCACTTGCCCTACCATGTCGATCTGTCTACTACACCTATTCTATCTACACATCTATCCTACTCTACTTATTCTACCTATTCTACCTATCCTACTACACCTATCTATTCTACCTATTCTACCTACACATCTACCCCACGGTGGTAAGGAACTCTTCGTAGCTTACCATTACGGGCTTGTTCTGCACTCCTCCGCTCTCTTCTTCAGACCCGTGCGCAGGCTGCCCCTCTGGGTTGCTGATTTTTCGCGTCTCTCCCCAAGTAAAGTCGTCAAAGTGCCAGAACGCGTACATGGGCAGAACGAAGTTCCAAATTGGCAGCGAGAACAGATAGACAATAAGCCAGAAGAAGTAGAACACGTTCATGTTCGTGAAGAAGATAAGAAGAGCGGGCAGCCCCAGAATAGCCGCAAGAAGGATCAAAGGTATCCATACAGGAGTGATAAGAAAAGCGGTCGCAATCAGAACCCCCGTGAACAGAATCGCTGCGGGAAGCACCAGCGTCCCAAACAGCTCCAGGATCACAACAAACTGCATCGAGCAGAAAAACGTCCCGCACAGATCGACTTTCAGCAGCTCGAACAGGTTGTGGATCGTCGAATTGATCCACCGCCTCCTCTGGCTTAGAAGAACCGAGAACTTATCCGGCACCACCGTATCGCACAGCGCAGACGGCAAAAACACAATCTTCTTTTTCGGGAAATTTTTTAGCAGCAGCGTCGTTAGGAACCTGTCTTCGCCAAGAAGCAGCAGATTTTTTTCGTGCAGCGTCTGGGTCTTATCGCTTCCGTACGCGTGCAGAACCGACGGCGCCACAAGAATCGGCGCGCACCCGTTTTTTCGCTCCAGCTTGATGCGGTACATGCAGAAACACCCCGGCAGACACGTCACGTTGCCAAAGACGCTTTCAAACCCCTTTGCAAGGTGGTGGCTTGCGTAGTACTCGAACACCTGGATCGCCGTCACAAAAGACCCAAACTTGTTCGAAATCAGCGTCTCTCCGCATATTCCCATAAGAGACTCGTTGTGGTGCATCGTTCTCGCCATTTTCCTGAGCGCTCCCTGCCTCACGGATGTGTCTGCGTCCACCATAAGAATCGCGCCAAAGGACTCCGGGCTGATGCCCGTCAGGTCTTTTATCTTCCTGTAGAGATCGATGTCCAGAGGGCTCATTCTGACCTTGTACAGAATCCGGTGGAAGAAGTTCATAACGATCATTTGGCTGTCTCTTTTTCCGCGGTTTTCGGACTTCAGAATCAGAACGATGTTTGTAAAGCGCACCCCGTGTTTTGTGCTCACTTTGTACGTTCCCGCGTGCACCTCTGCGTGGTTTATCTTCGAAGACCCCGCCGCTATCGAGCTGTACTGCTGCGGGGTGTTTGGCAGCTCTGCGATCCTGGACCCCGGCGGAAGACTTCCCTCGAACCCTTTTGTGCCCACGGGATCTATCAGCGACTTGAGGATCTCCGGCGTAGACTCGCTGTTTCCTGCGCCGGTGATAAACCCGTCGGCTATCACGACCATCAGCTTCTTGTCGTACTCCTGGAGACAGAGGCTGTCCAGCGTCGTTTTTATCTCTTCTCTGCTCTCGGAATAGCACGTGGTCAGAAGGACCGTTGGCATCACGTCCGTGGTATTTCGCATAACCCTCCATGTCTGCACTTTGGACACAAGCGAGTAGATAACGGCCAGAAAAAAACGCGTCAGAACAATTCCGAGTATTGCGGCGCTTGACAGGTACATAAACGCGTCGGAGATCTGACACCCAACGGATTTTAGCGCGAGCTCGCCGGCGTAGCAGGAGGACTTCAGACACGCTAGCTCCGGGCCGGTGAGCGACTCTGCGCTCCGCGTGGCGTCTAGCGCGCCCTTGAGAAAATCGAGCCGCTGGGGAAGCGCTGCGCCCTCTACGCTGTAGACGCTTGATCCGATCACGACGAGCTTGTTGTTTATAACGGACGCCCACGTGTGCTGCAGGGGCCCGACTTCATCGAACTTGCTTATGTCGAGTTTTCCGCCGTTGGCGATCTGCTTTCCGAAGGCTTCGTGGCACGGGGTAGAGTCTATTCCGAACATTTTGGTTATGTTCTGTCCGGAGTACGCGCTGAGTTCGTCGCCGGGCGCTAAATTGATGATCCGGCCCTTTGCCACGGCCCAGGGGTCTCCGTCTTTCATCTTGTTCATGTTCTCCATTGTGTAGAGAGTGGTGGGGTTGCACACTATCAGGTTCATGCCGTACGTGAGAAAGGTGAGCACAAAACACGCGAACATGATCATCCAGCAAAGAGCGACCTTTTCTCTCCACGCTCTCTGCATTTCGCTTGAGTTCATGCCGAACGTCCTGAGGATGAAGGAGGGAATGAAGGAGGTGCAGAGAATGTAGAAGATCTGCCAAGGCGTTTTTTTCTGTTGTTGTACAACTTGTCTCTCGACATGCGCGCTATTCATATAAATAAACAATACGGGCGGAAATAAAGGATTGAAATGGGTGTGGTAGGGGTGGTTTTGGTAGAGAGTGGGTGGTAGAGGTGGTGATAATGATGAGGATGATGATGAGGATGGTGAGGTTGATAATGATGGTGAGGATGATGATAATACCCATAATGCCAATGATGATAATGCCAATAATGATAATGGTGACACCACGAAGATAGCATCTCTGTTGAATGGACCTTCAGCCCAGCTGCTATTTCAACCGAATGCTGATCCATACCCGTATCCACAGTTGGCGGTTTTCACGTGTTGAGGAGATCTGACTGCTTATCAGCCAACACGTACCCACACGATCATATAAATGATATAAGCTGATAAATACCGACCACTCTGTACATCAAGTACTACACAGCCCAACAAACAAACGAAATTTAATAAAGGCGTAAGTGCAGAGCTATCTTCTCGGCTTTATTTGTTCAATGACACTGTAGACCTCATATCAAAGACTAAAAGATATTTATTGTAAGAATTATTCACTTAGATACCCATGGTCAACAAACCCATAATAGTCTACAAAAGGCTCCCGTACATTTTTCTAAAAAAGTACGCATGATTTTGCGGAAGATGCTGTGACGGCGCAGCTAGGAAAGTTGGTGGGAGTGGAGTCTGGAGAGCTGCTCCTGTGGTATATTCAGGGTATTTCTAGAGCGGTACAGCTGTAGACGCTATTATGTGATCCAACTATACTAAGCAGTATCTCCGCAGTCAAGATCGCAAAAAAGCCTTCCCAAGCGCCTACCAGCGGACGCAGCAACTATTCTCCATTTATTCTTTCCTGCAAATACTCTACAGGCGCGTAAACAGCAGCGCCTCTAATTTTCACTGTCGCCATCACCTATCATATGGGAACACCGGAAGAAAAAATTTATATGGCAGCACAGAAGAAGAAAAACGGTGCAAAGGGAGAGGCCCAAAAGAAAAGAGCAGACTCGCCAATAGCGACATCTGTTATGGTCACCTCGCTGGGATCCAACATCAGGGCAAGCGACGCCCTGCCTCTTATCCTCTCGGGGTTCAGAAAAACAGAAAAAGAGGACAGAACGCTCTCGTTTGGCAAAGCCGCGCTTGGAGAAAGAATCGCAACGAGAAAAGGGGTGTTCTCGTTCTACGCTAACGACGAAGAGACACTGTTCAAGCGCAAAATGAAAATACTTGCAGCGGATATAAACATCATCGTGCTAGACCGAGAAATATCAAAAACCGCAGAGACAGAGCTAAGACAGACAAAACAGGACAACCTCCTGTTCGTTTCGTGCCTGAAGGAGATAAACGTAGAAGCAAGACAGTACGTCAAAAAGATGTTTGGAAAGCACAAAATATACCAGGTCAGAGACATACCAAGAGTGATAGAGAGCAAGAAGATCCTGAACAGAAAAAGGCACACGCGGCCTCTTATGGTTGCAGACTCTGTGGAAAAGGTGTCAGAGCGCTCTTTCAAAATCACAGGAAGCCTGGACAGAGGCTTCACAACGCCAAACATCCTTCTTGGAGGCACCGTGCAGGCCCGGATAACAGAAATAGAAGCAAGCGGAAGAAAAGTCAACATGAAAGAGCTGAAGATCCTCGAAAAAGAAGAAATATATCGGACAGAAGAGGAGAGAAAAGAGAACGAAATAGCAAACATACCCAGACAAATAAACATCGCAGTGCCCGATGAAGAGTATTCCAGCGAGAACGAGCTCGGGCATATAAAAGTGGACATGGAAAGTGATGATGATGATGAGGTGAGTAATGAGGAGATGGATGATATAGATGAGATGAGTGAGGGTGAGATGGATGATGATGAGATGAGTGAGATAAATAACCATGACCAGAATGACCATCATAACCACAACGATCACCATGACCACAACAACCCCCACAACGACCAATCGACATCTACCAGCGATGACTTAAGCGAGTACGAGAAAGTCTCCTCCGTTGTGACAAAGAGCTCTGATCTCCTAACTAAGTACAAGGGGTTCAAAGGCTTCAGAAGTATTAACCTTGGAGAGAGAGGCGGACTTTCCAAGAAAAGCGAAGAGCTAAGCTCCTTCAGAACGCAGGACCTGCCCTCGTACTACGCCTACATCAGCTTTGTGGCGTCGGAAAGGGCGAGAAAGAAAATTCTCGCTAAGAAGAGCCCTGTCCCGGTAAGGGTCCCTTTGGTGATCACAGTCGAGCTGGAAAATTGGGAGGAGATGGTGCAGAGCGCTGCATTTGGAGGCTTCCTTTCGGTCCAGGGGCTTTTTGACTACGAGGGCCTCCCAACGGTCTGCACTCTTTCGTTCGAGTCCGAGGTGCCTCTGTCGAGGGACATGTGCACGCCACTTACGTTCGACCACGGGTTCTGTTTTGCAGCGCCGCAGAGCGTGCTGGTTGGAAGCGGAACGGAAATAGTGAAGTGCAAACGGGAAGCAACTTCTGGAACGGTGTGTTTCATTGGGCCGCTGGTTCTAACGGACGAGAAAGTATCGATAGTGGCGGGAGAGAAAGTGATCGGATCGGGGATGCAGGTTTTGAGAAAAGACCCGGTAATTGTCAAAACGGTTATTTTCAAGGGCAGGCCGATAAAAATCAACAAGAGGTCGTGCGTGATCGGAAAAATGTTTAGAAGCAGAGAGGAGGTTAAGTACTTCAGGGACGTGAAGCTGTACTCAAGCGATAGAAAAGAAGGACGCATCAAAAAACCCCTTGGAGAGCAGGGGCTGATGAAGTGCTACTTCTGCCCGCCTGTGAAGCACAGCGAGAAGGTGTACATGGAGATAGCCAAGCGAGTGTTTCTCGACTACTAGGAGGTGGAGTGCTGGTAGATGGGTTGTTCGGTGGATTTGCGACGCGGGATGGGATGGGGTACCGATTTACGCCATAGCTACATTCCGTTCGAACCAAGCACGCTGTCCGCCTCATCAAAAGCATCCCATCACTACCACGCCCCTTATCTCACACCGCCAACAACTTTCCACGATCTTCATGCGCTAATCACTGGACTGTCTGGTTACTGGCTACAAACATGGGTGCTGCACGACTTACAATAAATAGCACTGGCATAGAAAAGTCCTTGCAACAGATGGAGTATTACTGGTCATGGTTTTTGAAATTTACCCTCTAAGGCAACCCTGCACACGAATAAGCCGTTTACGGAAGGTGAAAAATTTGCAGACCATCCAAAAAAGGAAACCCTCCATTAACATAAATAGTAAAAAAGATGTGCCTAACATGGATACATCTGACAATTATAGATATGAGGCAGAAATACCAGAGACACTTAGTGAGAAAGAAATAAAGATAAATAGACTGCAAAGGATCTTTCTTTTAGTAAAAGGCCTGGTAGAGGTCGGAAAATTAACCGCAGGCTGTGAAGATCTCGCGATTTCCAAGGCGGTAAGCGGGGTTAATGAGCGGTTGAACTACGTTTGTGATAAAGCTGGCAATGCAGAAATGCTATACATTACACTATTAGAAATCTCCCTGCTAAAGCTAACAGAAGACGTGAAAGCCTACATCGAGCTATCCGCAAAAAATATAATCCTGCGACTAGCTTCCGACGCAAGCCAACTCTTGTCTTTAGTCCACACCAAGCTCAGCGAAATCGAAGAGGCAATTGGAAAAGGAGAACTGGAGAACTCCGAAGAGCTAGAAAGCATGAAAGAAGAAGCCACTTTAGCGCTCAGATGGTTAGAAAATGAAACCAAAAATGCAATTGAGTCTGCGAACATAAACTTCGCCAATGCAAAACTAGCGATAGAAAACCTCCACAAAGAGATACTACGAGAAAAAAGTGACCTGCCAATAGAAGACTTCCAAATTCTGATAGATCTCGAGACATCGAAAATGATGACCATGTGGAAGGAAATCAAAGACGCACCCGATGCAATGAACGAAAAGACCGAAGATAGGGTGCTACAACTAAAGATCTTATCGCACGGCTCCAATTCGGATCGAGACTTCGCCTCCGAATCTCCAGCATCCGAAGAGGTCAGCGCCCCTAAAAAGAAGAGAATAATCAAGTGCATTCTGATCTTTTTCGTTGCTCTAGCTATTCTCTTGCTTCCTACTATACTAACATTTGCATTACTCAAACCGGATATTAAAACTAACCCATTTAGTTCGCTACCTTAACTTACCAATACCTCAACTCAGTACAAAAGGCTGTAAGTGCAGCAACGCCTTAGAGGGGCAAATGGTTAATAAACTATAACCAGTGCGCATCTCTTACTCTTTGATATGGGTCTACACAGGCACCCTGCCATTAATAGCCACTACACCATTAATAGTAGCTAAACCCATTCTCCTACCTCCCTATCCCTCTATCACCCTGTCCATCTGCTATGATCCATCTACTGCAATTCATATACCACCCCAACCATCTGCTACCATCCACCCTATCCATCTACCACCCTATCCACCCCCACCTGCCTAAGCATCCCTCTGTCCATCTTTTATTCTCATCGTGATTTTCTGCACCATCTGGATGATCCTGTCCAGGTTCTCTTTTGTGTTTCTGTTCGGATATGTACACTCCAGGTCGATGTGCAGAAGTGCGTTCTCTCCAAGGTACCCGGAATGCGGGTTTTCCGGAATCGCGTTCGGAATCTCCACCCCGCATAGCACGGCCGTTTCGTACGCCCAGCACCTCGACACGTGCTTCGCCCGGTACCCCCCTCCGCCAAGCGCCAGCATCGGGATGTTTTTCTCCCTCACGTACCTCACGCACTCCCCGTGCCCCTTTATCGACAGCCCAAAACACCCTATCTTATCCCCTGCAAGCGAGTCGGACCCGCACTGGAACACAATCGCGTTCGGAGAAAACGCCGCAATGCAAAGATCGGTCGCTCTTTTGAACACGTAGTGGTAAGACTCGTCGTCTATTCCAAAGTCCAGCGGAACGTTCACGCACGCCCCCACTCCCCTCCCGGCGCCCGCGCAGCAGATGTTTCCGGTGCCCGGGAAGTACTTCTCTCCGTATTTGTGAAACGACAGAGTAAGCACCCTTCCCGTCCGATAAAACGCCTCCTCCACCCCGTCCCCGTGGTGTATGTCGATGTCGATGTACATGACCCTCTCGTGTCTCTTCAAAAGCTCCTGGATGGCAAGGACTATGTCGTTGGTGTAGCAGAACCCGCTTGGACCGGACTTCTTCGCGTGGTGCAGCCCTCCCGCCCAGTTGATGCAAATGTCGTACTGCTTCGAGTTCAGAAGCCGCGCGCCCTGAATAGACCCCCCGGAGTATAGCGCGCAGTACTCTCCGATGCCCTCGAATATCGGGCAGTCGTCTGTGATCCTGTCGCACGGCGGGTTCTCCTGCGGGCTGTTCAGAAAGCCCAGATACTCTTCGGTGTGGTACTCTGCAAGCTCTTTTTTCGTTGCTGGCTTGATTTCGAACACGTCCATGTGCTTATCGAGCCCGTACGCGAACACAAGCGAGTGCGTGATCGATATCCTGTGTGGCTTCATCGGGTGCCCTGCGCCGTAGTGGAAGTTTCCGCACTCAGCGCTGTACAAGTACGCAATCTTTCGCATGGGCTTAAATTCTGAGTAAATTTATTTGCATGAAAGTCAAGAGAGTTTCGCTGCTGAATTTCAAAAGCTACGGGGGAGAGGTCTCGATCGCGGACGTCTCGGAGGAAGTGAACGTTATTGTTGGAAAGAACGGCGCAGGAAAGTCTACTCTGCTGTCTGCGCTGCGCCTTGTGATAGACGCGCACAGGAGGTTTTCGCCGTTTGAAAGGCGGTCTCTCATAAGCGAAAGCGCGCTGGATCTCGAGGCGTACGTTGAGGTCGAGTTTGAAAACAGAGACAGGGCGTTTCCGACACAGCAAGACGCAGTGGTGGTCCGGAGGACGGTTTCGCAGAGATCGGATGAGTACACGGTCGACGGGGAAGGCGTTACAAAAGAAGCGATGGTATCTTTGTTTGAAACAGCAGGGGTCACGAGGTCCATGCCGTACTTCGTGCTGGAGCAGGGGAAGATAGGGGAGCTAGCTCGGATGGACGGAAAGTCAAGAATGGGCGTGATAAGGGAGCTCGCAGGGTCTGAGGTGTACGAGCAAGACAAGGAGGAAGGAGAGAGGGTCCTGGAGGAGGCCGAGGAAACCGAAAAGAAGATAGAAGAGCTCGTGAAAGCGATCAAAGCGAAAGCAGCAGCAATAGAAGAGGAGAGAGCAGCCAGAAAAAAAGCGCAGGAGATAGAGAGCAGAAGAGAGGCGGTGGTAAAAGAGATATACAGAAGAGAGCTGCAGAAAATCAGAACGAAGCTAGAGTCGCTCGTCTCCGAAGACTCCATGTACGCAGAAACCACGCACGAGGAGAGCGAAGAAGCGCTGAAGGTCCATTTAGAAACGCTCTTGACAAAGATAGCAGCGCTTAGAATGCAAACTGGAGAGGTAGGCGCGGCAGTGGGGGAACGCAGTGGTGGTGTTAGTGGTGGTGATGGTGGTGGGGATGGGAGTGGTATTGGCAGTGGTGGCAGTCTCGGTAGTCATCATAATACTCATAATACTTTCAACGCTCACCCATCGAAGCAACAGCAGATCGCTACTCAAGCACACCACCCACCCCACCTACCACACTCACCCCAGCACATACCCCCGCAGCAACACCTCGCATATCTCAACAAGCAGATAGAAGAGATCGGAAAAGAGATAGAGTTAGAACAAAAGAGACAAGAAGAAGTTGAGGAAGAGGTTAAGAAGCTTTCGCATCTCTATAAAAGCTCAAAGGCAGTGCAAGCCGAGATGAACAAAGTGAAAATGCAAGGCGAAAAGAAAGTCAAAGAGAAATTAGCAGAGCTGCAGGACAGGCTCGATAAGTGCCTGCGGGGCCCAGATCCAGAGTCCAAGAAATTTTCCAAGAAGAAAGAAGAGCTCCTAGAAGAGCGGAGAGAAATTTGGAAAAAAGAGCGGCGGCTGAAGGAGAGAAAGAAAGAGCTGGAAACGCAGATGAAAGAGAGCGAAAGAAGCTTCCTCATATCGACAAAAGGGTTCAGGATCAGCAGCGAAATAAGAGAGTTTCCGGGAGTAATTGGGTACGTCTACGACATAGTGACGATGCCAAGAGAGATCCTATCGGCGGTTTCAACAGCAATTGTAGGCACGCTCGTAAGTGTGATTGTAAATACGAAGGAAGACGGAATAAAACTCGTTAGAGAGTGCGGAGTAGAGCAGACGGTAATTCCCTTGAGCACGTGCAGAAATAGAAGGAAAGAAGCGGTTCCCCCTGTGCCAGCGCTCAGCTCGTACGTATCAAGCGCGCCAGAGTACGCCTGCGTAGTGGAGCACCTGTTTGGAGAGGTGTTCTACGTCTCAGACTTTGAAAACGGAAGGAATCTGTCGAAAAGGTACAACATCAACGTGATTACATCGGGAGGGGAGTACTTCAGCAGAAGCGGAAGCGTTACAGGCGGAGAAGAAGGCTCCAGCACGCGGTTTAAAAGGTACATCGAAACAAGAGAAGAGTTTCGCGCGTGCGTCAGGGAAGAAAGACATATCCAGGAGAGCAAAAGAGATAACGAAGAGAAGTACAGAGAAGCAGAAACGCAGAGAGAAAAAGCGCCTGTGTTAGAAAAAGAGGTAAATAGGGAAGAGTCTGTCTCGTACTTAGAGGCCGGTATTATTCTTCTGAGCAGAGAAGAGTTCGACATTGAAGAGGAGCTGTTTAGAAAAAAGCTCGAAATGGAGGACCGGAGCCTGCTACTGGAGCTGCGGCACAAACTGAGCGGACTTGAGCTGGAAAAAGAAAACGCAGCAGTTAGAGAGACGCTAGAACCTCTGGTAGAGAGCGCAAGGGAGACGGAAGAGAAGCTTTCGAGAATCTGCGGGTCTTCGCGGTGGAAAGACAGACGCAGCGAAAGAGTGCGGCTGGAAGGGAAGTTCAGAAGGGTCCAGAAGAAAATTCTGCAGCTAAATCCGGAAGAGGTGGAGAATATCGAAATACCGCCTAAAAACACGATAAATCTGAAAACAGCCGCAAAAGAAGAGCTTATCAGGTCGCTTGGAGCGCTCAAGAGCCTTGCATCTGCGGTGCCAAGGGGCGCAGAGAAACAGAACCAAGCGGTGCTGGATTACAGCGCCAGTGTGCAGAAGCTGGAGGACCTGAGAAAAGCGAAAAAAAAGATCGCAGAGATGCAGGGGTCGCTCGAGCAGAAAAAAGAAGAGGTGATCGGCATAACGGTCAGGCAGGTAAGAGATAACGTCGAGTACTTCTTCAGGAAACTAACGCAAGGCAGAGCTAGAGTCACGCCAAAAGGAGAAAAAGAGAACGCGACGCTCGAAATAGAAGTATCCTTTGGAGGGGAGCAGTTCGCGCCATGCGAAGAGCTCAGCGGAGGGCAGAAGACGATTCTCGCGCTGTGCATTATTCTCGCGGTGCAGAGGATATACGAAGCGCCGTTCTACCTGATGGACGAGTTTGACGCGAGCCTTGACGCAAACTTCCTGCAGAGCATCATCAGGAGCGGGGTGTTTGAGAACAGGCAGTTGTTTATATGCACGTTTAGAAGCGAAACACTACGGCTCGGAAAGAGCTTCTTTATTGCAGAGAACAGAAGAGTAGAAGAGTGCACGTTCGAAAAAGCGCAAGAGCTGCTGTGCACGTACCTTCCAGATGCGTAGCGGGCTCTGCAAGACAGAATGAGCGTTCACCTGCGGCAGTTGCGGATCAGTCAATGGATACGCGCTGGCAAGGGGTGGATAGGTGAGATACCGGTGGAGATAGCTCAGAAACCGTTGCTGGAATAGTTAACCCGCACTAAAAACAGCCCACGCACTGGTCCATATCTGCACACCCCTCATATCTTGAATAAAAGTTAGTTAGTTAGTATTATTATGGGTTAGACTTATGCCTACAGGTTACATCACCCATAATAATACTAATATCACCCATAATACTAATATCACATCTATCATATCTACACCACCTACATCAACTATCACACCAACAACCCACCCCACCTACACCACACCTACCACATACCACCCACTCTATCTAACCCATAATATTTATTGGTGTGGAATATTCTCCGCTGGTTAACTATCTCTGAAAAGAATTCCGTTCTTATCTGCAACTATTGTTGCCCCTGTTCCTACTTTTGAGCTGAGAAGAAAGCTCTTGATGTCGAACTCAACAGAATTCTTCTTCCTTCCCTCGAGTGTTTTCGCTTCTTCGTACGTAAGGAATCTGAACGTCTGGAGGTCGTTTCCTCCTTTGCTGCACGGCTTCAAGAAGCACTCGTTCGTTGCCGGGTCTAGCGTAATGCACCTCCCCCTGTACTTCGATTTAATTATGTACACCGGGTGCTCTGCATTGTGCCCAATCACTTCCTCTAGCTCCGTTGCGTCCGATTTCGTGCCAAATATGCTTTTCACGGGCAGCTCTATGTTGATGTCTTCGCCAAGCGCGTTGTAGGTGATGACGTAGTCTTTTCCGTAGACCCACGGCTTCAGCTGGAGGCTTTCCATCCTGTAGCTCCCCTTTTTGAACTTCACCATCACGTCAAACAGGTCGGCGCTTTCGAACTTTTCTGTCGCAACGAGCTTTCCGCCCTTCGTTACTTTGAGGTACTTGTCGCCTACAAACGACACAAGAAACAGGCCCCTTTTGTCGTTTTCCTTGGCTAGCGCCCACAGGTACTTCTCGTTGCTGTCTTTCGGGTGCTTTCCGTGCGCCTGGCTTATAAGCAGCAACAGCCCTACAAGAAAAAGCGCTCTCTTCATGCCGCCCCATCTCTAAAATGTTAAATAGCCAGTTTCTGATGCTGATACCGTGTTTTATTATGTTTAAGATCTAACCAGAAAGCCATCACGCTTTTTCCAAAAAAAGATTTTTTTAAGCTTTGAGAAAATTTTTGTCCTCGTTCGAAGGCGGTCTCTTCATAGAAGCCTGTTCATAAGCGAGTAACATCCATGTGGGCTTTCCACATTAAACTTAATCTCTTAATTTGGTAGGGGTGGTGGTATGAGTGGTTGTTCAGGTGGTAGGAGTGGTAGTTGAGTTAGTACAAGTGGTAGCTAAGGTGGTATGAGTGGTAGCTAAGGTGATATGGGTAGATATGGTGGATTGGCAACTGTACGCTATTGCTTATCATTTCTAAACTACACATCCACACCGTCCAACTCACCCACACCAAACCCTCATTCGTACTCCCTGAGACTCTGTTGCAAAACGCGTTTATATCGTATAAAACAGGTTGAGCATGCGTCTGAGAACAAAAAGAATGGGTCTCATGGCAAAAAGAACAGCTCTGACACTCGTTGTGGTGTTCATCGGCCTTGTCTACGCAATCGGCGAAGAGAGAGAGATCTCCATGTTCAGCGAGTACGAGGGAGGCTATCTGTACAACTACGGCGGAAAAAGCTATCTTGGAATTAGATATAAAGAAGAAGCCGGAAAAGTGCTTGCCTTAGCGAAGAATAGAGAAGGCGCCGCCAGAATCTCTCTCAAAATTGTCAAAGAAGACACCGGCCCCTACGGGCTGCTTCTTTCGGACGCCGAAAAAGACAGAGAGCAGTGCATGCCCGGCAGATTCGAAAAGTACGCGGGCGCTTCTTCGATGTTTTTCGGATGTCCTGCCGTAGTGGCGTCAGATAGAAAGTATTCTGGAGAGATGCACCTGAGAAGGTTCGACGGGTCTCCCATGTTCCGGTTCACCTTTTCACCGGTAGTTCTCAAAAAACACCACGCGTTCAGAATATATCACGAGAAAAAGTGCCTTACTGCCACCAGCGACGGTCTTCTGGTTGCCGAGGAGTGCGAAGACGCCGATTTAGACACAAAATCTCGCCAACTGTTCATCTGGGTCAGAAAAGACCTCTTCCAAGGAAAGATAAACCCGCTATACGCCATAAACGACGAAAAGAACCCAGCCACCCCGTACTACAATCCGCCAGACTCCGCCAACAAGGTCGCATCCAGGTTCTCTGAGTATATCTAGGCGAGGGGTAGTTATTGCGCGCGATGGCTTGTGAATACGGTACTGAGCCACTCGACATATCTGCCTAACTACGTATCACCTGCCCGCTGCTACCACTAACCCATAGAAATTTTAATAAACGGTGCAACTTCTTTTTAGCTGTCGCTGTAGATATGTGGTTGCTGTACCCATTCGTATACCAACTAGTCATAATCGCTGTATTATCGCGTACATGCACTATATTCATACACTACATTTATACCCATAGCCCATAATATCCAATCCACCTATAACCCACCTACCCACCTCACCAACCCACCCATCTCCTTACATTCATTTTTATTAGGTATTAGTGGTCGATATTGTCGTAGTAGTCGCAATATTTGCAGGTACCTCTGCTATAGTACGGGTAGTACTTTGGATCGCCTGGGTGCTTTCCTCCCTGCGACGGGACATACGGCGATGTTTGGTTATCTCCACACCCTGGGCACGACTCGTTTGGGTTGCTCGCGTCGTACGGGCGGTTTCCCCTATCCCTTCGTCCGCCGTCTCCTTCGTACCTGCCTGGCTCCGGCGGTCTTCTTCCCTCGTCTCTTTCGTCCCTTCCGTCGTACCTGCCTCCTCTTCCGTACGGGCTTCCTCTGCCGTGCTCCTCGCCCCAGCGGTCGCTTCTATCTTCTCTTCTTGTCCTGTCGCTCTTCTCGCGCGGCCTTGCTTCGTAGTACAGCTTGTCTCTTTCGATGTCCTGGTGGTATCTGTCTTTGGTGATCCAGATCCAGAACTGCCTCTCTTCGTCTCTTGACCCTTTTCTCGAGCAGTACTCTACCGCGAGGTCTTCGTTCTCGTCTATTTGCAGGCACTTTGCGTTGATGTATATTTTGAACGCTTCAGACTTCGGATATACTGCGCCAGATATCGAGAACCTGTGGGTGACCGTCTGGTTGTCTGGCTCGAGCCCGATTTTTCTATTTCCCCATCCGCCGATCTGGTTGAACGTCACATATCCTGGAAACGGCGTGTGCTCGTTCTTCTTGTGGTGCTTGCTCGAATACCCGTCCACTGGAACGAACATTGCGAACGCGCTTCCGTTCCAGAACTGCTGCGAAATAAACATGAGCATTGCGTCCTTTGGGTCGTCCACGCTCTTTAAGTAGGTGTTTCCTCCGCGCACCTCTCCCCTTCCCACAAACTTGTGCGTTCCGACGTTATAAAGATATCCCTCGACCTCGTAGTTGTACTTTCCATAGTCCGAGTTGCCCGCCACAAGCGCCAGAGCAGAGCACCCGGCAAGCAAACAAAAGAGAGTCCTAAATCCACTCCTCAACATAGACCACAACACGCAAGCTCTTAAATATCCAAAACATGTGCAACATATGTTTTATCTTGGCGAATACTATTTGTGCCATGCCAGAAACCAAATAGAGCCCCTGCTGACATTTTCGGAGCCCTCAAACGCCAGTCTGAGCGCAGCGCATTTTGAACGTCCATTTGTACGGCTGAGAAGCCTTCTTGTCGTGTTACTCTGGGCGTCTGAGTGAATTTTTAACTGTCGCGGTTATTAAAGCTGAAAAAGTACCCCTGCACTACACCTTTATTGTTTGGTGGTCTACACAATCAATAGAAGGGCAGTAAACGTATTCAGGTCAAACCAGCGTGAACAGTACCAGCATTGCCATTAAACCTATTTATTACCGGTGACGTTTGCAGCTATATCCAGGACATTTCGTAATTGGCCATGTCGGGTGGTGAGGGTCTGACCATATTGAGTATTAATAGCCTGGTTATCCCAAACTCTACCCATCTAATCCACCATCGATTTACTCCATCCATCCACTCTACCCACCATCCACACCATCCATCCACTCCCCCACCCACATCAGATATGCGAGACCGCCCCGTGGATATTTCATATCCCGTAGTTCTCGAGCAGCTCTTTGCACGTCCCGCCCATTTCGCTGCTGTTTCCTTTTCCTAGGAACTTGTCGATATCTCCGAAGAGCGTCTTGCCAAGCGGGAACGTCGTGCTTGATCTGAGCATCTTCTTGAATATGTCGAGCTTCGATCCCTGGTTGCGCATGCAGTCTTTCTGCGCTTTCTGGATCTTTCTCAGGTCCGCTACCGCTAGATACGGGTCGGGCACGTATCCAGACAGGTCTATTCCGCGATTGAACGTGTCTACGTCCACCCAGACGAACATCTGCCTGTTTCTCTCGGCCTTAGGGGAGTGCACGCAAGCCTGTGCGACAATTCCCAGGTTGTTTCCGTCGACCGAAAGACACTTTGTCCCGGACATGACGTAGAACGCGTTTTCGTTGACCAGTACAGGAGGCGAGATGAAAAAGCTCGAGGACGCGTCCTCGTCGAACTTTCCAAGAATCATTTTCTGGGGGTTGGAGAGCTTGCACATGTCGAGCACTTCCTTGTTGAGCAGCTTCCCCTGCGGAGCCTCTTCGGCTTCGGCCTCTGGATCGGAAAAAGCCATCACGAACCCGCCCTTCTCTGCCTGCGGGTTCAGGCGCAGCGTCAGCCGCATGGCGCTCTCCGGCGAAGTGACCACCATGTTCTTTTTCGTCTTTCTGTCTAGCCCCACGTACTTTCGCGTCCCGATGTTGTAGAGGTACCCCGGCTTTCCAACCTCAAAGCTCGAGTCGATGTATCTCGCCTCTTTGGAGCGGGCGCTTTCGATCAGCGCAGTTGCAAAAAACACAGCACCCCATCGCTTCATCAGGCAAGTCTTTTCTCTCGCTTTATATCTCGCGTTTTGCCCCTGTCCAATTGCGCTGTGGCCCGCAAAAGACGAAACGCGCGCGTTTCTTCTCTGAAAAAGCGCATCAAAGCGGCGCGCTCCAGAGTCAGAGAGCTTGCCACTGTGTAGAACAGCTCCTCCTGCACCCATTTCGGCACCCTCTCTGTTCTGCTAGCAATGGCGATTTTTCTGTGCAGAAATATCCGCAAGGAACCCGTAACAATTTTTGAAAAGTTACGCATTGGTTTCAGAGCGGAAGTGATGTGCTGCTGTCTGCCTGTCTCTACGCTGGTTATAATAAGAAGGTGCAGGGGTGGCATCTCAAAACGGGGCAGCGATTGCAAGGGAGCCCCAGAGAATGTACAGTTTGTGTCGGCTGCAGGTGTTTAAGCAGACAGGTGCTGTACTGGCCGCGGGCTATTTTATGTATACTTCGTGTCAAAGACTAGAAGATATTTGCTAGTCACGGTTTGTTAGCTGTGGGTACCTCTGCTCTTACAACAATTATCCACCTAAAACCCCAGCCGACAGAATTCAAAATTTATTAAAAAATTTTTGCACTGGCAAAAATCATTCCGTTAAATACCCAGGAAAACAAAAACTATAAATACAATTTTTTTTGTAAAAATCATGCAAGTGTTTTTGAAAAGGCTTTTGATTTTGATCACGCTTATAAGTGTCATCAGGTCTACAGGAACAAGATTTTACGACATAAACACGCCCGAGGGAGTAGAAAGAGCAAGGGAATCTGAAGTGAGGAAAGAAGCCTGTGCGATTATAGAAGATAAAAAAAGGCTTCTGGAGCTCCTGCATAATATCCCAGAACAAATAGGACTTTTAGCGGCAGTGATGGCGTGTCTGCCAGAGAAGGTTTTCAGAATGTTTTTGCGCGAGGTTCCCTTCAGAGAAGGTCCCTGCTTGTTAGACTTGGAGCTTTTTGGCATTCCGATGCCCCTTTGCTTCATAGCGGCCTCTTGTTTGCTGTTTCCAATGCTCAAATGGGCAGGAATTATTAAGAGCATAAATATAAGGGTGGGGATGTTCTTGTTTATCCTGTATCTCCGCAATCCGGAAATGCACGCAAATAAGAGTTTCATCACAGACTCATTATTGAAACCAGTGGGCACATTTTTTCTGCTATTCGTTCTAGCTAAGTATCAGAGGAAAAGAGCCAAGGGAAAAAGCGTTCTAAGCACGCCGCAGAAGGTTCGCAACTATATCTACCTTCTGAACACGCTGCTGATATGTTACCTTGTCCGAATTAAGTTTTTGCATAAGGAACTGGATTCAAATATCGCTACCCTGCGAAGGTGTTGCCGCTTTTGGTGGTAGAAACTCTCCTGATCTGTCTGTACCCCATGATGGAGATGATTACTGATTACAGGAGCCTCACCCTAGACGAGACGATCAACGCGGCTATGGCTGCTATTCCCATCCTCATCGGCATAGCCACGTCTTTGGTCCTCTTTTTCTCGGGTTATAACATCATCCTTCCTCTGAAAAGCGAGGGAGAGAAGATTTTTGTTATCCTCGCGCTTTCTACGTACGCTTGTGTTCTGTTATCCCTGATGATCAGAAATCCGTTCAAAGGAAGCAAGGATGATGTTACGGCGAAGAAAACCGCGTACACAGCTTTATTCTTCATGTCTTTCGCCTTTTTTATAGTCCTTCTGGCGGCTTACGCGACATTATGATAATGTATCGCGCTGCGGAGTCGCATTTAGCAAGCGCCCAGAGGCATCTTACCTCTATGGCGTGTTTAGGAGATGTTGAACTATCGCCTAATCCATGCGGTACCCGAAAATTACTCTAACTAGTCATTTAGATCAATAAAGTAGTTTTTAGCAGATGAATACGCTGTAGACCCTGGGGTAATAAGCTACGTTACCACTAGTCCAGGCTTATGTTAGTACTACCGCCCCTTATTAAAGCCGAGAAAGAGCCCCTGCACTTATATCTATCCTCTTCGGTACAAGTCTACGCAAACTACGGCTGGATCTTCACGTAACCCACTAAGCCTCCCTACTAGCAACAATCCTATAAACCAATTCGCAAAAACTTCGAAACATCTTCCATGCAGCTCCAGCGGAAGTATTCCCACAGACCCCACATAAACCTCTCTTCCAGAAATATATTGCCTGTTTATTCTCCTTTGGAAGGGATGCGGTAGATCGAGTCTAACCCATAATGCCACAGAGGCCCCACAGCCATCTCACAAACATCCCAGCTAAGACCAACGTCCCACCCAGTTAGCGCCCAGAGACACCGTCCACCCAGCCTCCCACCGGGGTACCCGCCCGCGTACCCCCAGCCCGTCTACTTGCCCATGCAGGCGTCGGCTTTCTCTGCGTTACAAAACACAAACAGCTGCCTGTCGTTCTCTTCAGTCGGAATCCCGTTGTTATCGTCAACGCACTGCCCCTTCACCAGATAGTTATCCGAGTCTACGGAGATACAGAACGAAGATATGCGGATTTTGAACGCAGACTCTCCTTTGTAGTACGGCGGAGTTATCGCCATCCTGTTTGCCGTCGTCGTGGTGATGTACAGCCCCAGCCTTTTCTGCCCTAGCCCGCCGTACACGTCGAATCTTTTGCTCCCGTAGTACGGGTCCCCGTAGTACCTGCTATGGTATTGCGAATAGTCTCCGCTATCCAGGGACATTATCTCCTGGTACGTCCCAATCGAGTTCGAAAACGAAGTGAAAATAGATATGGGAAGAGGGCGCGCTTTAGGAGCGCTCAGCGCCATGAGCGTGTTTCCCGGCGCCTTCGCAATGAACTTTTTCGTTCCGACGTTGTAAAGATACCCCTTCGTTATCTTGTTTGTCATAAAATTCACCTCTTTTCTCAAATTCTCTTTGATTCTTTCCGAAAGATCTCCCTTCCCCTCCTGCTCCTCCTTCATCGGTTCCAGGTTTGGGTACAGCCTTGCGCTGATCCCTCCAAAACACCACGCACTCGCCGCTGTCATGATGAGAACAGAAAACCGCATTCGCTTTTCTAAGACTCGCTCTTAAATTCTTACTATCAGAAACCGGTTTCACTTTCCAGTGGCTCTTTCGCCCTTCTCGTTGCAAAACTGTTTTATCGCAGCGTCAGGAATGTCGCCCAAATCGCAAAGACAAAAGCGCCTTCAAGTAGGTCCTATTCGGACGGGTAGATATGCGGAGCGGAGCCGGTAGATCCCTAGCGGCAGTCTATGGGCGCGTATTTTAGCTTCGATATGTCCAACAGCACTTCCAATGGCATCTGCGGCTCCCCATAGCATCGCTGCCGCCCCGACATACACACTTCCCTGCCCCCTGCAACGTACGTTACATTCAGGTGCGCAGACCCTCTTCTCGGCCTCTCTTTCCCGCTTAAAGGACCTTTTCTATCGCTCTAATTGTTCCATATCTCTAATTTCGTGATGCAGGTGTTACATCGCAAGGATAAATACCCCGGAGACACCCGGTATATGAGTATGCTATCTAGCACGTGTATTTTCTCTCTTCTTTGCATTGCATCCCGCGCGTCGGCTCGCATGTTCAACCGCTCTGGAAGTTTCTGGGACGCCCGGCGCCCAGCATCTGGCAGGATCTTCCTCGACGCAGTCCGCGGGAGATCTCCGTTCTCTCCAGGATTCCTCGAAGATAGCGACCGAATAGTGGACCGCGAAGAAGCGCTTTTCGCCAGAAGTCCTTTTTCCGACTTTTCCGATACGCTCCACGAGAGCCCGCATTGGGAAACCCCCGAGTACTATCCCAACCCAGTGCCGCACGCACCTCCTCTCTACCAGCGAGCGCAAGAATCGCACGTCGGCTCCCTATTCAGCGTCAAATACAAAAAAAACGTTGGAATAAAAAAAGACCCCATATACGTGTACACCGCAGCTGTCGGCGTGGGAAAGACGTACTCCCCTCTTCTTCTTTCCATATACAAAAGAGAGATGCAGGGCCACAAATACGTCATATTTCTCGTCCATGATAAGGAAATAGCGCACTACTTCAACACAGCGTATGGAAAAGTGCCTGGCATGTCCAGAAGGCTTGAGGAGCGCGCCGGGATAGTGGTGGGCAGGCACGAAAACGGAAGACTTGTCATAGGCATAACCCCAGAAAAATTCAGAAACTTCCAGGTGGTGATGTACAGGGACAGCAGCAGCGGAAAAAAGTTCATGCTTCGGTCTTTCGCCACCTACGAGTACGTGAAGATGAGAGACCACGACGGAGGCCTATACTTAGCGTCCCAAGACTCTTGCAAAAAAGACATCGCGTCCTGCCTCTTCACGTTGGTAGACGGCAAGAAAAGCGAAGCTTTCTGAAAGCCTTATTTAGAAGCGGCGGTTAGAGCGCCCGAGGAACCTCCATTCGCCAAAACTTCACCTCCAACACCAATAAATAACAAATTCTTGACACTGGGGTGTAGGTGGGGATCTAGGTGGGGTGGGTAAGTGGGTGGTGTAGGTGGGGTGGTTATGGGTTACAGGTGGGGATGATTATGGCTTATGAGTGGGGATGACTAATAATAATGGCCTACGCTGATTCTCACTTGCCTACCCACCCCACCTACACCACCCATCCGCCAAGATGGTACACCGCAGCTCTTCATTTTGTTATAGGGACGCTTTCATCACACTCCTTCGGATGCAGATCCCAAATTTGGGTCTATTCTAAAACGGTGTTTTGACTCTGGATGTTAAATGTTTGATAGAAGTTGGCGTGATGAACAAGTTGAGTCTCCGATCTGTTGTCGGGATGCTTCTGGCTAGTGCAAAGGTCTCTTTGGCTTCCGGGCTCTCCGGGCTGTTTGCTCCTCCCTCGGTGTCGTACGAAGAAGCAGGAGGAGCGCGCAACGGATATCTTTTCAACTTTGGGACGCACGGGTATCTTTCAGAGCCGCTATCGCTCGCCAGCTCCAGAAACCTCAATGTGGTGACGATAGGCAGAAAGCCCAAGTCCAGAATACACCTGCAGATATACAAGCCGAGCCCAGAAGGAAGCAAATACGGGCTGAGAATCGTTCCGGAGGTAGACGTCAAGAACATCCACAAGCTAGGCGCTGGAAAGATGCAGGCAATCGGAGTCAACCGCTTTACGCGTCTTCTAGAGAAGAAGAAGCTCCGCGACACCAGCAACATGGACCTGTTCGAGATAAGGATGGACCCAGTCTCCACAGAGTATTTCAAGCTGGTCTACGACGGGCTCTGCGCGACCCCCGCGCTGACTCTGGGCATTATCTTTATCAAGTGCGAAAACAGCGAGAACATTCCCGCGCTCCACTTGGCACAGCTCTTCAAAGTTACCAGCGGCACGAAAACACACCCCATCCACATTCCAAAGGGCATCTCTTCGTATTACTTTGAGGGAGAGGCGCCGTGCACAAGATACATTCCGGATGGGTCGAGAGCGAACTTCTTCCTGATCAACAAAAACTACCAGTCCGACAGCTGCATCGAAAAAGAGCCCCGCGCCAACCCGAAGTACAGGACGCCCGGAGTAGCATAGAACAGAATTTAGAGGAGAGTTGGTATGGCTACGCTCTGAAGAAATAAAGGTATGGTTGGTACGGGTACAGGTCTGATAGGCTGGTAGGTCGGGTAGGTTTTGTAGGGCGTATGGTAGTTGAGCGGATAACTTGTGGAGCGTAGAGTATCTCGCTGGATAATTGGTAGACTGTATAATATCTAGCTGGATAATTGGCTGCGCGTAGGGTATCTCGCTGGCCGATGCTAAATTCTTCTACCCTTTGATATGAGGTCTACAGAATAAATAAACGAGTCTTAAAAAACGGATTTATTAAATTTGACCGTACAAACACCCCTCCACTTACATACAACTAACGGGTGTTTCTACTCATCATCTCCTTCTCATCACCTCCTTCTCACCACATCACCCCACTACATCACCACCTCACTCTATTTCTCCAGGGTAGCCTGCGGTATCTTTTGCAAAAAAAGTACCGAAAGGTTTTGGATCGAATTTCTGCAAAAACTAGTGCAGCCCAAAGAGGCGCTGGAAGAAGTTTCTGCTTTTCTTCGGTGGAAGCGGCGCAGGCTTCGGCTCTGGACATATGTTGCTCTTCCTAATCGGCCCATTATATCCTCTCATGTTGTAGTAGGTGTAAGGGCTGTAGGGAATTCTGGACCCGCTCAAGTACTCTGAAAACATCTTTGGGTTCTCCGATCTTCTAGATCTTCTTCCGCCGTACCGAAGCTCGCCCTCCTCCTCCATCCTCTGTCTTCCGCCAAGCCCTCTTCTATCCGCCTCGTTTTCGTTCTCAAAGAGGTTTGCGCCAAACCCAAACGCTTCTCTATTTGCAAAAGAGCTCCCAATTCTGCCCATTGTTCCATCAAGACCAAGCCCTTCCTCCAGCGCATTTCTCCTCCCCTCAAACTGCCTCTTTGCCTTTTCTCTCTGGGCATTTGGATGCGTTAGAGACTGCACGTGCTCAAAGACCGTGTTGATATTATCCTGCGCGCTGTCGTAGCCCCTGTACGGCCTCCTGCGGCTTTCTCCAGGTCCGTACGCGTTCTTCGCATAGTAGCGCCTCTCTTCTCTCTCATCGTCTTCATGGCCTCTTCTGCCGTGGTATGCTCTGCGGTGCGGGTAGTACCGCTCCTCCTCGCGGTCGCTCCACCTTGCCCTATCTCTCGAACCGTCTCTCGAAATATCTCTCCAATCGTCTCTTCTTTCGCGTTTCCTCTCTCGGTCTCTATATCTGTCGCGCTCTTCGTATATGCTGCTGTCCTCCAAATACTCAGCCCCGCTTTTCCCGTTTTTGTTGTATATAAAATCGCCCGAAGCCAGGATCTTCTCGAGCTCTCTGTACCGGTGGTTGTCGTACCAGTATTTGTAGATCAGCTTCTTCATGTCAAGCACCTCTTTTCTCATCTCTTCTGTCCCGTACATGAACGCCATCCCTTTTCTGTCGTTTCTGCACGTCTCCACCTTCAGCACTCCGTCGTCGGCATGCAAGCACATGGACATATCGTCCTGCGACTTGATGTACAGCCCGCCCTCTTTTCTCTTCTCAAAAACCCATCCGTACTTGCACTGGTTGTTTACATAGGGTATGATCGGCTGGATTCTGTACCTGCACATGCCCAGCAGGGTCCCCTTCTCTGTCAATATGGTCACAGGGGCTCCCGTCTGCACCGGGGTCTCTCCCTCGTTTCCGAAGTACCGGAGTGTAAACATCGACTTCGGCACCCTCGTGTCCAACTGCGCGGTGGCAAACGAGTTGAACGTGGGATCCCATTTCAAAAAGCAGCTTTCCTTGTAGTAGTTCCAGATATTGATCTTGTCAGACTTCTCCACAGGCGCAAACGCATGCAGAGCAGATAGAATGCTTCTGACCCTCACCATGCCCGATATTGATCAAAACCCTATAAAGAAGATCTGAAACATCTCTAAAACGCGTTAGTATCTCTACCAATTGCCGAATAGAGAAAGAGCCGCGCGAACAGAGCGAGAAAACGCCCCCACTTCGATATTTCCGATAACCGCGGCGTGTTTATGAATATTGCGACTGCGCGATAAGGCGCGGTAAGACCCATTTAGCATGCCAACGGGACGGAAGGACAAAGCTACGCCGGCAGGGATATTACCGCCTGATCAATCCAAGATACACCAACGTACCAAACGACGACCCAACAGCCTCTCTCATCCATAAAAACTGCAGACCACATGCCAAAGACTAAAGATGTGCGCTGGACATAGCTTTTGTTGACCGTGATGGGTGTTTAACTGAATAATTTTTTATAAATATGGGTTACTCTTTGATATGGGGTCTGCGCACATAAACACTCTGCGGTCTGCAAGTTATTCACTTAATTACGTCATGTTCTACAAGTTATTCAGCTACATTCCCTATGACCTACAAACTATTCACTTAACTACCCCATATTCTACAAGTTATCCACTTAACGCTACATACCACATGACCTACAACCTATCCACATAAACACTCCGCCGTCTGCAAAACCAACACAATCCATATCTTGTACCGTTCAGCAGCTACTTTATTGTAGAACTAATCACCTGCACATCCAATCACACATCCAATCTCTCACCGATATCTGGAAGGTTCGCCTGGTCGACCAACTCCGTAATCTCTCCCATACTCTCTTCCGTAATCTCTTCCGTAATCTCGCGACTCTTCGGGTTCCTGCCTGTAGTCCCTTTCATTCCTCTGGTACTCGTACTGCGCGTTCTTGCCATACGGCCTGAACTCCGGAATCTGCGGCCCTCTCATCTGCCCCCTTCCCTCGTCAAACGCTTCGGGCCGCTCAGACCCCATCCGACCACCCCTTTTCGAAGATAGCCTCTCGTTAAACTGTCCGAACAGCCCTCTGGTCTTATCGATCAGCCCCTCAAGATCCACGCCGCCTATTTCCGCAGGCTGGTAGGGAGCAGGAGGCCCCTGAACGTACTGCATTCCGCGCATCTGCTGCGGGATATTTTGCACCTGCGGCCCCATCTGCACAGGATGCGGCCCCATCTCTGCAATAAACCCTCCACCTGGCGCCGGATGTGATGCGCCGTACCCCCCAACCACCTGCATCTCCTGAATTGGCGCTACGTTATGGAATGTAGCCGGAGGGTGCACCGTAGGAGGAAGCCGCACTACCGGATGCCCCGTAGGAGGCGGTGGCGCTATCTGATTTACCGTAGGAGGTGTAAAAGGCGGAACGTTAGGCTGGACTATGCTAGGAGGTATAACGGGAGGTGGTGCTATATAAGGCGCAGGGCTGGGTGCGTTGTGTATTTGCACTGGAGGAGGCGCTGGCACGGATATTCCCGGAGCCGAACTTACCTGCACCGCGGAAAATGCCGGATAGACCGGCGCCTGGTCTCTTTGTGGTGCGGGAGCGCTGGGGGAAAAGGGTCCTGCCGCACTAGGGCCATTTGGAACGGAGATAAATTCTGGAGCGTTCTGCTCTTTTCTTGTATGTCCTGCAGCCCATTTGTAAAGGTAGTTCATGTTATCTAAGATCGTGTAGAGAAGCCCTTTCATCTCGTCTATGTTCTGAGCGTCTTTCCCTAGCTGGCCTCTTGCAGACATCGGCAGCATCTGTTCTGGCTCTTTTTCCACTAGCACTTCTACTTCGAACTGCTGCTGTTTGCTCGACGTGTCGCACTGTTTTAGCTTCAGCTTGTCGTTTCTGTAGAGCTTGAGGAAGGCTTGGGCGTTTGGGTTTTCGTCCTGCATGACGTTGTAGGTGATTCTGCTGGCGCACATCTGCCGGTTCAGCATCGTTTGGAACATGTACATGTTTGGCTCTGAGAGGTAGATGATGTGCCACTCCTGGGCTGGGCCGTTCTGCGCGGGTGGTGAGATGTAGATCGAGCTGTTTTGGAGATTTGCGGAGAGGAAGCCGGACGTTTTTCCTTTTACGTTGTATTTTTCTATCTCCTGCCCTTCTTGGGTGCTGGGGCTATTTGGAATTCGCGAAATCATGAACCCTACTTCGTCGAGGTCTACCAGCTGCTCTTTTTCGGGGTTTCTTTCCTTGACAAGGATTTTTCCCTCTCTTGAAGATATGAAGACGTTCTTATCGTCGGAGGAGGGCCTGATAATGCACATGTGGGCACCTTCGCGTCTTATTATGGCGAAAATCGAAGGGAGGAGCGCAGAGACGCCTAAAATCAGTGTTTTCTTCATTTTCTCTGAAGACTGCCTGGTGTTATACGTCTGCTTAAACACAGTTTCATTCTGTGTGGACCACTAATGTTCCGCATTCGCAAACCTGTTGCATGTTTCATATTAGAGATAGAAAGACGGCTACCAGGCGTGGCGGACGTGGTAATAAATAAGTTGTAGCAGGTAAAAAGTCCTTTAACGTCTACCGATGTGGTGGAAAGGGCGGATACCATCTTGGCTACTTTAATTATCGCACGCTGCAGCGGCCATGGCTTAGCTGAGAAGGTGCCGTGAACCTGCAAAATTATTCGCTTAAATACTCCAGGACTAGGTAAAAGACGACAAACTCTAGCAATAATTCAACGGTAAGTATTTATTATTGGAGCATGGTATTGATAATCACCAATACAGATCTCAATCGCAGATCCTTGACAAGTCAGTTGATCCTCTAATCAAATTTTGCCATCTATAAAAACAGATTATTTTTAATAAAGACAACAAACTTGAGCAATAATTCAACGACCAACATTTATATCTTGAAAATTACCTTATTGGGACACTGCCTGCTCTGGTAAAAACATTTTAACGTATTACACGCCGCCCCACTTATCTATATAAAGATCTTCTTGGGCATATCTGCCTCTTTCTCTGTCTTTTCTATTTAAGTAGCTTACGACGCAGTTCATGCTCGAACACGAAGGAGCAGAATGGCTTCTTTTTTCGTAAAGATGTTTTCTACCCCTTGGAATGTGCACTATGTCCGTGTAGTACTCTTCTTTGTATTTCGGATGGTCTCTTCCGCTCTGTTCGGGTCTCCATCTGTTATCTGGATCGTCGTACCTGCTGCCGTAGATATGGCTGTTTTCTCTATTCCAGTACCCTTTTCGGCGGTCATTTTCTGGCTCGTACCTATTGCGGCGGTGTTCGGCTTCTGCTCCGCTGTAGCTTCCGTTGTATTCTCTATCTCGCGGGTCGCCGTACGTGTATTTTCCGTTATGGGTGTTTCTCGACCCGTGATGGTGCCAGGGGTGCCCGTTCTGAGATTTCGCGTGCTTCCTCAAGAGTCTTCTCATCTCCTTCTTGCTGATCTGGGCCTTCAGAAGCTTCTTCAGGTCGTCTTGCGAAACACCGCCGATCTGTCCGTTATTTTTACAGAATCCAAGATCTGACATGCTTTTATCGCAGAAATTCTTGAGAACAGATAGAACTCTCTTGATCTTCGCAATATCAGCAGTAAGATTTTGAAGATTAACCGAATTCTCGCCTCCAAAACCGCTTTGACCGCCGCCATATGGAGGAGAGTGCGAACTACCGCCCCACCCTCCAGATCCACCTCCAGATCCACTTCCAGGGTACCTGTCATTCGGATACCCCCCTCCCATCTGCCCACCCGGCCCAAAGTTCGTATTTGGGTTATAAGGACCGTTAGAACCATTCATCCCGCTAGGCCCATTCGTTCCGTTAGGTCCGCCCATCCCGTGCGGTCTATCCATAAGGTTGTTCCATGGCTGCCCAAAATTCGGCCTACTCCCCCACCCGTTCTGTGGGTTAACGTGCGGGTTGTAGTTTGGGTAGCTACTGGGGTGCCCGGGGTTATAATTTGGGTGATAACCGTTGGAATTTTGATGATGATTAGGATAACAGTGGTTGTGAGGGTACCCACTATTAGGTCCATAATTTCTATCGGGATAGTTTGGGTTACTCGGATAGTATCTGTCATCTCCATACCCTTGGACATCGTTATAGCTGCCGTGGTGGGGGCTGCTATGTTGGGGTGCGCCGGAGTTCGAGAGCCCGTTGATCATCCACTGGGGGAGCTGGCTGCTTCCTTCTACTGCGCTCATCTCGTACGCAATTAGCTCTGCAGGCCCTAGATAGAGCCTCTTGTAGGGGTCGTCTTTCACTTCGATCATGTCAAATCGGTGCTCCAGAGTTGTGTTGCTGCAAGTTGACATTTTCAAAAGACCGTTTGCGTTATCTCTTTCGATACACCACCCGTTTTCGGCGTCTTTTATCTTGTACCCGTTCGTAAACGCCTTGATTCTCCACTTCTTAACCCATGTCTTAGAATCTGAGCTCTCTTTGCAGGGGAGCACGGCGTAGTCGCTTTTCTGCATGCAAACCATCAGCTGGTTCGGGTTCGATGTGCTTTCCTGTGCGTGTCTTGGCTTAATCATCATGTAGTACTCGTCTGGCAGCGAAGTTTTTTCGAGGACCATCACTGCGTTGATGTGTTTTTTGTTTTTCTTGATCGCCTGGACGTTAAGAAGCCGGATGCCCTTTGCTTGGTGGTCGTAGAGAAGCCGGTACGTTGGCTGAAGCGTGTTGTATATAGACACGTCTCTTCTGTTAAGTGTGCTGACGTAGTTGCCGTCCGGATAAGACTGTGAGACCGTCGAAGTAATACCTAACAGCTTGAGGAACCCTGCCCAGGACATGCTGCTAATTCTACGCCTGTATTTATAACACAAAATGTGTTTTATTCGTGATTTCATGGCTTTTCTGTATTTGCAGTTGGCAACTCGTCTATTCTGAGTTCAAAACGATCACAAAAAGGCACGGAACCAAGAAGCGCAAAAAGAAAGAATAGAAGAACACTTTTTTCAAAGGGCTTAGATTAAGTGCAGCGGTGCCTTGTTAAGAGTGGGGTTGAAATGTGGTACATTGGCGTATTTTGACAAGCTGTTGTACTATCCTAGCAAGGTACCTATCGGAGTACGGTGGTGCGATCGACCTGTGAGGTGCCAAAGAGCTATTAGCAAGACGTTTATCTGGGTGTACCAAATATTAGCAAGACGTTTATCTGGGTGTACCAAATATTAGCAAGACGGTTATCTGGGTGTACCAAATATTATTCACCAAATTACCAAACACTACCAAATATTACCCACCCAACTATCTAGCAGTACCAACTATTGCCCACCCAATTACCAAACAGTACCAACCCTTATCAAACAACTCGTGCCAACCCGATATAGACGCAACCCATACCTTCTCAATCTACCCCAAAAAAGCCTATTTATCTAATAAGACGGTTTCCAAACGAAAAACCTGCTTGCATGCACTTGTTGTTTCCTAAGTACGGTGCTGTATCTATACCACTGCCAAAAAGTCCGTTCATTCTGTCCATATAGTTGAGCTGTGACAGGTCGATAGATCGGTCTATTCCTCTCTGCAGCCCGCTCGGTGCTAGTATATTAGAACAGTCCTCCATTCCGGCATTTTGCGCAGCTCCAGGAAGGGTCCCAATGAGCCCTCCCGTGAGATTCCCCCAAGAGCTTCTGTCACATGCGCTCATACTCCCAAGTGCTCCTCTTTGCAGCCTCTCAGAACATGCGCTTCTCCAAAGATCGTCGCGTCCGTCCATTCCGCACCCCATTTGGCTACCGCCTCCGCCCAGAAGGTTTTCGCCACATCCGCTCGATTTATCCCTTCCCAGCGCTCCAAACGCGAAATTTCCGTTATTTCCCTGAGACGCGTCAAATATCGGGTACCACCCGGCCCCTCCTGTAGCCAATTCGCCTCCGATAGCTCTGCAGGCCTCCTGTACCTGGTCTAAAACAGATCCATCCGCTCCCATATCGCTTCTGCACTGGAGATTGCCACCGCCGCTGATAAGCGGGTTGTTGCCGTTTTGGCCCTGGCTGGGTCTCTGTCTCAGCATATTTGCAAGTATGGCGCCTCTCGCTATCACTCCTGAGCTTGAGCTGCAGTTTCCGTTAGATTCAGATCCTCCCCACAAGCTTCCAAAGCCGCTATTTCCCGATACATCGCAGCTATTTCCCCCTAGAGAGCCGCCTCTTAGATCCAGCCCGTACTGGTTGTAGGGAGAGGATCCAGAGCCGCCCTGAGAATTAGAGGATCTGACTCCAAATCCGAAACTCAAAGAGGCGCCTACTCCGGCAACCTCAGACGCTATCAAAAGCGATCTTAATACTCTCATAGCTTCTATCACATCTTTTCTTATATAGATAAGTTGAGACTTGTTTTAATTTCGACTTGTCTTCTCTTCCTCTTGTGAAGGCTCTCTTTTATGGCGGGGATCTGCATCAAACAATTCAAAACTATCCTATCGTAGGGCGTTGCTGGGAGCAGACGGGTAGCGACTTTCCAAAAATACAGCAGAAATTTCGCACCCGTTCTTAATATTTATTTTTAATTTTTTATACCCGTGGTAAATGCCGACGAAAAAAGTAGGAATAGTTGGAAAGTATGGACCAAGGTACGGAGTCTCTCTTCGTAAAAAGATCAAAATATCGGAAATATCTCAGCACGCGAAATACGTCTGCGATTTTTGCGGAAAGACATCGGTTAAAAGAAAAGTAGTCGGCGTGTGGAAGTGCAGGTCTTGCAAAGTCGTCGTGGCAGGAGGCGCATACAGCCCTGTAACAGTACCGGGCAAGTCTGCAAAGAGTCACAACCAAAGACTGAAGGAGCTATCAGAAGGAAACTAGGATGGTAGGTGAGAAGGGGATATGGGGCGAGATGACGTGGCGTTGTGTGATCCTAGACGGTATGAGATGTGGGGTGTGGAGTGTGGGTATGAAGTATGGGTATGGAATACGAATGTGCACTATCAGCAAGGGCACCGATATGAACCACGCATCTGGAATATGGATGAGCATTAAGCATTTACCTTCGGCTAATTTATCAAAATTAGCTATGCCAGATTGGTTAACAGGATTATCCATACGCGCTTATCCGATCACCATCCCAACCTCATAATCACAATTCCAACCTCACAATCATAACCTCATGACCATCCGTCCCGTATCTGATACGAATAAATTCTACGTTAGCGTTGGTTGAGCACGTGCCACTTATGAAGACGTTTGGAATGCCAGCGCTACTGTTGGAAGACTTCTTTGCCATCTCCGCACCACTTACACTCTTACTCGCTACCCAAACTCTTCCAACAGTTAAAAAAGCGCTAACCTTTATTGGTACCGGTTACAACATAACAGCCGATATCTCTATCTATGTTCTATCTATATCTCTGATAAGATAATCTGAAGTGTTGTTTTCTGTTATTTTGAGAATCTCTGACACTAGGTCGTTCGATACCGTTCTGGATATAACAGAGTCTCCCTTGTACTCCGGGTGCTTTGACACAAACTTTCTCACGTACGTAGCTACGCTTGTTTTTCTACCGGTTACTCTATCTCTTATAAACTGCAGATACGGCTCCACCTCAAGCTGCGACTTTCCCGCGTATTCGCTTAGGTACCTCTCAATAGCTCCCAGAATTCCGCAGTAGCTCCCAGTTCCAAGAAATATCTCCTCCACCGTTCCGTATTTGATCACCGGCGGACCAGACTCAAAAATGTTCTCCCTGTACCAGAACTTCTGGCTCCTTTCGAACCCCATCCATCTCGCAAGGCTTTTCGGCACATTAGACGGAGAGTTCGCCGCCCTGAAGTTCTCATCCACTTTCGAAATAGGCAGATAGAACACTGTGTTAAGAGAAAGAACCATCCGAGAAAACATCACCACAAATACTAAGTACGCCGTGTTCTCAAAACTTGTCGGCTGTATCTCCATTGGGCGCACCTCTACCAGCCAGGCCCCGGGCGCCCCCTCTCCCCCTATCTTTTCTTTCGGAGGCTTCAACCGCATGCTTCTCCAGTTGCTGCTCTGGATGTTTTCGAAGTCGTCTCTACCGCTCGAGTCTTCGTAGCACAGAATAGGGTCTCTTATGTACAACGAGGCTATGTGGTGCGCCATCGCCTTATCAACTCCCCTCGAGATAAGGATATCCAGCACGTTTTTTTCGAGGTACGGGTTTATATCGTTGTATATCGAATATAGCTCTTCCGGCATATCGGAAACGTACAGATCGATCGACGAGTATCTGCTCTTTTTGATGAAACTCTCTTCTTCTTTTCTGCAGTCTACAGACGCCGCAACTATGTCCCATCGCGTTGATGACTCTGTGAGAGTTCCAGACACCGCTGCAGTCCCCATCGTTAGAAAAAGCAGCAACGGACATATTGCCCCAATGCTGTCGTACAGGAACCTCGCCTCGTCCAGAGACTCGCTTTGCATTGTCAGCTGCAAACAGCAGCACCCCATTCCCTGCCCCATGCTGTCTATAACCACAGAAGAGGCGCCTTTGTTCCACGCACCTCCCTCTTTTTCTATCTTTGCTGGGAGTATTTCGAAGTGCAGGGGCGCTCCTTTTCTCAGCCTGATGTTTTTTGTGAAGTCGTGGAACCTCCTGTGCCAAGTGATTGCGAAGTCCGGAAAGTGTCTGCTTCTTGTTATTTTGAACGACGGCACTAGTCTCTGGCAGTATTTGCTTAGAGCGCTGTCCTTTTTATCTTCTTTTTCACCTGTCTTATCTTCTGTTTGCTTGCTGGTTTTTGTGATAACGTCTTTTTCTGTCCGATCTGTAACTTTCTTGTCTCCATCTGTCTTGCCGTCTTTTTCTTCTGCGCTCTCTTTTTCGTTTGCTTCGTACGCCTCGCTCCACTCTCTGCTCCACGCGTGCGCAGACTTCCCGTTCGTTCCAAACGCAAAGAGGTCTCCGAGCAGAGGGAAGCACGGAAGCGACAGAACGCTGGCTTTTTTTTCCTTAAAAAGGCTCTCAAGGGCTTTTTCTACTGTTTTTCTCCTTATCTCCATCCCCTGCTCGACTTTTGCAAACGCGCTGAATCTTGGCTCGTACGGCACGCTGGGCGTTGTTTCTATCATGTATCTTGCGTATTCTATGTTGTATATGCCGTCTGTTTCGTTTTTTAGCTCTTGTAGCACGAGATCTGATGCGGGCAGCAGCACCCAGTTACCTTGCTCCTCTATTACCAGGTTCTGCTCTAGCTCTTCGCCCCAGAGAAACCCAAATATTTTACTCGGATGCACATTCGCGTAAACATCTGAGAAGTACTCTGCTCCTCTTTTCTTCACCTCTGCGCTTTTTTTCTGAGTCTCTTCCCATGTCAGGGTTCTGCTTTCCTTAAGTAGTCCCATTGTAATAAAACTTTTATTGCTAATTATCTTTTTTATCTTTGATCGCGTTGTCTCTGTTTTTCTCGTTCCGATCTTTTGCATCTGTCTTGTCTTGGACATATTTATCTTAAGAGATGCATCGAGATGTGAGTGGTAAATTGTGGTGGGGTGGTGTGATGGGGTAGAGTGGGGTGGATATGGTGGAATGGATGTGGTAAGGTGAGGCGTAGTATGGTGGGTGTAGTATGGTAACACTATTACAACACCACCACCATCACTACCCCACCACTACCCCAGAATCACTACAACACCACTACAACACCGCCTATCTGATTTACTTTTGCTACATTTAGCATATGCCACTGCCAACACTGCATCTGCCCTTCTCTCCATCCTGCCGCACTATCTCTGCTCCATAGACTCTAGAAGCTCGCTTCTGTTCCATAGGTCCACGGGCTGCATCCTCATTTTCAGAAGTAGGATCCATCTTATAAACTCGTTTGAGTTCTCTGTTTCAAACATGTGGGTCGTGTTCCTCGCGTCTTTTACGCAGAACTCCAGCGTTCTTAGCGACTCTCTCAGAAAAGCCCCTGTGTTCGTGTTTTTCAGAATAATCTCGTGGTGTTTTCCCTGTGCTATGTTTACGATATCTATTTCTTTGTCCAAAGAGATGTACCGCGCAGGCTTCTCAAAACAGAAAAAGACCCGCTTTCTCTCCTTAACCACAATAAACAGCCTTGATGTCAGCAGATCGATTTTCGAAATAACTTCTGTGTCTCCTTTCTTCGTGGTGATGCTTGTCGTGAGCTCTGTTCTTTCGAGCCTTATCCCTCCCTCCCTTCTCTTTCTGTTATGCTTTGTCGAAATGCTTCCAAACACATTCGAGTTCTTGAACTGCTCAATCGTGCTTATCGTCGTGATATGTTGCGTTGGCGCTGGCGTGCACAGTACAATTGGCGTTCTTGTCCCGTTCGGGCTGATCTGCACGATGCTTTCTTCTGTTTTTGTTGTTTCTGTTTGCACCACTTCGCGCGTGCTTTGCCCGGTGTTTGGCGTTGCTATTTCCGTTATTCTCACTCTTCTCTCTTCGATCTTTTTTCTCAGCTTCTGAAGATTCGTTCTGTAGTTCTGGATCGTATTGTCTGGTGCTTCTGCGATGTTTTCCTTGTGCATGTGGAGAAGAGCCGTTTTCTTCTCTGCATCCTCCACCATAAACCTGTTCTTGACCGCGTTGTACTTGAGAATCCCCTTTTCCCCAAGAACAAAGTTGATTATCCGCATTCCTTCTCCGTTATCTTCCATTCCTTCCCTGTGTTTCTCCTTTTTACCTATTTCTTCTCTGATTGGTTCCTTTTTGGCTGCTTCTACTGGTCTACATCCAACACACCTACTTGCCATCCGCGTCTCTAATATGCATGCGGTGGATGATGCATGTGGTAGATGATGCATATGGTAGTCGTGATCTACATGTGGTCGTGATACATATGACCCACCTCACCTTCTACCTCACCATCCACCCCTTCAGCTACCCCTCAGATGACCTCATTCTCGTACCTCTTCTTCTTTCTCAGGTACTCTTCGGTGGCCGCTGTTTTCTCTGCGTCTATTCCAAAAAGCGCCTCGAGTTCGCTTTCGATGTACTGGAGCCTCTTGTTCGTTCTGTACCGGTACTCTCTCCACCCCGTGTACACTTTGAGGCTTCTGTTCTCTATCATCTCCCTTAGAATGTCTCTCACGTCTTCCAGCAGGCACCTTTCTGCGATAAACTGCAGCACCTCGCGCTTCACAAAGACCTCGATTGGCTTCTCTGATTCGTCCGTTCTTGCAGGGTCCTCAAACTGCATGCAATACAGCAAATAAACGATTCTTATGTAAAACAGCCCTGCGCTTTGCGCTTTGCTTGTCTCCAGGTACTTTTCGTACCACCTGCTCGCCTGCCTGATTATTGCCGAAATGAGGTCTTTTCTCCTCGCATATATCGGCTGTTTTTGTATTTCTCTGTGCACCCACATGTACTGGGCGCTCTCTTCCTCTTGCTCCGACCTCATCGCCTGCTCCACGATCTTATCGAAAATCCTTTTTGAAGCTGCACTTTCTCCCCTTATTTTCACTTTCTTTTTCATCGCAAAGTTTTCCCAGATAGCGTCTTTATGTAGATCCTGTCCAAAAGCTGCCCACCATACCTACTTGTCGTGGATATGTCTCGCTCTTAACTGGGCGTTCTTGCCGATACCGCTGCTGGCATGTGAAATATTCCAGCTGAAAAGGCTTCTTTTCCATTTCAATAGCCATGCAGACTGTTGCCAAGAAGGCGACTCTGCTCTTACAAAAGTTATTTTAGCTGCGGGGTGTCCAAGTGTGTTGAAAGTGGGGTGTACAAGTGAACATTTGATGTACCAGTCACGGCTTAATGTCAGTGCTGGTCACGGCTTATCTGAAAAGATGCCCCGGCACTTACATCTTTTACTCTTTGATGTGTCTACAAGCTATTCTCTTGAGTGTCCCCAGCATAAAATGCTTCTCTATCTTTTTAAAAAAACATACGGAACACTTTTCGGTCGTTTTGCAAACAAGAGAAGCCAAATGCATGTCCTGACAACCTTGGAAGAGTTACATGGTAGATAGATCCGACATAGCACGGTAGATCGATAACTTATCAAACAATAACTGTGAATAGCCATGGCAAATATCGCATCACGCCTAATCCATCAACACTATCCATCACCACGCCTGCCACGCCTGCAAAACTCATCTACTACCCATATCTTTATTACCTTGTGACTAGCCACCGTAGAAGTACTCAGAAAGTATCATCTCTGCTCTCGACACGACTCCGTGGTTATCCGACTCCTGCAGCTCCTCGATCTGGTCCAACAGCATCGCGTCCTCTATCTCAAACACTATCGCGTTTTCTCCGCCCAGCGAGTCTTCCCTCCCGCACTCCAGCAGGCACAGAAGACAATCCAGAATGATGATGATGATCTTCGGCTCGTTCCTCACCGTTGGCAGGAACTTCCCAAACGCCGCAATCACCCCCGCCTTCGCTATCTCCCGCGCATGGTTTTTGTGCGTCTTCCCGTGCATCGACGCGTTGCAGAGCGCCCAGCACGCCTCTGCCTTCGTGAGGCTGTCCGAGTTCTTCAGCGCGCTCACCAGCAGCTCGAGAAACCCCTCCCTGATAACGCTGTCCACCTGGTCCGGAGTCCCCGCAGCGATATTTGACACTACCCAGCATATTTCCTTCTTTATCTTCGCTATTTTCTTGTTGTCCACCCCGAACAAAAACACGTTCTTCAAAAGAGAGAGCGCACCAAGCTTGATAATATAGTCCGTGTGCCTATCTTCGTACGTCGCAATGTTCCCAATCGTTCTGATAATCGGCGTCACCAGCTCCTCCTTCATCGGAATAAAGCTCGCTCCTCCCCTTTCCCCTATTCCCTGGTACGTTGCAAGCCTCTTCAGCAGCGCCTCTATCGCCCCCGACGCAATCACCATGTCTACCTGCTTTTCGCCTGCGTCGCACATGTAGCTCAGCGCCCAGTACGTGTCCACCATGATCTCCGAGTCTTCTACCTGCATCAGCTTCAGGACCACGTGGAGAGACTTTTCCATCTGCGCAAGATCCGGGGGCGGAGACCTGCCCCGGTTCAGGTTGCTCATTGCCCACGCCGCGTTTCTCAGCACCGAAATGCTTCCCTTTCCCTCCGATAGAAGCTTCACAACGATTCGTGTGATTAAATCGACACCGCCCTCCCTTATCACCGCGTCTCTTGCCGCCTCACAGTCCCCCGCGATGTTACCCAGCGCCCAAATAGACTGATCCTGAAGGTCTACGCTGCTCACCTGGAGCAGTTTCACAAGCTCTCTGACAGCCCCTGCTTTTATCACCGCTTCGGTCTGCGCTTTGCTTCCGGAAGCAATGTTCGTTATAACCCACGCAGACTCGTGTATCAGCCTGATCTTGTCGCTCTCTTCGATCGTGTAGTATATTGGGTTCTCTGGATTCGTGTATTTTACAAAGATCGGCGTGAGCCCGTTCATCACAATGCTGTCTATTGGAGGGTTTTTCTCTGCGCTAAGAAGCCTCCGAAAAGAGGTCACGCCCTCTATCACCTGCTTGATGTCATTCGAGTTGATTTTTTCGGCCATTTCTCCGATATTGTACGCTGTTGGCCCTCTTGTGATCGATGCTGTTCGTTTTTTCTGAAGCATATCGCTTCTCTTCTGGTTTCTCAGCTGAACAATCGAAGACGCCCTCGACTCCCTCTCTGTTTTTGCGTTTCTTCCCCCGCTTTTGTGCTCCTGGTTCATTACTAAAGAAAAATTTCAGCTTAAATAGTTTGAAATGCTCCATACAGCTTGTTTGGTGGTCCAGGGTGGAAGATATAGATGAGTGGTAAGTGTGTACATCAGAGGGTAGATGGGAGGTGCCGTTACCTTCAGATACAACTGTAGAGCCATATCAGAGGCTAAAAGATATTTATTCTTGGTATGGGTACTGTAAGTATTTTTCGTCGAGTTATTGCTTGAGTTTGCCATCTTTATTAAAAATAATCTGTTTTTATAGATGGCAGATTAGAAGATCAACTGACTTGTCAAGGATCTGCGATTGAGATCTGTATTGGTGATTATCAATACCATGCTTCAATAATAATATCCCATGAATATAATGCTCGGGATGCGCGGGATGTGTGGTAGGGCTACCTAGGCCTTATGCATCGCATTTTCACCGTCTCATTGTGCACTAATCACACGATCCTATCATCTGTTCAACGCCTGTTTTACTACCTCGCCAGTCTCACCATCTAATCGCTCCTACCACCAACACACTCTCTGCTACTCTTAGCACCCTCGCTACTCTTATGCTCCCCTCCAGCATGGATTTTCAGGAGCTCTAAAAGCGACGGGCGCTGTGTCTTTTCAACAAGCAGCTCTATTTCATCGCTCTTCACCGCTATTGGCACCCTTGCAATTACCTCTTCAGCTCCCTCTGTCCGTATTTCTGCGATATAGACCCCTTTTCTAACGTTTTTTTCGATTTTCTTCCCTGCACCTTCGAGCACCACCTCTTCCATCTCTTCTGGCGTTAATCTAACGACTTTTTCTGCTTTAGAACTGAAGTACGCCAGCCCTTCGTAGACAACCCTCCACTTCTCTTCCTCGGGCCTCTCTCGCGGCGTTCCAACCAGAGAAAAGAGCCTCGTACCCGCAAATACGACGCGCAAAGACGCTGGTGCCCCCAGCACCACCTGAAGAGCCCCATTTGCAACGCCATAAACCGTTTTGCAGCTCGCTGTCTTCGAAATAAGCGTCCATCCAGAGTTTCCCCATTGCTCCTCCGTTGCTTTTCTCCTCCCCTCATCTATCAAATACGTGTAAGACTCTTCTATTCCCTTCTCTCCTCTAATCAGCACTGCCTCTCTACCTTCGCTCATAGACTTCTCTTTTTCAGCGCCCTCAGATGCGTTCAAAGCTACCCCCCTTCTGCCCCCTTCTTTCTTCACTATCTTTGCAACAAAGAACCCCCCAGTGTTCTGGTCCTGCGGATGCACCCTTCTCGCATTCTTTACACCGTGGAAATACGCTATTTTATCGTAATTTCCGCCTCTATTCGCTATCTCTTTTCCTTCGAGCTCCTCTACGGCAACTCGAAACTCCTTCTCACCTATGCCCTCCCTCATCACAAACCCCTCCAGTTCAAACGGCATCACCTCCACGTCCTCTCTGCCGCCCAAAACGCTCGCAAGCACCAACTCGTTTTCCACCGGATTTAGCGAACACGTAGAGTACACCAGCACCCCTCCCGGCGATAGAATCTCGATCCCTCTTCTAAGGACCCTTTTCTGGAGCTCGTGTATCTTAACGCCTTCCTCTTTTTTCCATTTCTGGAATATGTGCGCGTTCTTTCTAACGGTCCCGTCTCCCGAACACGGCACATCGCAAAGCACGCGGTCTATTCTAATTCCCGGGTGGGGATACGCGCCTGCATCGTTACACGTCACAACCACGCCTGGATGCCCGAATCTTTTAACCTGCTTTACCAGCTGGTCTATTCTTCTTCTGCTGATGTCGTTACACACGAGAACTCCCTTCTCCTCTAGTATTTCAAGAACCTGCGACGACTTAGAGCCTGGCGATGCGCACATATCGAGCACCTTCGAGTCTTTTTGAACGCCCAGAGCGATAATCGGAAGCATCGAAACTATCTCCTGCCTGGTTATTGCAGCAGTGCCCGTGTAGGTTTTGATTAGCTCGTGTATCTTTTCGGCGTCTTGGTTTTGCGTCTCTCGTATTCTCTTCTGTCTTAGCTCTTTTCGCGAAAGCAGTATTTCGTACACGGACCCGCACCAGGGGGTTTTTCTAACCGCGGGATGCTTCTGGACCTCTTCTTCCAGCATCTTCTGGAACGGGCCTGGAAGAATGCGGAAGGTTGTTGGAAGGGGCTCTCTCAGTTTTTCGATTATCTCCTCCGCGTCAGGCAGCATTCGCTGGTAGTACTCTCTGAATCTTCTAATTCCTGCTTCTCTTTTCTCTTCTACAACTTCGTTTGATTCTCTTTGCATTTCCAAATTTTTTATCTCGCGGTATAACTGCGCAGTTGCAAATCCCTCTTAAATAGCATATCGGCTCGAAGGCGTCCAATTTGTTGTAAGTAGGTGTATCTTATGTTAGGCATGGGCAGGTGGTACATTAAGAAAGAGCGGGTGGTCTGAATAACCCATGGCTAGCAGTAACATCACAGCAGCGTATCTAGTGGGAGCATCGCATGAACGGATCCCATTCGAAAAAAGCATATCTTCTAGCCTATAACCGTAATTTCTGCTCTATTTTAGGCCATACTGATGTGGTGGCGTTGGGGCGAGTTTATTAATATTGGCGCATAGTGCTGATAACCGCCAGTACAGATATCAGTCGCAGATAAGCGGTAGGATTACAATGACTTTTTAGATGAGCTCAATAATCTCTCTGAAATACAGACCGGCCCAGAGAGCTGTGGGGTACCGGAAGAATAAAGGTATTTAAGATAATTTTTATCATAGATATAAATAGCATGGCCTCTTGTCACGCCAAGTTGAGAGAAATTCTTTGACATACCAATGCTATTTATCCTTGGCATTGATAGCTGTTCATGGTGGCATTGATAGCTGTTCATGGTAGTACTGCTGATACATCCCTGACATACCACCCGTTCAGCCCTAGCAGTATTCAACTATCCCTGGAACTGCTAATCTATCCCTGGCATCCTACTCTCCTATCCCTACCTGCCGTTCACCTACCCCACCTCCCAGCAACACATCTAGCTCTTTCTTTTTGTGTTGTACTTTGGCCGAGTTACGAACTCCACCTTTTCCCTGATAACCCCTGCGATCTCCAGTGCTTTTCTGTCCTCAGCATCGCTGCTTTGCCTGAACACCAAATGCTCTCCAATATCGCTTTTTCTTCCTTTTAAACTCGACATCTCAAAGTGAATCGTGCTATCTTCCATTTCTATGTTCATCTCTTCTGGTCTTACGAACTCTCCCTGGAACTCTAGCAGAACGAGCTTCTTAACGCCTTCTTCGCCTATTGAGAATTCCATTTTGCAAAAAGATGGAGTGGCTAAGTGACGAAGTTATCAACGGCGCTCTCAAGCTTATCGCAGAAGAGGACCCGTTTTCCGTAATGCTTGGAGAAGGCCTCCCAAACGAGCAAACAAAGACCGTTATCATAAACTCCTTCTACTTCGAGTCTCTAAAACGCAGAGGAATGGGCGGCGTGTCGAAGTGGATGCGCGCTCCAGAGTTCAAAAAAGTGGATATTCTCGTGTTTCCTCTTTTCCAAAACTCGCACTGGTCGATGTGCTCGGTTTATCTCAAAACACGAGGCGCTATCTTGTGCGACTCTCTGAGACCTTTTCACAAAGAGGCTGCAGCTATTCTCCTCTCGCATAGCGACATAGACTTTGTCATATACGACCTGAGCACGGTACAACAAAAAAACGGAAATGACTGCGGAGTGTTTGCGCTGTATTTCATCGCGTGTTTCGTATTTCAAAAGCCGCAAAACAGGCAGATCCCCATTCCAGATATGTTTTTCAGTCACGTAAGACACTTAGCAAGTACAAAATTTTCACATGAACAGGATTCTTCGCTGGATTAGAGGAGAGAGCCAGCAAAAAGACGAGATAAAAACGTTCTTTGAGGAGACCGTGGACGAGTGTTATGTAGAATGCATTAAAACACCAAAAGGAGAGCTCAGCAAGCCTGAAAAAGCCTGCCTAGAAAGATGCACAAAGAGAAAACTGGAACTCGTCAGAAACATCGAAATAGCCCTTGAAGAGAAACTCAAAAAAGGATAGTTAGTGGGGTGGTGATCTGGATGGGGTGAGGTGGTGTAGGGTTGGTGAGGTGAGGTGGTTTGAGCGATCTGGGTGATCCTGAAACTATCCAACTCTCATCTACATTGTAGACTATTTGGCCAAAAGATACTAGCTCAAAGAAGAGCAATGGTTCGGATATATGAAGATGAAAGTGGCAGTATAAATGGGAAGTACAGGAGTATCTTATGGTAGGGATGCGCGGGTGGCAGGTTAGAGATGCACGCGTGGTATAAATAAACCATGATCAGTAGTAAAATTATGTCCATAACCTCGAACCATTCACGTATCCTCATCACATCCAATCCACATCCAATCCATATCCAACCCACATCCAACCCATATCTATATCCATTTATTAATAGCGGGCTACTCTTTCCCGCCATCGAGCATCTGTGACCCCCGCCTGGCACTTCTCTATTCAAAATTACACTCACCTATCTATGTACGAGCTTAGCAGGGGAAGAGGGCTCGCTCCTCCGTGCATTCTCATCTCCTTCATCTCGTCTGGGGTCGTGCAGTGCTTCAGGTACCCGTTCCAAACGAGGTTTTTCAGCCCTGCTCTTTCCGATATCCTTTTCTTGACCCTTGCTGCGAATTCTGCAGCCGTTTCCTCGTCTCCCCTTGCGGTTGGCGGCATCCACCAGACGCTTGCGTCCGTTTTCCACCTTGTGATCATATAGAAGAAGTGTTTTGAAAACGACTGCTTTTTCGTATTCCAGAACGCGTCCCCCATCTCTTTGCTATACTTGATAGCTACTGGGCACACCGTTATCCCCAGATCAAAAATTCCCTTTTGGAACATAACGGTGTATTCGTTATTAACGCAGGTTCCTTCGGGAAAGACCAGCGTGTGCAGAGACGGCGCCACTTTCTTCAGTTCTTCCTTCAAAACGTTCCTGTTCGCTCTAACGTTTCTTTCAAACTGCACAGACCCGCTTATCAATTTCAAAAGCATCGGCATAACCCCTGTATGTCTCTGAGCCACGACAGAATGCGAGAACCCGTAGCCGCTCAGAACAAGATAGTCCATATACGTCGTGTGGTTCGACGCAAACACGTGTGGATCCTTAGGACGCGGCTTTTTCCCGTAGTACTTAACTCTGATCCCTATTATTCCCAGCAGAACCCTGCATGCCAGACTCACAAGCATGTTTGACGCAAGCCCCAGCAACAGAACCCTTGATAGAATAATAAGAACAGAGAAGAAAAAGAGCGTCGCAATAACAAAGATCGTTCTGAGCGGAAGAAGAACGCCGTAGCGCACCCCAACGCTTATTCCGTATCTAAACGAGCACTTCTGCTTTCTCTCATACACATGCTGCTGGAAGCACAGAGAGAACTCGTCTCTGGCGAGGGCTTTTCCCGTAAGAGACGTGCAGTAGAAGATGTCGTGGAGGATCTTCAGCATCGGCTTTCTCTTTCGCACGGTGGAGGGGTTACTCTCTAGCATCCAAACTAAAAATATTTACTTAGTACCATAAGCGTAAATAGCGCGACAAGGCGCCGTATTTGATTGAATTAGAGAATTAATTTCCGGTCTCCAAAGAGTGCGCTCTTAGTGCAGATGAAGAACGCGAGCTGAAGGTATGGCGGAGTGCAGATGTTGGGCTGGCGATGGATGCCTGGTAGAGCCGTTTAAAGTACCAAGTACCGCCGGGCTATCGATCATCCAGCAGCGATATCGGTCCCGGTGGTTTTTCTGCTCTAGTTTTGTTTTTGGAGTCTTTTATCCCCTGGTGCATGTTCATTGAGGCGAGCTTGGAGCTGGAGACGGCGCTTATAATTGTAGCAGATATAGTCGCTCTTTTTATATCTCTGTTGATTAGCTATTTCCTACGCGAGTGGTTTCTCTACCTGTTTATTCGGAGGTCCGAAAGGAAATATCCTGCTCCTGGTAGTTCAAGAAAAAATAAGACCGTCAGGAGGTGAATAGGTATTTCGATAATTAGCTGATAAACAGTTCCTTCGATTACTAGCCCATAAACAGTTCCTCCATATCAGAATGTTTCCAGAACTGGGCCGTTGGATTGAAATTCGGGCAGTACATAGCAAGTTACATGGCCGATCACAGAAAACCAGCATCAACTAAGTTGAAATATCAAAGAGGACTTGCCAGTCCTCACACCAACACCCATAATATTAGAGGAGGCTGTCTGTCACATCTTTATTGGCCATAGCATTGAGCAGGATAACTGGACGGTATGCTAGAAAATACGGGTAGTACCGGCGCTGAATGCCAGATGCAGCACGCGTATCTGAAACAGCAGCGTGTGCCATATTGTACTCTTCCCTTATAATATACTGGTAGATAACGCCAGCATATATTTATGATAACACCAGCATCTACTTATACCATCCTAACGCTATTTCTGTTAAATTTTATCTTGTTTTAGCAGTTTACCCCTATTAGGCCCAAATAAAAAATATGCTACTGTAACAAGGCCTCCAAAAAGGTACATAGGTCTCATCTTTTTTACCCTCTTTATAAATCTCGTAAAAAAATCTCCTAGCACTATCGGATGGTATATGTTTTCTCTTTCTTGTTCCATCGGTGGCATTTCGTGTTGTTCATGCTGCTCAGGTCTGCTTTCAGGCTCTCTTTCCTTCATTTCTCCGTGACTTAGGAGGTACATGTTAAATCGCGGATCCTTGGGCCGCATTCCTCCTTCTATCTTGTGCGTATGTTTTATTCTTAGGGAGAGATCTTGCAAATTTCCGATTGTTGTTTCTAATAGGCTGATGTTATCCGCGGTAGTTTTTGATTGCGTTTTCATGGAAGCATCAATGTGGCTGTGCATCTTCTTGTACTCTTCATCTGCCAGCGATAAAAGCTTTGCAATCTCAATGAACGACATATCGCCTAGTGTTTTTATGCTTGCTTCTTGCTCTAGCTTTTTGTGAACTTCGTGCATCTTTGCTTTAATATCTGATATACGCGTCAGCCTTTCTTCTCTTTCCGTATCCATCACTGCGACTACGTTGTCTACAGCACGTCCTGATTTTTCAAACTGCTCTTTGATCTCGGCTAGTTCAGGCGTGTTTATTCCCTTTGTCTTCGCTACTGTTTCCACGTGTCTTAATTCTCTGCCGAGATCCGTGTACACTTCCTTGATTAGGTTTTGGCGTTCGACTATATCCTTTTTTACTTTGTTTTCCATGTATGCCCCTATTTTGTCTGTTTCGCTTCCTGCTAGAACCAAATCGAACCCTAGCGTCGCTATGATCGTTTCTATCTGCTTCAGATCCTCCCTTCGTATGTTCTTGTCCTCCAGCTTTTTCAGCAAGTCTTTAACCCTCTTGTCCTCTTGCTTTGCAAAATCCGTCTTTACGTCCAAATTGCCTAGGATCTGCTGCTGCGAATCTGACAGCGAGCTCAGTACCGCTGCCATGCCGTGCAGATTTTTGATCTGGCCTCTGGTCTTGCTGTTATTAACTTGACTGCTGCCTCCCTGGTCCATAGACCATAAAACTTTGCGTCTATTTAACCTATAACCCGATATTACCCTTTTCGGCGATTTTCCTTTTTTGGTTATACGTGGAAAATTTTCCTGTTTATGATTTGTAGCGGTATCTTAGATAGCATGGTAAGAGAGTGGATGGGTGGTAAGACAGGATGGATGAGTGGTGAGTGTGTAAAGGGATGGTAAAAGTGGATAGATGATAAGATAGGATGGATGAGTGGTGAGAGTGTGGATGGGCGGTAACAGTGGATAGGTGGTAAGATAGGATGGATGAGTGGTGAGAGTGTGGATGGGCGGTAACAGTGGATAGGTGGTAAGACAGGATAGGTGGTAAAAGTGGATCTGCGGCTAGCACGCTAGTAATGCATTTTCAGGATCCCAATAAACTATGAAGAATGCCGCCCCCTGGCGAGGACCAACAACGCTCTCAGCACTCTCATTTAACCGTCTCAAAACCAGCCCAGCGCATTTCTATATTTTATTGTAGATGCAGCTCCCTTTTTGCCTCCGTGTTACCCACCTACTTATACTCCCACCTACTCTCCACCCGTCCTCCTATCTACTCCTGCATGCCTCTTTGTTACTTCGCCGAGATTGTGTAAAGACCGTAAAAGCTCACAAACAGGCTGAATATAATAACGCCAACGGAAATAGCGACGTTATATCTCTTTTTCTTACTCGACAGGATGTACGCAAGGCTTGGAAGCGTGTACATTATGTAGTACGAAGCCGTTACTGCGATAAAATCTGTGACTTTTTCGTATTTCATCTTCATAAAAGACCCCAGAAAGACCAGCCCGGACATAAGGCTCGTGACAGACACTTCGGACACTCTTCTGTTCCTGCTTATGAAAGACTTCGCTCGCGAGTTAATGCTTAAAAACGTCAAAATAGAGTCTCTCGTCGGATGCATCTGCAGGGGGTACCCAACAAATAGCACCAGCACCATCTCTAGTTTTGCAACTTCTATTCCTCTGCCCACTATTCTGCCTACTTTCTGCTCTGCAATGTGCGCGAATGCCTTACCTGGGTTTTCCAGCTCGTCCAGAATACTCTCTGGCTGCCCGTTTCCAGCTGCGATGTATCCGCCGTTCGCAACGAGGAAATAGGCAAAAGAGCCAACAGCCACCGCGATAGCTGCTACTTTTGTTCCGCTTTTTACCGTTCGCTTCTTCATAAGAGAAAAGACCCTGACCATGTTCTGCTGGCAGCTGAGAGCAAAGATGTACTTGAACACCGCTTTGAAAACTTTCGAAAAGTCGTTATTTACCGCAACGAGCTTTGTGCCGCGCGCCACGCCCTTTGGCAGAACAACAGCGTCTCTAAACGCGAGCGCAATCGCCCCGCATGCAAAGATCACAAACGCCATATAGAACACTGCAACCGTGCAGAAAAAAGACGCAAAGTTGATCTTTTTCAGGTCCTTCATCGAAGAGAGAAGCGCAGGGGCTGCAATCACTGCTAAGCTGAATAGAATGTCCGCTTTCGTGCTGTTTTCTATTATATCCTCCACTCCCGCTATCCTAGATATCTACTGCTTCGCGATAAGAAAGTACAAAAAGCAAGTTCCACCCCCCTGCAGAAAAATAAAGCCTCTACAGCGTATCCCAGAAGAGGAGAGGCGGCTCTGCACACTTCAAAGTACGACTTGTGTACGCCCGGCTTCAACTGTGTTGCGCAGTGCACCAGCTGGTACAGGGTGAACACGCTGATGCTAGCGATGGCTCCAAGAAGCACTTCCGACACCATGTACCCGGAGTCCTCGACTGCCTTCGGAAGCGTTACCATCCCAGCCCCCATCATCGACCCCACCATCGGAAACACCGCCTGCGCCACAGAAAGACCTTCCCGTTCTTCTAATCTCATATGCATTAGCAAAAAATTGAACCAATAAATACGGCACTATTTCAGATTTTTGATTTGAAATTTTTGGCAGAATATTTTGTTTTTTCTCCATTACAATGTGGAATATTTTACTAAAAAATACTTGCGCTAGCGGTTATCTAGATCAGTGGGGCAGCGTGCTGATATTTTTGTAGATTGCAAAAGAGAATTGTTTGTGCTGTTGCAGCCCTGAGTTACTAAAAAGATAGCTGAGAAGGCTCCCTGCACTTGCAAAGATTTCACAGGCCAAATTGTTGGGAAATTGTTGTCAAGCTATTACCAAGTTATTGTCAAGTTATTGCCAATTTAATCCCATAAATACCTCACCAATTTACTCTCCTAACTACCTCACCAATTTAATCCCTTAAATATCTTCCCAATTTACCCACCCAAATGCCTCCCCAATTTAATCCCCTAACTACCTCACAGCTCCACTCTCGACATCAGACGAGCCGCCCTGTCTATTTCTCTCTACTTCTCTAAATCCACGCGAATTTGAATAATTAAATTTACGAGTCTGAAATGGAGAGAGTTGAAATCGAAAACTACCTCGTCTTAAACAAAATAGGAGAGGGCGCCTTCGGAAAAGTCTATCTGGGAGTTGAAAAGGAAACAAAAAAGAAAGTAGCCCTGAAAAGAGTCACGCTGAAAGAAGAAGAGAACGGAGTGCCGATCTCTATCATCCGGGAGATAACCATTCTTCGCAAAGCGTCCCACAAAAACATCATCAACATACTCGAGGTCTTTACCGGCGACCTCCACAGAGTGAAAGCCCTCGAAAAAACATCTTTTGATATCTACATCGTCTTTCCTTATATGGAAAGCGACCTGCTCCAGCTGATAAAAACCAGAAAGATAGAAGAAAAAGAAGCTGTTCTCTACACCCTCCAGATCCTCGAAGGCGTCTCCTACCTGCACTCCAAAGGCGTCATCCACAGAGACATCAAGCCAGCGAACATCCTCATCGGAAAAGACAGAACGGTAAAACTTGCAGACTTTGGGCTTGCCAGAGCGGTCTCTAACGGACAAATGACCGAAGGAATAGTCACTCGCTGGTACAGAGCCCCGGAAATCCTTCTCAACACAAGAAAATACAGCTACTCTGCAGACATCTGGTCGTGCGGATGCGTAGTAGCGGAAATCGTGCAAGGTGCCCCTCTGTTCCCCTCCCCAACGGAAGAAGAGCAGTTAGAAAGCATATCAGATCTATGCGGAGAGATAGACCCAAGCGCCATCTGCTCGCAACCCGAAGAGCAGAACAAAACGAGCTACGGAAGAAAAAAGCGCTCGAAGGTAAGGCAGCACTTCGCACCCCGCTCGGAGATGCTCGCATGCCTCTTGGAAAGGCTCCTCTGCGTGAACCCTCAAATACGCATCACAGCAGATGAGGCGGTGCAACAGATAAGGACGTACAAACCCATCGATAAAAAAGACTCCCATTAGCGCATTTAAACGCGGGTAATTATGATCATACATTAGAAGGCGTCTACTACGATTGATAAGTCTTCTTAGCCATGTTAGCGGTTGATAAGTCTTCTCCATCATGTTACCGGTTGATGTCTTTTCTTCGCCATGTTAGAGGTTGGTGGGTCCTCTGTCATACTAACGATTAACGTGTCCTCATCATACCAATTTATCAACTGCCAGTACCTAACGTAAGTTCGAAAGCACCGCTCACTACTCTAACAAGCATCTTGGCAAGCCACCTCTGCATTTCCAAAAACTATACACTTAAACAGTCCCAGCCACACTTACAAATATACACCAAAACAAACAAGTTTTATTCATTCTGTGTCTTCTCGAAAATCTTTCTAGCTCTTTAGCCGACTACTCTACTTTACTTCCTGCGAGTTCATCTTCATGTTTCCTTCAAAGTATCCCCCCTTCAATCGCTTTTCGTATAGAGATCTTTTGAACGCTCTTCCTTTTAAAGGCTTTTTGTTATCAGCCTTTGCTACCTTTGGCGTGCTTCCTCTTACCTTTCCTGTCTTGTTCAGCGATATAGCCTTAGCCATGGATGCAAAAAAAATAAAGTAAAAATAAAAAAGAGAACAGACATGCCAACGGCTTTTTGCTTCGCTCGACTGTGCTGCGCCAGCTTGCAGGTTTACTAAAATAGAAGACACCCCTTCTGCCGCGCTGACCCGTTTTGACCTGCAGGCACTTACTCTCTGGATAGATCGTTGGCGTAGATATGTTCTCGGCTGCAGCGTATTTATCCGCGTAGTAGCATTCTTTGTAGGCTACTGTTATGTTCCATTCCTTCTTGGAGATTAAATCCTGATAAGCCACAAGATTGGCTGGAGAAGTAGTATCACCTGCAGGGTATCTTTCAAAGTATAAGTACGAAGCGGAAATAAACGACAACTCACATGCAACGAAGGCGCCCCATCTGTTGGCATCACGAAAAACCCTTTGCAAACCTCTCAGCGCTCAGCTACATCAGCACAATTAATTTTTCACCATGGACGGCATTTTTGAAAAGGGAAAGATAGAGCTGCTTGCACACATGGCGAAACTGAAGGAAATAAGCGAAATATCGGCCAACTCCCCCGCAGAGACAAGAAGAGAAAGGGAGAAGCTGATATTCAAGATAACAAGCATAGCAAAAAAACTAGACATGATATACCGCGTCGTGACCGAAGGGTTCGAAAAGGAAAACAAAGCGGTGGCAGGCAGAGTATTCGACTTGTCGTACAAGGCATTCAGGGAAATAGAAGAAAAAGAAGCGCTCTTAGAAGAAGCAAACAGGATAAGAAAAGAGACAGAGATGTGCCTAGCAAAGAGCCCCACAGGCGCAATACTCGAATACTCGTCGCTTTTATCAAAGTACTCGAAGTGCCCGGTGTTCTGGAGAGAAGATCTGCCATTGGAAAACACCTTCCCTGCCTTCCCAACAGATGGAATAATGCAGCAGTCAGTCCTTAGAGAGATGTAGATAGACTTGAGATTTTCACTAAATATGTTCGTACGCAATCCACATCGCTGTCCAGGAGGGTATGTAAGCGGATAGTGTTTGCTAGCAGTAGTTGTCGTCTATTGATAATGCTGAGAATCATCCCTGCGTTTACATCGCATGTCAGCACTAAGTTACCTTTTATTGATCGTGCTGACAAGCATCCCTCCACTTTCATCTACTACCTACAAACAGCAAAAACCTACATCTCTACTCCAACACAAACCCTGCCCTCTCTATGACCTGCATGAGATACTCTTCCGTGATCGGGTCGTTTCCTGATATTTTTATGTACTCATTTACTATTTCCTTCGTCTTTTTTGTATCTTCTATTATCTTGGTCAGCCTCTTGTGCAGTTCTGAGCTTGACGCGCTGCCTGTGAGAAAAGACCTCGTTATGTCCAGAGCGTATTTAAGAAATACTCTCGACTCCATTTCCTCCAAAACAGCAAAAACCACCTCGTACCGCTCGCTTGTCTTGATTTTTTGCGCCTTTAGCCGCCCTGTCTGCTTATGAAGATCTTTTCTCAAAATCTGGAGCTTCTTCTGCACGTGCTCCATAAAATATTTTATGGGAGGCAGCTCAGAGAAAAACAGCGAGCTAAGGAGAGAGATAGAAGAGAAAAGGGCCCAAGTAATGAAGGAAATCAGAAAGGCAGACAGAGTTTCCAAAAAATCCCATGTTTCCAAAAAAGGAAATATACCACATGCACAAAAAGAATACACCCTGGAGGTCATGCGAGACGCCCTAGCTGAGAAGATACACGCGGTGATAAGCAGAAACGCGCATGCGTGGAAGTGTCTCTCGGAAGCGCCGCTAGAGTTCAAGGAAGAGCCCAGAAGCGTTCTCGACATGCGGCCGGTCTCCCTGAAGAAAAAATACATCGAGTTCGTAAAACATGTGCAGATAAGAGAGAAAGAAGCCGGCTCCAAAAGCAGCTCCTCGTGCGCAATATGCATGCAAGCGTACAGAAGCAACAGCGCGTGCGGCGTTCTCGGGTGCTCGCATGTTTTCCACAAAACCTGTATACTCCTGTACATGCGCCACTCCGGGATGTGCCCGATGTGCAGAAAAGACGTTATCAGCGGGATTGCCAGGTGAATATGCGCGTGGCAGGCGGGTACAGCTTGTAGATTTGTAGGCTCACATTATAAGACTATACATCAACCCTGCGATGTACCACTCCACCCCAATTCATAAATAAAGCATTTCCTCCTGTACAGTCTACACGCCTCTGTCCTGCCATTTGAATACTCCCCGTTACTTCCCTCTATTAACACCTCCATTAACCCTTCCAATTCTACCTCCGCCTACTTCTTAAATTTTCTGAAACCATTCTCTACTTTAATGAAAAAAGTTACCGGACTGTTTTCGATAATCCCGCAGAGCCATTTGCAATAAAGCCATAATATCCTAGCTATTAGCCGTTGAGTCATCGCTTGGGTTCGTCATGTTTTGTAGACCATAGGGTGGTTAACTGGATAATCTGTAGATCATAGGGTGGTTAACTGGATAATCTGTAAACTGTAGGATATTTAGCTGAACAACTTTAGACCCACAATATCTAATTGAAAAACTTGTAGTAAACACCTTTTACTCTTCGATATGAGGTCTACAGTTCATGTAGATAGCAAAATTGATTGGAAGATCAGCCTGAGGTTCCCAGCCACCAAGTAGGTACCACCCGTCACGCACACCCTCATCATCACCATCACCCACACATCTCCATCATATCACCCTCACGCCGACATGTTCATTTTTATCACGTCGTGCGGGTTATAGTTTTCCAACACGAAGTCTTCCACCTCAAACTCCTCAAGCCGCTCTCTTTTCTGCTTCGGCCGTATGTGCAGCTCCGGAAACTCTCTGGGCGCCCTCCTCGACTGCATCTCAAGCTGCCCCACGTGGTCCTTGTATATGTGCGCGTCTGCAAGAGTGTGCACAAGCTCTCCCTCCGGTATCCCCACCAGATAGCTCACCATTTTCAGCAGCAAAGCATAGCTCGCAATGTTGAACGGAACCCCCAGCCCCACATCCCCCGATCTCTGGTACAGCATGCAGCTCAGCCTCCCCCCGGTCACAACGAACTGGAACATAACGTGGCACGGCGGAAGCGCCATCTCGTCTATGTCCAGCGGGTTCCACGCGCTAACCACAAGCCTTCTGCTGTTTGGGTTCTTTTTCAGCTCCTCAATCACCCTCTCAAGCTGGTCCACGCCCTTCCCCTCGTAGCTCTCTTCGCAGCTCGTGTACTTCGCCCCAAAATGCCTCCACTGGAAGCCGTAGATAGGCCCCAGGTCATCTTCTCTTCGAAATATCCCCCTGCCCCTCAGAAACTCCTCCGTTCCGTTCATGTTCCATATTTTAACGTTTTTTTCCTTCAACTTCCTATTGTCTGTCTCTCCCCGGATGAAGAAAAGTAGCTCCTCAATGACAAGCCGCAGCGCCACCTTCTTTGTTGTCAGAAGAGGAAACTTCCCGTTCCCAAGCGTATACCGCGACATGTGCCCAAAAATAGAAATCGTTCCTGTTCCCGTTCTGTCTTCTTTATCTTTCCCCTTTTCCAGAATCTCTTTGATGAGGTTTATGTACTGGTACTCCTCGTGGACCCTCTCCTCGCTCATAAAAGTTATTCAGCCCGGTTTTTATAAGTGGCGCGTGAAGATGTGGTGGCGAACGTTCCCACTTCGGCCTAAATGCCAAAAAATGATCATTTCAAGATCAGACCGTTTATTCCATGTACGCAGAAGTTGAATAAGTCGCTTTTAATAGGAGAACTCAAAATGAGATCGTTTATTCATGTAGGCAGAAGTTGAATAAATCGCTTTTAATAGGGTTGAACCGGATATACCATCAGCCAAAATCATTCCACCCTCACCTCTATTACCACACACTCACCACACCACCTTCCAACTAATAAGACCCATTTATTTATCTGCGAAGTTACATCCAAGCTAGACCCCATCTATCCGATGCTCCTGGTGGTCCTGCTTCAGAAGATTTTCCACTTCTCCAAAATACCGCTAATCGAGGGTGATCTGCGGTAATTATTTCTGTTTTTTCGCTTTTTTTCTTTTTTCTGTGTTCATTTCCTTTGGGGACGTTTTTCTGATCGACTTTCTGACTTTTTTCGAAGAGACCAGAGGGGTGTTCTCTTCGTCTTCTCTCAGAAAATTATCCTTATCCTTGTCGTTGTCGTTATTTTCATCTTCTTTCTCCATTTTCCCGTTTATTTCGGGCGCTTTTGCTACATTCTCGTGTTCTTTGTCGTCAACGCTATCTTCCGCTATTTCGCTTTGCTGTTCTGGTCGTTCTGGCTGTTCTTTCTGGTCACTGTCTTTTTCGTTAGCAGAGAGGTTCGTTTCTTGCACACCCTCTAGACTTTCTTCCTTACTTAGCGCATTCTCCGTCGCCTTTTCTGCCATTTCCTCCGCTGTTCTCGCCGTAGCCCTTTCAGTCAACTCCTCTATCGCCTTTTCTTCCCTCGAGTTAGGCTCCTCAACAGAAGCAGCATGAGATGTCACCTCCACCTGGACCATCCCCTCCTCTGCTTTAGACGCTTCGTTTTTCAGTTGCGATATGGACAAAGAAATGGGCTCTTCGTTCTCCGGGGAAACAGCTTCTTTTTCTCCGGTCTTTTTTTCATCCGCTACTCCCGCGTCCTCTGCCGCCTCTCCAGCTCCCGGCCCTGAAGGAGATATCGGGTGTTCTGAGTGCGTGAAATTTTCCGGATACGTGAAGTATACCTTCTCTTCAATGCCCCACAGGTCGTACGTTCCGCTAGTGTTCAGCTCTCCGAGGGTTCCGTCTTTCCGTATGATTATGAGCCTGGGATAGTCTTCGCAGTTACTCAACTTGCCATCTTTGCGTCCCGCGGAAAAAGAGAGACCGGA
>Ga0190275_10000232_pt1 | contig 57737 bp, 53 predicted proteins | sample Popmic550T_FD_133745 | JGI IMG/M metagenome (GOLD analysis project Ga0190275, IMG submission 133745) | Populus adjacent soil microbial communities from riparian zone of Yellowstone River, Montana, USA - 550 T | ecosystem: Environmental > Terrestrial > Soil > Riparian zone > Trees stand | place...
CCCGAACACGCTCGGCCTGTTCGACCGCAACATCGAGGAGATCGCCTCGATCGTCCACGACGTGGGGGCGACGCTCTACTACGACGGCGCCAACCTCAACGCCGTCATGGGCATCTCGCGGCCTGGCGACATGGGCTTCGACATCGTCCACTTCAACCTCCACAAGTCGTTCACCCAGCCACATGGCGGCGGCGGCCCCGGCGCCGGCCCGATCGCCGTGTCCGACCGGATCGAGCCGTTCATCCCGCGCCCGCAGGTCGTGCGCGAGGACGGCCATAACGGCCACGGCCCGCGCTTCGCGCTCGACCACGACCGGCCGAGGTCGATCGGCAAGCTGCGCGGCTTCCAGGGCAACTTCGGCGTCTTCGTGCGCTCCTACGCCTACATCCGCTCGCTCGGCGGCGACGGCCTGCGCGAGGCCTCCGAGACAGCGGTCCTGAACGCCAACTACCTGCGCGCCCTGCTCGCCGACCGCGAGATCGCCGAGTACCTGCCGATCGCCTTCGACCGCATCTGCATGCACGAGTTCGTCCTCTCCGGCCGCGGCGCCAAGGAGAAGCTCGGCATCAAGACGCTCGACATCGCCAAGCGGATGCTCGACCACGGCGTCCACCCGCCGACCGTCTACTTCCCCCTGCTCGTCGACGAGGCCCTGATGATCGAGCCGACCGAGACCGAGACTAAGGAGCGCCTCGACGACTTCGCCGCGATCGTCCGCGCGATCCTCGACGAGGCCAAGGCCGACCCCGACATCGCCCGCAACGCGCCCTACACCACGCCCGTCCGCCGCCTCGACGAAGCCGGCGCCGCGAAGAACCCCGTTATGCGGCAGCAACCTGTGTCAGCCAAGTAGGCCAATCGTCACATATGTGCATGTAGCATGTGCATATGGCGCGCTTGAATCACCGTGTGCATGTCCTACTCGACGACGAACGCCTCAAGCGGCTGCGGGAACGGGCCGAGGCAACCGGCGAATCTGTCGGGGCAGTGATCCGCGCGGCCGTCGATCGCGAGCTCGAAGAGACAGAGGAGGACTCGCGCGCAGCGGCATTCGAGTCCTTCCTGTCCGCACCGCCGTTGCCGGTCGGCACGCCTGAGGAGCTTGATCGTGAGCTGGAGACGATGTGGGACCCCAAGCCCTGGCCGGAGCCGTGACCGCCGTTTACGTCGACGCGAACGTCTTCCTCTACGCGATCGGAGGAGAGTCGCCCTATCGAGAGTCGTGCCGAGCGCTGATCGACGCGATCCGGCGTCGTCGAATTCGCGGCGAGACGAGCGTCACGACTCTCGAGGAGGTGGTGCACCATCGTCGCCGGCGGGGCGACGCGACGGCTATCGCCCGGGGCCGGGAGGTAGCGAGGATCTGCTCGAAGGTTCATCCGCTGGATCGTGCCTTGAGCCTCTCGGCGCTCGCGGTTGCCGAGCGCCATCCCGCGCTAGGCATCGGAGACGCGATTCACGTCGCCACGGCGCTCGCTCACGGCCTCCAGGCGGTCGTGAGCGCCGATCGCGACTTCGACGCGGTCCAGGGTGTCGAGCGCATCGACCCTCTCGATCGCAATGCCGTAGCGGCCCTCGCCAGCGAATAACCTCCCGCGCTCGATGCGGATCTTCAGCGGCATCCAGCCGACCGGGCGCAAGCACCTCGGCAACCACATCGGCGCGGTGCGGGGCTATGTCGAGGGACAGGACCGGGGCGATCCCGCGATCTACTGCATCGTCGACCTGCACGCGATCACAGTCGCCTACGACCCGAGCGAGCTGCGCCGCTATCTCTACGACACCGCCGCGATGCTGCTCGCCTCCGGGCTCGACCCGGCGCGCTGCATTCTCTTCCGTCAAAGCGACGTGCGCGAGCACACCGAGCTCTGCTGGCTGCTGGCCTCGGTCACCGCCCACGGGGATCTAAACCGGATGCACCAGTTCAAGGACAAGGCGGTTCAGCAGCGCGAGCTGGTCTCGGCCGGGCTGTTCCTCTACCCGGTGCTGCAGGCCGCCGACGTGCTCGCCTACCGCGCCGATGAGGTGCCGGTGGGGGACGATCAGCGCCAGCACCTCGAGCTGACGCGCGACGTCGCGATCCGCTTCAACGCGACCTACGGGGATGTCCTCACCGTGCCGGAGCACCGCATCCCCGAGGTCGGCGCGCGGATCATGGACCTCCAGGATCCGACCCGCAAGATGTCGACGACGAGCAGCGAGGAGCGCGGCCTGATCTACGTCGACGACGACGAGCAGGCGATCGTCAAGAAGATCAAGAGCGCCGTCACCGACTCCGGCTCGGAGGTCCGCCGCGGACCCGGCAAGGACGGGATCGCCAACCTGATCGACGTCTACGCCGCGACGCGCGGCGTGACGCCCGACGACGTCGAGCGCGAGTTCGAGGGACAGCAGTACGGGGCCTTCAAGGGCGCCGTGGCTGATGCCGTCGCCGGCTACCTGCGTCCCGTGAGGGAGCGCTACGCCGAGCTGCGTCCCGACGAGGAGGCACTCGAGGCGACGCTCCAGGAGGGCGCCGAGCGCGCCCGCGCGCTCGCCTCCGAGACGCTCGCCGACGTCCGTGCCGCGATGGGGGTCGGGCTGCCCTGAGCGACACCGCGCGCCTGGCCGTCCTCGACGCTCCGCTCGACTGCTCGGGCCAGGGCGAGGGCGAGGAGCGCGCCCCCGCCGCCCTGCGCGCGGCGGGGCTGGTCGAGCGGCTCGGCGCGCGCGACACGGGCGAGGCAGACGCACGCATCCACGATTCCGAGCGCGATCCGCGGACCGGGGTCATCGGCGTCGCTGACGTGCTGCGGGCGAGCGCCGCGATCGCGACCGGCGTGCGCGAGGTCCTCGACGCGGGCGAGCGCCCGCTCGTCCTCGGCGGCGACTGCACGCTGCTGCTGGGCGTCTTCGGAGCGCTTCCGGCGGGCAGCGGGCTCTGGTTCGTCGACGGGCACGCCGACTTCCTCGATGGCGAGAGCTCGCCGACCGGCGAGGCCGCCGACATGGACCTCGCGATCCTCACCGGCCACGGGCCGCCGGGGCTGTTCGACACGCCGCTGCTCGAGCCCGCGGCCGCCGTGCTGCTCGGACACCGCCCGTCCGAGCTCGACCCCGACGTAGCGCGCGAGAACGCGCGCCTCGACCCGGCGATCCACGCGCTCACGGCCCCGGAGCTGCGCGACCGTGGAGTGGAGCGGGTCGGCGACGATGCGGCTGCTCGGCTCGCCGACCGGCGCGCATGGCTGCACCTGGACCTCGACGTCCTCGACGAGGCCGTCCTACCGGCGGTCAGCTACCCCCAACCGCTCGGGCTTGACTGGGACGAGCTCCTGGCGCTCGCGCGCCCACTTGTCGCGGCGCCGGGCCTGATCGGGATCTCGGTCGCCGACTTCAACCCCGACCTCGATCCCGACGGCGCTCACGCGGCGAGGATCGTCGACCTGCTCGCCGCTCTGCTGGGCGAGCCCGGCGGCGAAGGCGCGTGACCGCCGTCGGACGCCGCGTCTAGGCTTGCCCCGGTGTCCGTCGCCGCGCTCGATCTCGACCTGGAGGTCTTCCAGGGTCCCTTCGACCTGCTGCTGACGCTCGTCCTGCGCGACGAGGTCGACCTGCTCGAGGTCGAGCTGGCAGAGGTCGTGCTCGCCTACATCGAGCATCTCGAAGCCACCGGCGAGCTGGATCTCGAGGCGGCGACCGAGTTCCTCGTCCTGATCGCGGCGCTGCTCGAGCTGAAGTCGCGTCTGATGCTGCCGCGCGAGGACGAGGAGGGCCTCGACCTCGAGCCCGGCGAGGCCGCCGAGGAGCTGCTCGCGCGGATGCTCGAGTACCGCCGCTACAAGCAGACGGCCGAGTTCCTCGTCGAGCGGCTCGCGGCCGAGGACGGCCACCGCTACCGCTCGGCGCCGCTGCCGCCGCAGCTGCGGCGCGTGTCGTACGACGCCGCCGAGGCCTCCTACGACCCGACCAAGCTCGCCAAGGCGATCGGCGGCCTGCTGCGCACGCCGCCGAAGCTCGACCTCCGCCACGTCGCCCGCCCGCGGGTATCGCTCGAGCAGCGCCTCAGCCACATGCGCGGCCTGCTCGGCCGCCTGGGCAGCTTCTCGTTCGACGACGCCGTCAAGGGCGCCGACCGGGTCACGGAGGCGATCACCCTGTTCGCGCTGCTCGAGCTGTACAAGGCAGGCGAGGCGGACTGGGACCAGCCCGAAGCGTTCGGGCCGATCACGGTCAAGGCGGGTCGCGCATGAGCGAGGACGAGCGGGACGTGGCGGTGACCCAGGCCGAGCCAGCGGTCGAGAGCGCTCCGGCGCAAGGCGCCGGCATGCAGGATCTCGTCCGGATCGTCGAGGCGCTGCTGTTCCTGTCGCCCGACCCCGTGTCGCTCGAGCAGCTCGCAGATGCCTGTCAGACCGGCGAGGACGAGGTCGTCCAGGCGCTCCACCGCCTGCGCGAGCACTACGCCGAGGGCTACCGCGGCGTCGTCCTGCGCGAGGTCGCCGGCGGCTTCACGCTCGCCACCGATCCGGTCGCCGAGCCGGCGGCACGCCGTCTGCTCGCCAAGCCGCGCACCCCGCCGCTGACCCAGGCCCAGGCCGAGTGCCTCGGCATCGTCGCCTACCTCCAGCCGGTGTCGCGCCCCGAGATCGCCCGCATCCGCGGCGTCGCCTCCGAGTCCGCCGTCGGCACCCTGCTCGAGCGGGGCCTGATCGACGAGGGCGGGCGCTCGCGCTTCGGCGCCGTGCTCTACCGCACGACCGACCTGTTCCAGAAGCTCTTCGGCCTCGAGGCGCTCGACGCGCTGCCCGACATCGCCCAGTTCGATCCGTCGCCGGAGGACGAGCAGGAGCTGCGCGACCGGCTGCTCAAGGCCGGCGAGCAGCGTCAGACCGCTCAGAGCGCCGAGTAGCTCCGTTCAGCCGCGCGCCGCGAGCTGCCCGCAGGCGGCGTCGATGTCGCGGCCACGGGTCAGCCGCACGGTCGCCGGCACGCCGCGCCGCTCCAGCGTCGAGCGGAACGTCTCGATCGCCTCGCGGCTCGAGCCCTCGAACGGCGAGTCGGTCGGGTTGTAGGGGATCAGGTTGACCTTGAAGGTGTTCTCCGGCACCAGCAGCGCCGCCAGCTGCACGGCCTGCTCGTAGCGGTCGTTGACGCCCGCCAGCATCAGGTACTCGACGAACACCTTGCGCTTGCGCTGCTCGCTCCAGCTCCGGCAGGCGTCGAGCACGTCGGTGAGCGGATAGCGGTCGTTGACGGGCATCAGCTCCGAGCGCAGCGCGTCGTCGGGCGCGTGCAGTGAGAGCGCGAGCCGGATGGTCGGGCCCTCGCGCTCGGTCAGCTGCTCGATCCCGGGTATCCAGCCGACCGTCGAGATCGTCGTGCTGCTCGGGTGGACGCCGACGTCGGGCAGCCGCTCGCAGGCGGCGAGCACGTTGTCGAGGTTCAGCAGCGGCTCGCCCATCCCCATGAAGACCACATGGTTGACCTCCTCCTTGCGGCGGAAGTGCAGCGCCTGGTCGAGGATCTCCGACGCCGTCAGGTTGCGGCCGAACTTCATCGTCCCGGTCGCGCAGAAGGTGCACGTCAGCGGGCAGCCGGACTGGCTCGAGAGGCAGAGCGAGCGGCGGCCGTCGCGATACCGCATCAGCACGGTCTCGAGCGGGCGCCCGTCGGCCGTCGCGAAGAGCGCCTTCTCGGTCCCGTCGCGCGAGTGGGCCTCGGTCTCGAGCGTGAGCGAGGAGAAGGGCACCTCGTCGGCGAGGGTCGCGCGCAGCGCCGCCGGCAGGTTCGTCATCTCGTCGTAGGAGGCGGCGCCGCGCGCCGTCCAGTCCCAGACCTGGCGGGCGCGGAAGGCCGGCTCGCCGTGCCTGGCGAGGACGTCTTGGAGCAGCGTGAGGTCCACGCGGCAAGTGTGGCAGTCCCGCACGAGCCGGTCGGCGAGGCTGCAGGCGCCGAAGCCGTTGCCCGGCGCCGTAGACTCGAGCCGGATGGCCGACGGAGTCACCGGCACGAGCACCCCGGTCTAGCGGCTCCGGATGCGGCTCGCCAAGTACCTCGCCCACAGTGGCGTCGCCTCCCGCCGCGCGGCCGAGCGGATGATCGCCGACGGCCGTGTGACGGTCGCCGGCAAGGTCGTCACCGACCCCGCGCGCGACGTCGACGAGCGCAGCGGGGTCACGGTCGACGGCCGTCACGTCGAGCCCGAGCCGCGCGAGGTGCTGATGATCAACAAGCCGGCCGGAGTCGTCTCGACCGCGAGCGACACCCACGGGCGCCCGACCGTCGTCGACCTCGTCTCCTCCGACCACCGGCTCTACCCGGTCGGCCGCCTCGACGCCGAGTCGACCGGCCTGCTGCTGCTGACCAACGACGGCGATCTCGCCGAGAAGCTGACTCATCCGCGCTACGAGGTCGAGAAGGTCTACTGGACGCGCGTCAGCCCGCCGCAGGTCTCCGAGCGCACGCTGCGCGCCCTGCGCGACGGGGTCGAGCTCGACGACGGCCGCACCGCGCCCGCCGGCGCCCGCCTCGCTGAGCCCGGCGTGATCGAGATCCGCCTGCGCGAGGGCCGCAACCGCCAGGTCCGGCGGATGTGCGAGGCGGTCGGCCACCGGGTCGTCGAGCTCCAGCGGGTCGCCTTCGGGCCGCTGCGGCTCGGTCGGCTGGCGCCCGGTGGCTTCCGGCGCCTGTCGGCCGCCGAGGTCGAGCGGCTGCGCCAGGCGGCGGGCGGTTGACGGCGCCTCTGGAAGAATCAGCCGCCGTGAGGCTGCGAGCGCTCAGGGGCGCGACGACCGTGGAGGAGAACAGCGCCGAGGCGATCGTCCTCGCGACGGCGGAGCTGATGCGCGAGCTGATCGACCGCAACGGCCTGCGGACGGAGGACATGGTGAGCTGCCTGTTCACCTGCACGGACGACCTGGACGCCGAGTTCCCGGCGGTGGCCGCGCGCCAGCTCGGCCTGCTCGCCGTGCCGCTGCTGTGCGCGCGCGAGATCGACGTCCCGGGGGCCCTGCCGCGCGTGATCCGGGTGATGCTGCACTGCTACGCGGACCCGGACGGGGCGCCCGCCCACGTCTACCTCCACGACGCGGTCGGCCTGCGCGCCGACCTCGAGGGGGCGCAGTGACCGGCATCGAGTTCAACGAGCGCATCACGCGCATCCCGATCTATCCGGCCGCCAAGACGTGGGACTACGAGGGCGAGCTCGTCGAGCTTGCGTCGAACGAGACGCCGTGGGGGCCGCCGCCGGCCGTCGTCGGCGCGCTCCAGGGTCAGATCGAGCGGCTAAACCGCTACCCCGACCCGTCGAAGTCGCTGCTGCGCCAGCGGATCGCCGACCGCTGCGAGCTGCCGGCGACTCGCGTCGCGGTCGGCAACGGGTCCTGCGAGCTACTGATGGCGGCCGCCGACGCGCTGCTCGAGCCCGGCGCCGAGCTGATCTACGCCTGGCCGTCGTTCTCGATCTATCCGCACGTGGCGGCCCAGTCGGGAGCGCGCGCGATCGAGGTTCCACTCGACGCCGACGGTCGTCACGACCTCGACGCGATGGCACGCGAGGTCACCGCCGCGACGCGGATGGTCCTCGTCTGCAATCCGAACAACCCGACCGGCACCGCGCTTCCAATCGAGGCGATCGACGCGTTCGTCGCGGCGCTGCCGCGCCACGTCGCGGTGATCCTCGACGAGGCCTACGTCGAGTTCAGCGCGCTCCAGGATCCCGACGACTCGCTCGACATGGTTCGCCGCCACCCGAACCTGGTCGTGCTGCGCACCTTCTCCAAGGTCTACGGGCTCTGTGGCCTGCGCGCCGGCTACGCACTCGGGCCCGAGGAGTTCCGGCTCGCGGTCGACCGCGTGCGCCAGCCGTTCTCGGTCAACGCGCTCGCGCAGGCGGCCGCCGCCGAGGCGATCCGCCACCAGGACGAGGTCACCCGCCGCGTCGAGGCGACGATCGTCGAGCGCGCCTGGCTCGAGACCGAGCTGGAGGATCGCGACCTGACCGTCAGTGACAGCCAGGCGAACTTCGTCTGGGTCTCGCTCGCTGACCGCGACGAGGCCGCGATCGTCGACGGCCTCGCGCAGCGCGGCGTGATCGTGCGCGCCGGCGCGGCGCTCGGCGGCGAGGGTCATCTGCGCGTGACGCTCGGCACGCGCGCACAGAACGAGCGCTTCGTCGCGGCTTTGGACGAACTGCTCTAGCTCTGCTACAAAAGACGTATGGCTCGTATCGACACGCCGACCGCGATCGCCGCCCTTCCGGGCGCACTCCGGCGTGCCTCCGAGTCCTATTGGCGATTTAGCTAGGCGTCCGGCTGACGGCAGCTGCCGTCGACCGCCGTTCCCGCCCGGGCGCCGAAACCCCTGCCTGCACGCAGGCACCCGCTATTGCAATCGCCGCATCGAGACTCCGAGAGGTTGAACACGACATGATGATTGGAATGACAGAGGGGGTGACAACGGGCCGCGATCACGTCCGCGACCAACGCATTGCCCGCGTGGTGCCGCTCGAGCCGCCCGCCAAGATGCTGGCCGACCTGCCGCTCGGCGAGCAGCGCGCGAAGGCGGTCGTACGCGGACGCGAGGAGGTCTCCGCGATCCTCGACGGCAGCGACGACCGCCTACTCGTCGTCGTCGGCCCGTGCAGCGTCCACGATGTCGACGCCGCACTCGACTACGCACGGCTCCTCAGCGAGGCGGCACGCGAGCGTGGCGACGACCTGCTGATCGCGATGCGCGTCTACTTCGAGAAGCCGCGCACCACGACAGGCTGGAAGGGGCTGATCAACGATCCGCACCTCGACAACTCGGGCGACGTCAACTCCGGCCTGCGGATGGCGCGCAAGCTGCTGCTCGAGGTCCTGGCGCTCGACCTCCCGATCGGCGTCGAGTTCCTCGACCCGATCACGCCGCAGTACATCTCGGACACCGTCGCCTGGGGCGCGATCGGCGCGCGCACGACCGAGAGCCAGATCCACCGCCAGCTCGGGTCCGGCCTCTCGATGCCGATCGGCTTCAAGAACCGCACCGACGGCAACGTGCAGGTCGCCGTCGACGCCGTCCGCGCCGCGGCCGTCTCGCACGCCTTCGCCGGCGTCGACGACAGCGGCACGCCGGCGATCCTCTACACGACCGGCAACCCCGACGGCCACGTAATCCTGCGCGGCGGCAGCGGCGCGCCCAACTACGGGGCGGCAGAGGTCGAGGACGCACTCGCCAAGCTGCGCGCCGCCGGCCTGCCCGAGCGCCTCGTGATCGACGCCTCGCACGACAACAGCGCCAAGGACCCCGACCGCCAGCCGGTCGCGACGGCTGACATGGCCGAGCAGATCGCCGCCGGCAACCGGGCGATCGTCGGCGTGATGCTCGAGTCGTTCCTCGTCGCGGGCCGTCAGGACCTCGGCGGCGACACGGAGCTGACCTACGGCCAGTCGATCACCGACGCGTGCATGAACTGGGACCAGACCGTCTCCGTGCTCGACGGGCTGACGGCGGCGGTGCGGGCCCGGCGCGCCGGATGAGGATCGCCGTACTCGGCGCCGGGCTGATCGGCGGCTCGATCGGCCTGGCGGCGAGGGAGTGCGTTGAGGGGGCGGAGGTCGTCGGCTTCGGGCGCAGCCCCGAGCGGCTCGAGCGGGCGCGCGAGCTCGGGGCGATCGACAGCGTCGCCGAGACGCTCGAGCAGGCGCTCGAGGGCGCCTCTGCCTGCTTCTGCTGCGCGCCGGTCGGAGTGCTCGGAGACCAGATCGCCGCCGCGCTCGAGGCCGCCGGCGAGGATTGCGTCGTCACCGACGTCGGCTCGATCAAGGGCGACATCGTCGACGCGGTGGGCGATCCGCGCTTCGTCGGTGGGCACCCGATCGCCGGTGCGGAGACCGCCGGCGTCGACCACGCGCGGGCGGACCTCTTCCGCGGAGCCACTTGGTACCTCACGCCGACCCAGCAGTCCTCGGGAGTCCTGTTCGAGCGCCTGCACCGCTTCGTCGCCGCGCTCGGCGCGCGGCCGGTCGCGATCGACGCCGAATCCCATGACCGCCTGCTCGCGACGGTCAGCCACCTCCCGCACGTGCTCGCCAACGTGCTCGTCGCCCAGGCCGCGGGCGCGCTCGGCGAGGAGGACGAGGCGCTTCCGCGCGTCGGGCCCAGCTTCCGCGACGCGACCCGCGTCGCCGGTGCCAACTCGGCGATCTGGACAGACATCTACGTCGCCAACCGCGAGGCGATCGCAAGCGAGATCGACGCCGCCGTGGAGCGCCTGCAGGCTGCCGCCACGACGCTGCGCGCGGGCGATCCCGAGGCGCTCACAGCCTGGAACGAGCACGCCGCCGACTGCCGCCGGCGCCTGCTCGAGGCCGACCTCGCCGGCGGCGCCGTTCACGAGCTGCGCATAACCGTGCCCAACCGTCCGGGTATCGTCGCCGAGGTGGCACTGGCTCTCGGCAAGGCAGGGGTGAACATCGTCGACATGGCGCTCGCCCCGGCGCCCGACATGCGCTCCGGCGCGATCACGCTCTGGATCGCCGGCGACGAGCCCGCCGCCCGCGCCCGCGCGCTGATCGACGACCTCGGCTTTCCCGTCGCCGAGGCGTGAGCAGCCGCCGCTTCGAGCCGTCCGGACCACTGCGGGGGACCTACGAGCCCCCCGCCGACAAGTCGATCTCGCACCGCGCCGCGCTCTTCGGGGCGATGAGCGACGAGCCCGTCACGGTCACGAACTACCTCGACTCGGCCGATACACGCTCGACGCTCGAGGCGCTGCTGCGGCTCGGGGCGGGGGTGCAGGAGGGCGGTGACGGCACCGTCCTGATCCGCGGCGTCGGCCTCCACGCGCCGCTCGAGACGACCGGCGGCCGGCTCGACGTCGGCAACTCCGGAACCCTGTTGCGGCTGCTGCCCGGGTGGCTGGCCGGTCAGCCGGGCGCCGAGTGGGTCCTCGACGGCGACGACTCGATCCGCCGCCGCCCGGTCGACCGGATCGTCGCCCCGCTGAAGCTGATGGGCGCGGACATCGACGCCCGCGAAGGGAGGCTGGCGCCGCTGACGCTGCGCGGCGGGGCGCTGCACGGAATCGAGTACGAGCTGCCGATCGCCAGCGCGCAGGTCAAGTCGTGTGTCCTGATCGCCGGCATGCTCGCCGACGGCAGCACAACGATCGTCGAGAACCGCCAGAGCCGCGACCACACCGAGCGGATCCTCGCCCACTCGCGCGTCCCCTTCGAGCGCGACGGGCTGCGCGTGACGGTCGCGCAGGTCGACGAGCTCGAGCTCGAGTCGATCGCCGTCCCGGGCGATCCCTCGTCCGCCGCCTTCATCGTCGCCGCCGCCTGCCTCGTCCCCGACTCGCGCGTCGTCGTCCAGAACGTCGGCCTCAACTGGACCCGCTGCGGCTTCTTCCGCATCGCCGAGCGGATGGGCGCCGTGATCCTCGGCGACCTCGAAGCGCCCGGCAGCTTCTCCGATGAGGAGCCCGTCGGCGAGCTCGACGCCGCCCACGGACCGCTGATCGGCACCGAGATCGCCCCCGACGAGGTCCCGGCCGCGATCGACGAGCTGACCCTGATCGCCCTGATGGGCGCCTTCGCCGAGGGCGAGACCGTCGTCCACGGTGCCGGCGAGCTGCGCCACAAGGAGTCCGACCGGATCTCGGCCGTCGTCGACGGCCTGCGTGCGCTCGGCGCCGACATCGAAGCCACCGACGACGGCTTCGCCGTCCGCGGCGACGGCAATCCGCTGCGCGGCGGCACGATCGACGCCCGCGGCGATCACCGGATCGCGATGCTCGGCGCGGTCGCCGGCCTCGCCTCGCGCGAGGGCGTCGAGGTCGTCGGCATGGACTCCGCCGCGATCTCCTACCCGGGCTTCGAAGCCGACCTCGGCGCCCTGCTCGGCTCGTCCCAGGCGCCCCAGTAGCCTCACGCGCCATGGTGGTCGCGATCGACGGCCCTGCGGGGGCGGGTAAGAGCACGGTGGCGCACGCCGTCGCCGACGCGCTCGGCTTCACCTACCTCGACTCGGGCGCGATGTACCGCGCCGTCGGCCTGCTCGTGCTCGAGCAGGACGCCGCCGCCTCCGAGATCGCGCAAAAGCTCGAGATCGAGCTCGGCGACCGCGTCCTCGCCAACGGCCGCGACGTCACCGAGGCGATCCGCATCCCCGAGGTCTCCGAGGCCGCCTCGAAGGTCGCCGCAAACCCGGCCGTCCGCACCGCGCTCGTCATCAAGCAGCGCGAGCTGCTCGCGAAGGGCGACTGGGTCGCCGAGGGCCGCGACATCGGCACCGTCGTCGCCCCCGACGCCGCCGTCAAGGTCTTCCTGACCGCCGCCCCCGAGGAGCGCGCCCGCCGCCGCGCCGCCGAGCTCGGCACCGACGCCACCACCGTCCTCCGCGACCAGGCGCTCCGCGACGAGCAGGACTCCGCCCGCGAGCACTCACCACTCCGTCCCGCCGAGGGCTCCGTCGAGCTCGACACCACCGGCCTCTCCGTCCAAGACGTCGTCGCCCGCATCGTCGAGCTCGTCCGCAAGCCGCTCCCCTAACGGCTGCAGGGCCGGAGCCGCTTCGCGAGTAGCCTCACGCGCCCATGGCGCTTCCCAAAGTCGCGGTCGTCGGCTATCCAAACGTAGGCAAGTCGACGCTCGTCAACCGTTTGTCGGAGACGCGCGAGACGGTCGTGCACCCGCAGGCGGGCGTCACGCGCGACCGCAAGGAGGTCGAGGCGGACTGGAACGGGCGCAGCTTCCTACTCGTGGATACGGGGGGCGTCGACATGGAGGAGACCGACGACCTGGCGCGTGCGGTCCAGCGTCAGGCCCGTAGCGCGCTTGCGGAGGCGGACGTCGCGGTGTTCGTGGTCGACGCGACGGCCGGGTTGCGGCCGGGCGACGCGGAGCTGGCACGCGACCTGCGCGCCGCCGAGGTGCCTGTCGTCGTCGCCGCCAACAAGGTCGACGACGCGGTCCACCAATCGACCGCCGCCGAGTTCTTCGGCCTCGGTCTCGGCGAGCCGGTATCGGTCTCGGCCGCTCACGGCCTCGGCACCGGCGACCTGCTCGACCGGATCGCGGAGTCGCTCGCCGATACGCCCGAGCCGGTCGACGAGGAGGTGACCCGGCTCGCCGTCATCGGCAGGCCGAACGTCGGCAAGTCCTCGCTGGTCAACAAGCTGCTCGGCGAGGAGCGAGTGATCGTCGCGGACATCGCCGGCACGACCCGCGATGCGATCGACACACGCGTCGAGTTCCAGGACCGCCAGGTGATCCTCGTCGACACCGCCGGACTGCGGCGCCGGACCAAGGTCGCGGGCACCGTCGACTACTACGCCCAGCTGCGCTCCGAGCAGGCGGCCGAGCGCGCCGACGTCGCGATCGTCCTCTGCGACGCCGTCGAGGGCATCACCAGCGAGGACCTGCGGATCGCCGAGCTGGCGATGAAGACACGCTGCGCGACCGTGGTGGCGCTGAACAAGTGGGACGCAACCGACACCGACCTCGAGGACGCCCGCGCCCGGATCGACAAGAAGCTGCGCCAGCGGCCGCGGCTGATGGCGGTATCGGCGAAGACCGGCCGCGGCCTGACCCGGCTCGTCGCCGAGGCGCTCGACCTCGCCGACCGCAGCAAGCAGCGGATCCCGACCCCCGAGCTCAACCGCTTCCTCGGCGATCTCCAGGCCACGCGCCAGCCGCCGGCGCGGCGCGGCAAGCGGCTCAAGCTGTACTACCTGGCCCAGTTCGAGACCGGGCCGCCGCGCTTCGCGCTCCAGGTCAACGACCGCACGCTGATCACGCGCGACTACGCTTACTTCCTCGAGAATCGGCTGCGCGAGCGGTTCGAGCTCGAGGGCGTTCCGCTCGTGATCGACATCAAGACCACGGGCGGGCGGCGCAGCGGCGGCAACTGAAGCCTTCTGTACCCTTGCCCGACCCTTCGACGAGCGACCCCAGGAGCCCGAGACCCTCCTCATGAGCCTGAGCGACTTTGCAGACAACGAGTACCTGTTCACGTCGGAGTCCGTCACCGAGGGGCACCCCGACAAGATCGCCGACCAGATCTCCGACACCGTGCTCGACGCGGTGTTGGCCCAGGATCCAGCCGGCCGCGTCGCCTGCGAGACGCTCGTCAACACCGGCCTGATCGTGATCTCGGGCGAGATCTCGACCACGGCGGACCTCGACTTCCAGGCCCTGGCGCGCAACACGGTCGACGAGATCGGCTACAACGACGCCAGCTACGGATTCGACTGCAACACCTGCGCCGTGATGGTGACGGTCGACAAGCAGTCGCCCGACATCGCCCAGGGCGTCGACCACGCCTACGAGGAGCGCGCCGAGGGCTCGGGCGACGACTTCGACGTCGCCGGCGCCGGCGACCAGGGGATGATGTTCGGCTACGCGACCAACGAGACGCCGCAGCTGATGCCGGCGCCGATCGCGCTCGCGCACCGGCTCGCCGAGCGGCTCGCCGCGGGCCGCCACGACGGCACGCTGCCCTACCTGCGCGCCGACGGCAAGACCCAGGTTTCGGTCCGCTACCGCGATGGCCGTCCGGTCGCGATCGAGAAGGTGCTGATCTCGACCCAGCACTCCGAGGGCAAGGACTCGCAGGGCGAGATCAAGCCCGACCTCTGGGAGCACGTGGTCACCCCGGTGTTCGAGCAGGCCGGCGTGCCGTATGACGCCGCGACGCTCCAGCAGGGCCACAACTTCCTCGTCAATCCGACCGGCCAGTTCGTGATCGGCGGACCGATGGGCGACTGCGGGCTCACCGGCCGCAAGATCATCGTCGACACCTACGGCGGCGCCGCCCGCCACGGCGGCGGCGCGTTCTCCGGGAAGGACCCGTCGAAGGTCGACCGCTCGGCCGCCTACGCGGCGCGCTGGGTCGCCAAGAACGTGGTCGCGGCCGGCCTCGCCGACCGCTGCGAGGTTCAGGTCGCCTACGCGATCGGCGTCGCGCACCCGGTCTCGGTGATGGTGGAGACCTTCGGCACCGAGAAGATCGGCCGCGCGCGGATCGCCGAGCTCGTCGACGAGCACTTCGACCTGCGCCCGGGCGTCTTCCGCCGCGAGCTCGACCTGCACCGGCCGATCTACCGCAAGACGGCCGCCTATGGCCACTTCGGTCGCGAGCTCGACGAGTTCACCTGGGAGCGCACCGACAAGGCCGATGCGCTGCGCGAGGCGGCCGGTCTCGCCGAGACCGCGTCCGTCGCGTAGGCGCAGTCGCGGCGGCGCTCCACCTGCTGGGGGCCTAGGTGTCGGCCGATTCCCCTCAGACGCGGGAGTCGGCCGACCCGACGCAGGCGTCGGCCGAGCTGCGCGACGTCTACGAGGAGCAGTACTCGGCCACCTGGGCCGACGCCAGGCTCTACGGCGCCTGGCGCGAGCTCTGCGCGGCCGGCAAGGCCGACCACCTAGTCGAGCTCGTCGGCACGCTGGCGGAGCGGCCGCGCACGATCGCCGACGTCGGCTGCGGCGACGGTGTCCTCATGACCCTGCTCGCCCAGCGCGGCGTGGGGGAGGTTCGCCACGGCTACGACATCTCCGAGCGCGCGGTGAGCGCGGCCCGCACCCGCCCGGAGATCGAGCACGCCGAGCGCTTCGACGGCCACACGCTGCCGGTGCCGGACGGCGCCTACGACCTCGGCGTCCTCTCGCACGTGCTCGAGCACGTCCCCGACCCGCTGCCGCTGCTGCGCGAGACCGCTCGCGCCTGCCGAGCCGTCGTCGTCGAGGTTCCGCTGGAGGACAACGCCAGCGCGTCGCGGCCCTCGGCCCAGCGCGGGAGGGAGGCGATCGGCCACCTCCACCGCTTCTCCCGCGCCGACGTCCACGCGCTCGTCGACCAGGCAGGCCTCCGGATCGCCGCCGAGCTCGCCGATCCGCTGCCGCTCGCCGTCCACCGCTACTTCGCCGACACGCCCGTCAGCCGCCTCAAGGCGACCGTCAAGGCGGCCGGCCGTCGGACGATCTTCACCCTCGCACCCCGGCGCGCCGAGCGCCTCTTCACCGTGCACTACGCCTGCATCTGCGTGCCACCGGCGTGACCGCCGGTCCACCCGCTCGGCCACGTAGATTGGCCGAGTGATCGCCAAGGTCGAGCCGCTGACGACCGCGCGTGCGCTGCGCGGGCCGTTCGACTACCGGATCGGCGACGGCCTGGCAGCCGACGGGGTGGGGGTGGGGAGCGTCCTGGTGGTGCCGTTCGGGCCGCGCCGGATGCTGGGCGTGGTCGTCGAAGTGGCCGAGACGAGCGAGCTCGCGCCGGAGCGGCTGGCCGAGCCGATCGAGGCGCTCGCGGCCGACGTGCCCGCCGAGCTGGTGCGGCTGGGCCTGTGGGTCGCCGAGGAGTACGTGTCGACGCCCGCGCGCGGGCTGGCGCTCGTGCTGCCGCCCGGGACCGGCACCGGCAGCGGGCGGCAGACGACCGCGCGGCAGTCGCTCGCGACGACGCTGACCGACGCCGGCCGGGGGGCGCTCGACGACGGCACGCGCCTTGGCGAGCGCCAGCGAACGGCGCTCGAGGCGCTGCGCGACGGCCCATTGAGGGTGAGCGACCTGGCACGAGTCAGCGGCTGCGACCACGCCGGCGTACGGCGGCTGCAGGCGCGCGGGCTGGTCTCGGTCGAGCGGACGGTCGAGGCGCCGCGGCGGCCGAGCATTCGCGGGGTCGGCGCCCGCGGGGCGGTCGCCGAGCTGACGCCGGCACAGGCGGCGGCGCTCGGCGAGATCGCGACGCGCCTGGAGGCGCCCGGCACACCGGCTCCGGTGCTGCTGCACGGCGTCACCGGCAGCGGCAAGACCGAGGTCTACCTGCGCGCGGTCGAGCAGGTGCTCGACCGCGGAGAGACGGCGATCGTCCTCGTGCCGGAGATCGGCCTGACGCCCCAGACGGCGGGGCGGTTCGTCGAGCGCTTCGGGGACACCGTTGCCGTCCTGCACTCTCAGCTCAGCGTGCGCGAGCGCTTCGACGAGTGGTCGCGTCTACGCCGCGGCGACGCGCGCGTCGCGGTCGGACCGCGCTCGGCAGTCTTTGCGCCGCTGGAGGACGTCGGCCTGATCGTCGTCGACGAGGAGCACGACGGCTCGTACAAGCAGGAGGGCGATCCGCGCTACGACGCCCGCACGGTCGCCGAGCGGCGCGCAGCCCAGTGCGGAGCGCTGCTGCTGGTCGGGAGCGCCACGCCGCGGCCGGAGAGCGTCCTGCGCTACGAGCGCGTGCGGCTGCCCGAGCGCGTCGACGGCCGCGGATTGCCGCCGGTCGAGGTCGTCGGGATGGCGGCCGTCCAGGGGCCGCTGCACCAGCGCACCCGCGACGCGCTCGAGCACGTCCGCCGGCAGGGGGAGAAGGCGATCGTGCTGCTGAACCGGCGCGGATGGTCGAACTTCCTCACCTGTGGCGAGTGCGCGCGCGTCTGGGAGTGCCCGAACTGCGACGTCACGCTTGTGCTGCACCGCGCGGCCGGCCGGGTCGCCTGCCACCACTGTGGCCACCGCGAGCCGGTGCCGGCCGCCTGTCCCGACTGCGGCTCGGTCTCGCTCGCCCGCCACGGGATCGGCACCGAGCAGCTCGGGGCGGAGCTCGAGCGGCTGATGGACCCGCTGCCCGTGTTCCGGCTCGACGCCGACACGGCCGGGGGCGGCGGCGCGGCGGCGGCGCTCGAGCGCTTCGACGCGGCCGAGGCGGGCGTGCTGGTCGGGACCCAGATGGTCGCCAAGGGGCACGACTTCCCCGACGTCACGCTCGGCGTCGTGCTCGATGCCGACTCGACGCTGCGCTTCCCCGACTTCCGCTCCGAGGAGCGGACGTTCGCGTTGGTGGCCCAGCTCGCGGGGCGCAGCGGCCGTGGCGGCCGCGGCGGCCGGGTCGTGGTCCAGGCGCTCGATCCCGCAGCGCCGGTGCTGGCGCTCGCCGCCGCCCACGACGCCGACGGCTTCCTCGACGTCGAGCTCACGCGCCGCGAGGCGCTGTCCTACCCGCCCTACGGCTCGTTGATCCGCGTCGTCTGCTCGTCGGAGAAGCCGCAGCTGGCGCTCGGCGCCGGCGAGGCGGTGCTCACGCGCATCCGTGCCGCGGGCGTCCCGGCGCTCGGCCCGGCGCCGCTGTTCCGGCTCAAGAACCGCGATCGCGTGCAGCTCGTCGTCAAGGCGCGCGACCGCGCGGCGGCGATCGTCGCGGTGCGCGAGGCGGTCGAGGCGACCGCCGCCGACCGCGCCCGCGGCGCTGTCAGCTACGCGGTCGACGTCGACCCCCAGTAGACCGAACGACAGAAGTCCGCCTCCTGCAGACCGGTCTACAATCGGACTCGTGGGCGACGAGCACGAGCACGAGCACGACAGCGAGACGATCGAGCTCGACGCGCTCGCCGACGACGCGGAGGAGAGCGAGGACGAGCGTCCCGCCCTCGATCCCGAGGTCGCGGCCCGTCGAGCGGCTGCGATGTCGTTCATCCGCCGGCTCGGCGACCCGGTGCTCAAGAGCCGCGCGACCGAGGTCGACCGCTTCGACGACTCGCTGCGCTCCCAGGTCGCACGGATGGCCGGCCTGATGAACGACGCGCTCGGCGTCGGCCTCGCGGCGCCGCAGCTCGGGATCTCGCAGCGCCTGCTCGTCTACAGCGTCGGGCCCGAGGCGCCGGTGATCGCGCTCGCGAACCCCGAGATCGAGTGGTCGAGCGACGAGACAGAGCCCTTCGACGAGGGCTGCCTCTCGATCCCCGGCATCGAGGTCGAGGTCGAGCGCCCCGTGCACGTCCGCGTGCGCGCGCTCGACGAGGAGGGGGAGACGCGCGTCGTCGAGGCCTCCGGGCTCGAGGCGCGCGTCATCCAGCATGAGCTCGACCACCTCGACGGCGTGCTGATCCTCGACCGCACCAGCCGCGAGCAGCGCCGCCAGGCGATGCGCGCCCTGCGCGATCGCGAGCAGCGCGAGCGCGCCGAGCAGGCCGCCTGAGCCGGCCGACCAGCGTGCGCACCGTCTACCTCGGCACCTCCGACTTCGCTGCCGTGGTGCTCGACCGGCTCGCCGAGTCCGAGCACCGCCCACAGCTCGTGGTCACCCGCCCCGACCGTCGCCGCGGACGCGGGCGCAAGCTCTCGCCGCCGCCGGTGGCCGAGCGCGCGACCGCGCTCGGAATCGAGGTCTTCCAGCCCGACCGGCTCAACGACCCCGACGCCCGCGCACGGATCGCCGCGGCCGAGCCCGACGCGATCGCCGTCTGCGCCTACGGCGCGATCATCGGCGACGAGCTGCTCGCCGCGCACGAGTGGATCAACGTCCACCCGTCGCTGCTCCCGCGCTGGCGCGGCGCCGCGCCGATCGAGCGGGCGATCGAGGCCGGCGACGAGCAGACCGGCGTCGCGATCATGGAGCCGGTCGCCGAGCTCGACGCCGGCCCGGTCCACCTCCTGCGCCCCGAGCCGATCCGCCCGGACGACGACTACGGCACGCTCTCCGCCCGTCTCGCCGAGCTTGGCGGCGAGCTGCTGGTCGAGGCGCTCGACACCCGGCCCGATCCCCGGCCGCAGGGGGACGAAGGCGTCACCTACGCCACCAAGATCGAGCGTGAGGACCGGCTGCTCGACCCGGATCTCGACCCCACCGCGCTCGAGCGGCGCGTGCGCGCCCTGAACCCGCACATCGGCACCTACGTCGAGCCCGACGGCGGCGAGCGCCTCGGCGTCCGCCGCGCCGCTGCCACCCCCGACGCCCTCGCGACCGAGGACTCAGACGCCGCGAGGATCGACGCACCCGCGCCGGGGACGCTCGCGGGCCGCGACGGCCGCCTGCTCTTCGGCGCTCACGGCGGCGCGCTCGAGCTGCTCGAGGTGCAGCCCGCGGGCGGCAAGCCGATGGCCGCCGCCGACCGGCTGCGCGGCCACCCGGCCGCCGTCGCGACCGACTGACGCGCCCGGTCCGCCCGACACGGCAGAATCACCGGATGGCGGAGGAGGAGAGGGTCGATCTCGGGCCGGCGTGCCCGGCCTGCAACGAACCGTGGCTGCGCGCGACGAACCTCGCCGGCCGCTACCGCTGCGTCAACTGCTTCACGCGCTTCGAGCTGCGCTCGCAGTGCCCGGACTGCGGCTCGCACTCGACGATCGCGCGGATGTCCGACACCGCGAACGTCCGCTGCCGCAACTGCGGCGGCTCGATGCTCACGCGGGTATGAGCGACTCGAGCGCCGAGCGGATGTCGGCGGCGGTCTGGAAGTCGAGTCCGAGCGTGTGGTCGTGGCGGTGGGCGACCAGGCCCTGCTCGTCGACGATCACCACCGCGCGCTTGGTCCCGCGCAGCTTCGCCCAGGCGCCGTAGGACTTGGCGACCGACGCGTCCGGATCGGCAAGCAACGGCACGGTCAGGCCGTGCTTGTCGGCGAACTCCTGCTTCGACCCGAGGCCCTTGCCGGAGATCCCGACCACCGTCGCGTCGAGCGCCGCGAAGATGTCCGCGTTGTCGCGGTAGGAACAGAACTGCCGCGTGCAGACGGGCGTGTCGTCGCCCGGATAGAACAGCAGCACTACCCGCTCGCCGCAATGCTCGGAGAGGGTGAACGGGCCAGCCGTGCCCTCGAGCGTGAAGTCGGGGGCCTGCTCGCCCACAGCGGGGTGATGCGCCATCTAGCTCGGTTCCTGACGTCGGGTTCGCCGCGAAAGCTAGTGAGAGCGGCGGTAGACCGTGTAGAGCAGCGCGCACAGCACCGATGCGGCGCCGGCGTAGCCGATCTCGACTTGAAGCACGCGGTCGTCGAAGCCGGGCAGCAGCAGGAAGACGACGAAACCTGTCGCCGCCGCCAGCCAGCATGTGCAGGCGGCTCGGGCGTGTGCTCGAGCGAGCAGCGCCTGGTTGAGCGTCGCGGCCGCCAGGTAGAGGCCCATCCCAAGTGAGATCAGGACCAGTCCGCCGCGGTCGTAGTCGAGCTCGCCGCCGAAGACGAGGTCCATCACCGCCGGGCCCGCGACCAGCATCACGAGGGCGACGCAGCCCGCGAACGCCGCGATCGCGATCAGCGTCACCTCGACGCTGCGGCGGAACGGGTCGCTGTCGCCGCTCGCCCGCAGGCGCGTGAGGTGGGGGAGGATCGACGTCTGCACCGCCTGGAACAGCTGCAACGGCGCGCGCGCGATCAGCAGCACGTTGAAGGTGAAGCCCGCCAGTGCCGCGCCCTCGGCGCCCTCTGTCGCCTTCACCAGCAGCGGTCCGGCGTTCAGGAACGTCTGCTCGGCGAGCATGATCAGCAGCACCGAGACCGCGAAGCCGGTGCCGTGGGCGAGCGTGAACTCCGGCTCGCCGCCCGGCTCTCCAGCCGCCGCCTCGTCGAGCGCTCGGGCCTCGGCCGCCTCGGCGGCGTCGAGCCGGCGGGTCTCGCCGGCGGTCGTGTCGCCGGACACGCCGGAGCCGCCCGCGACAGGCGGCGGCAGCCGCCGGCCGAGCGCCCACGGCACGACGGCGAGCGACACGATCGGCGCCGCGGCGATCCCGAGCGCGACCACGTCCTGCCCCGACGCGATCCCGACCGCGACGGCGAGCGCGAACAGGCAGCGCGACGTCGCCTCCATCAGCACGAGCCCCCCGTAAAGGCCGAAGCGGTGCGACCCGGCGAGGAACCCGCGCGCGAAGTAGCTGACCGCGTACGCGAGCACCGTCACGATCAGGACCCAGTACAGCGTCTCCGACCCGCCGAAGAGGTCGTCCTCGATCGGCCCGCGCGCCGCTAGCGCCACGACCGCGAACGCCAGCCCGAGCGCGAGCTGGATCGTTCCGGCCACGCGCAGGTGGCTACGCCCGCCCGCGCCGCGCGCCGCGCGGTCGGCGATCGTCCGCGACAGCAGCTGCTCGACCGGGCGGTAGAGCACCGACACCGTCACGAAGACGGCAGACCACAGCAGCGTTATCCGCCCGTAGTCCGCCTCTGACAGCGTGTGGCTGGCGAGCGCGAAGTAGGCGTAGGTGACGAGCCCGGTGACCCCGATCCCGACCGAGAGGACGGCAGCCCCCTTGCCGTAGCCCCGTTCCTCGGCCTGCGTCGAGCTCAAAGTCGTACGAGGAGCATCGTCCAGGGGAACGGCGAGCGGGCCTCGACGACGGTCCCGTGACGCGAGAGCAGCTCGACGAAGGCGCGCTTCGACCAGTGGTTGACGTGGCCGGGCGTGTTGCCGAGCGAGCCCCAGTAGGCGCCGCGGGCCATGTTCAGCCCGCGCCACAGCGGCTCGCGCGGGACCGACACGAGCAGGTGGCGGCTGGCCACGCGCGCCATCTCGGCGACGGTCGCCTCGGGGTCCGGAACGTGCTCGAGCACCTCGATCGCCGTCGCCATGTCGAACTCGCCGTCGGCGAACGACAGCCGGGTGGCCTCCTCGCAGCGGTACTCGAGGTTGGCGCGCGGCCGCTTCGCCCACTCGGCGGCGAGCTTCTCGTCGTCGAGGTCGATGCCGACGATCCGGCCGTCGCCGAGCCGCTGCGCCCACTCGTGCGTGAGCACGCCCTCGCCGCAGCCGACGTCGAGCACGGAGGTCGGCGCCGCCTGCTCCCAGAGCTCGTCGAGCGTGCGGTGGAAGGCCGTCATCAGCCGGCGCACGACCGGGTTCGTCGAGCCGTACTTGTCGAAGGTGTTGCCGGTCGGGACGGCGTCGGCGCCGGTCGACCCGGGCGTCGCGACGCCGGTCACGCGCGCGCCCTCCGCTGGCCGCCGCTCGCCCTGCGCCTCACGCCTGCACCGCCTCGCGGTCGCCGGCCGGGCCGTCGGCCTTGCCGGTCGCGGGCCCTGCCGCGGCGCCGGTCGTCGCCGGCTGGCCGGCGGCCGCGCCCGGCTCGTAGTGCGACGGCTCGACTCCGAGCGTCAGCTCGACGCGCCGCACGCGCTCGAGCGTGCGCTGCTGCAGCACCCGGCTCGCGGCGAGGATGTCAGCCACCACGCCGAGCGCGACGAGCTGGACCGCGATGATAATCAGCGTCGAGCCGAGGATCAGCGACTGCACGTGGCCCTGTCCCTCGCCGCCGAAGAAGAACCAGAGGAAGCGCGCCCAGATGATCGCCGCCGGCACGAGGACGATCCCGGCGGCGATCATGAACACACGCAACGGCTCGTAGAGCGCGTAGACGCGGAAGATCGAGGCCGCGTTGCGGCGCACGTAGGACCACATCGACGGGAACAGGCGCGAGTCGCGCGTCTTCGGGTTGGTCCGGATCGGCACGTGGTCGACGGCGACGAGCACCTTGCCCGCCTGGATGATCGTCTCGAGCGTGTAGGTGAACTTCGATACGACCTGCATCTGCAGCGCGGCCTCGCGGTTGTAGGCGCGGAAGCCGGACGTCGTGTCCGGGATGTTCGTGCCCGAGGCGCGCCGCACGACGGCGCTGCCGAGTCGCTGGAGCCGCTTCTTCAGCGGCGAGAAGTGCTCGATCTGATCCGTCTCGCGGTCGCCGACGACCATGTCGGCCTGGCCCGCGAGGATCGGCTCGACCAGCTTCGGGATGTCGCCGCCGTAGTACTGGTTGTCGGCGTCGGTGTTGACGATCACGTCGGCGCCGAGCTTCAGGCAGGCGTCGAGCCCGGCCTGGAAGCCGGCCGCGAGCCCTTTGTTGTTCGTCAGCTTCACGACGTGGTCGACGCCGTGCGCACGAGCGACCTCGACCGTCGCGTCGGTCGAGCCGTCGTCGATGATCAGCCACTCGACCGCGTCGATGCCCGCGACCGAGCGCGGCAGGTCGGCGAGCGTGGCCGGCAGCTGCTCGGCCTCGTTGAAGCAGGGGATCTGGATGATCAGCTTCATCTGGCAGGGGGAGGGTAGAGGGACTCGGGGTCGAATTGAGCTCGACGGGGCCGGGGCCTTTGCTAGCCTGCCCCGTTCCTCGCCGTACCCCTCTTCGACTGGAGCCCGCCGAAATGCATCTTCTCGGATATCTGGATCCCGGCAGCGGCAGCATGATCCTGCAGATCCTCGCCGGCGGCGTCGCCGCGATCGCCGTAACCGCGCGGTTCTACTGGAACCGCATCCTCAAGTTCCTGCGCATCCGCAAGGACGACGAGCCCGCGCCCGAGCAGCAGGCCGATTCGGCGTAGCCCGGGGCCGCGACATGCGGCCGTGCCAGTCCCTACGATGACCGCCCGCCAGCGGCGGTCGCTCCTCTATGCAGACTCCCACCGAGACCTCTCAGCGCCCTGAGGACTCCCGGCTCGAGCCGGGTTCGTTCCGCGACCCCGAGAGCCGCGTCTTCTACGCCGGCGGCGACGTCTACCGCGCGTTGTCCCAGGACGGCCTCGACGACTTCAAGGCGCTGCAGGAGACCAAGCTGTTCGAGCGCTTCCAGGCCGACGGGCGGCTAGTTCGGACTGAGCTGCTGGAGGGCACCTCCGCCGTTCCCGGCGAGCTGCTCGCCAAGGACTGCGCCGGGGTCCTGCGCCACGAGCGGATCCCGTTCGTCTCGTATCCCTACGAGTGGACGTTCTCGATGCTCAAGGACGCGGCGCTGCTGCAGCTCGACTTGAACCTCGCGGCGCTCGAGGAGGGGCTGATCCTCAAGGACTCGACGCCCTACAACGTCCAGTTCAAGGGCTCGAAGCCCGTCTTCGTCGACGTCGGCTCGTTCGAGCGCCTGCGCGAGGGCGAGCCGTGGATCGGCTACCGCCAGTTCTGCATGCTCTACCTGTATCCGCTGCTGCTCCAGGCGGTCAAGGACGTGCCGTTCCACCCTTGGCTGCGCGGCTGCATCGACGGGATCACGCCGGCCCAGATGCGCAGCGTCTGCTCGTTCCGCGACCGCTTCCGCAAGGGCTTCTACCTCAACGTCTTCCTGCACGCGAAGCTCGAGGCCAAGCACGGCGACCACGGCAAGGAGGTCAAGTCCGAGGTCAAGAAGGCCGGCTTCAAGAAGGAGCTGATCGTCGCCAACGTGCGCCGCATGCGCAAGACGATCGAGAGCCTCAGCTGGGATCCGCCCGAGGGCGTCTGGGTCGCCTACGGCGAGCGCAACAGCTACAGCGACGCCGACGCCGAGCGCAAGGACGAGTTCGTGCGCGAGGTCGTGACCTCACAGCCGTGGAACCTGACCTGGGACATCGGCGCGAACAACGGCCGCTACTCGCGGATCGCGGCGGAGGGCTCGAAGTACGTGCTCGCCGTCGACGCCGACCAGGGCCCCGTCGAGCTGCTCTACCGCACGCTGCGCGACGAGGGCGACGAGCAGCTGCTGACGCTGACGATGAACCTCGCCGACCCGTCGCCGAGCCTCGGCTGGCGCGGGCTCGAGCGCAAGGACCTCGCCGGGCGCGGCAAGCCCGACCTCGTGCTCGCGCTCGCGCTGATCCACCACGTCGCGATCGCCGCAAACGTGCCGGTCGCCGAGTTCGTCGACTGGCTGGCGTCGCTCGGCACCTCGCTCGTGATCGAGTTCCCGACGCGCGAGGACCCGATGGTCAAGAAGCTGCTCGGGCCCAAGCGCGAGGGCCTGCACCCCGACTACGAGCGCGTCAACTTCGAGCGCGTGCTCGCCGGTGCCTTCGACGTCGAGCGCCGTGAGCGCTCGAGCGCCGGCACGCGCCTGCTCTACTTCGCCCGCCCGAAGGGCACGGGCAGCCCGATCGACCTCACCGCCGCCGAGGGCTGATGAGCGACCGCGAGGTCGCAGCGACCGCCGCTCCGGCGCAAGCGGGCGCCGCGGGGGAGCAGAAGGCGGAAGGCGCGGAGCGCGCTCCAGGGCTTTTCCTGTCGTTCCTCCACCTGGCGGTGCTGTCGGCGTTCGCGCTCGCCCAGCCGCTGTTCAACCTGCTTTCGGACAACCCCGAGTTCTTCGCCGCACGCGGGTCGACGGCGACCGACATCATCGTCTTCGCCGTCCTGCTCGTGGTCGTCCCGCCGGCGCTGGGCTTGGCGATCGAGGCGCTGGCCGACCTCGCCGGGCCGCGCGCCCGCCGCGGCGCTCATCTCGCCCTGCTGGCGCTGCTGACGGCGATGATCTTCGTCCAGGCGCTCAAGGACGTCTTCGACAGCAGCGACGTGCTGCTGATCGCGATCGCGCTCGCGCTCGGGGCCGGCGCCGCGCTCCTCTACTCGCGCGCCGAGCCGGTGCGCTCGTTCCTGACCGTCCTGAGCCCGGCGCCGATCGTCTTCCTGTACCTGTTCCTGATCGTCTCGCCGGTGTCGAAGATCACGCTCAGCGGCGAGGCGTCGGCACAGTCGATCGCGGGCATCAAGCCGATGCCGGTCGTGATGGTCGTCTTCGACGAGCTCCCCGGCACGTCGCTGCTGGACGCCCGCCGCGAGGTCGACCCGGTCCGCTATCCGGGCTTCGCGCGGCTCGCGAAGGACGGGACCTGGTTCCGCAACGCCCACACGATCTACGACTCGACCTCGAAGGCAGTCCCGGCGATCATGGACGGCGACTATCCCGAGAAGGGCGTGCTGCCGACCTCCTCGGAGCACCCGAACAGCATCTTCGCGCTGCTCGGCAAGAGCCACGCGATGAACGTCTCCGAGGAGGCGACGACCGTCTGCCCGCGCGACCTCTGCAAGGACGCCCGCCTCGACGAGCCCTTCCTCGACCGGCTCGGGTCGATGACCGAGGACCTCGGGCTCGTCTACGCGCACGTAGCCGCGCCGCCCGGCATCGAGGCCGACCTGCCGTCCGTCTCTGAGACCTGGGGCGACTTCGGCGGCGAGGGCGGCGGTGACGGCGACGGCCATGCGGCGTCGGGCGAGGTCGACGCGGTCGACGGCAAGACGGCGGCGAAGAAGGGCAAGCAGGCGGTGCTCTCGAGCCTGCAGGCCGATCGCAGCGCGAAGTTCGACGCCTGGATCGCGAGCATCCGCAACGGCGCCCGCCCGGCGCTCAACTTCAAGCACGCGCTGCTGCCGCACGTGCCGTGGCGCTACCTGCCGTCGGGCCAGCAGTACAACACCGCCTCGACCGATCCGATCCCGGGCCTGTCGCGTCAGAGCTACCCCGACGCGACGCAGGTCGAGCAGCTGCAGCTGCGCCACCTGCTCCAGCTCGGCTTCGCCGACCGCAAGATCCAGGCGCTGATCACGCACCTGAAGCGGATCGGTCTCTACGACAAGGCGCTGATCGTGGTCACGGCGGATTACGGCGTCGCGTTCGAGCAAGGGCTCTTCGACCGGCGCCGCGCGACGATGGAGACGCTCGACGAGATCTCGCCGGTGCCGCTGTTCGTCAAGCTGCCCGACCAGCGCAAGGGCCAGATCGACGACTCGATCGTCGAGACGACCGACATCGTCCCGACGATCGCCGACGTGCTCGACATCGACCTGCCTGAGGAGACAGACGGCAAGTCCGCCTTCGGCGACACGGTCGCCGGCCGCACGGAGGTCAAGATGCTCACCCGCGACCTTTCCGAGTGGATGCGCGAGGACGGCGACGAGTTCGATCGCCGCAAGCAGGCCCAGGTCGACCGCAAGGTGGCCCTGTTCGGCACCGGCGCCGACGGCCCCGAGCGGATCTACCGCGTCGGGCCGAACCAGGAGCTGGTCGGACAGGAGGTCTCCACGCTCGGCGCCGGCGGTGAGAGCTCGGCGAAGGTCTCGCTGACCGACCCCGGCGCCTACGACGACGTCGATCCCGACGGCGCCGCAATCCCGATCTGGGTCACCGGCGAGGTCTCCGGCGGCGACGGCGATCGCCGCGACGTGGCGATCGCGGTCAACGGCGTCGTCAGGGCCGTGTCGAACACCTTCCAGCTCGCCAACGGGAACGCCGAGCTGATCGCGGCGCTCGTGCCCCCGAGCTCGTTGCGCGACGGCGAGAACACGGTCGAGGTCTTCGAGGTCACCGGTTCGCCGGGTGCCCTGCGGCTCGCCCGCATGGGCGGCTCCTGAGCCCGGCGCGCTAGGGCGTCGGGTCGGCGTAGCCGCGCCGCTCGCGCGCGGCGATCAGCTGGGCGTCGAGCTTCTCGGAGGCGTAGTAGGGCAGCGGCTTGCCGCCGGTCTCCTCGATCACCTGGCGGTACAGCTCCTCCGCGACCCGCTTGCTCTTGCGGTCGCGATCGATCACGTTCTCGAACTCGCCCGGATCGAGCGTCAGGTCGAACAGCTGGCGGTTGCCGCCGAGGTTGTCGCCGAGCAGCGCCCACTGGTCCGTGCGGGCGAAGTAGCGGTTGTACATGCCGCCGGAGTGGAGGGAGCGCTCCGGCGGCTGCCGGTCGTCGAGCAGGACCGAGAGGTCGTGTCCGTCCATCCAGCTCGGCGGCTGGATTCCCAGCAGCGACAGCAGCGTTGGGGCGACGTCGTGCGTGGACGCGAAGTAGTCGCTCGCCTGGCCGGCCTTCTTGCCCTGCGGGTGGACGATCGCGAACGGCACCTGTGCCATCTCGGGGTGCAGCTCCCCGGGGATTTTGCCGACCCAGCCGCGCTCGCCGAGCAGCACGCCGTGGTCGGCGAGCAGGACGATCGCGGTGTTGTCGTCGAGCCCGAGCGCGTGGAAGCGGTCCATGAACGTTCCGAGCCAGCGGTCGGTCATGGTCACCGACGCCGCGTAGCTGGCGTGTGCGCGCCGCAGCTCGTCGCGCGAGAGATAGTCCGACGGCCCGTAGTCGAGCACGCCGATCTCCGGACCCTCGTAGTCGGGGTCGCCGTAGAGGTCGATGTACTCCTGCGGCGCGCTCCAGGGCTCGTGCGGGTCGAAGCAGTCGACCACCAGCGCGAACCGCCCGCCGCGGCGTGCGGCGGTGGTGAGCTCCTCGGCGGCCGCCCCGAACACCCGCGCCGCGTCGCTCTCGGTCTCGTCGCGGCCGTAGCCGGTGTTCGCGAGGTTCTTGCGCATCCCCTCGACGTAGCGCTCGTTGGTCTGAAGCGCCTTCGGCAGCCAGTCGCGTACCGTTGCGTCGGAGACGGTGTCGAGCGGATTGCGCGTCCCGACACGGCCCTCAATCTGCACGAACTCGTCCCAGCTCCTGCGGAACGGCTTGTAGGTCTCGGTGAAGCCGGTGTGCGGGTTGTCCGTTACCTGCACGGTGTAGTAGCCGGCGTCGCTCAGCGTCCGCATCAGCGTCTCGTCGAGGTTCTCGATCGGTGTCCAGCCGGGGCTGACGCCGAGGTCGTAGACCGGCTCGAAGTTCCGGTAGGGGAAGATCCGCTTGCCGGTGAAGATCGAGCGCCGTGCCGGCACCGTCACGAGCGCCTCGGGGTAGGCGCGGTTGAAGCGCAGGCCCTTGGAGATCAGCGCGTCGAGGTTCGGGGTCTTGACCCGCGGGGCGCCGTAGGCGCCGACAAAGTCCGGCCGCAGGCTGTCGATGACGATCAGGACGACGTTCTCGGGCTCGCGGCGCTCGTCGTCGTCGCCGTCCGCCGCGCAGCCCGCGGCGAGCGGCAGCGCCGCGCCGGCGCCCGCGACGCCCGCCGCCTGCAGCAGGCGACGGCGGCTGAGGCGGGGCCCGCGCGAGCCGGGGCTACTGCTCATTGAGGCAGTCCTCGAGGTCGAGCAGCAGCTGCTCCGGCGCCTCGCGGACGTAGAGCAGCGCGGCGCCGATCTGCTCGGCGCCCTCCGCACGGCCCTCGAACTGCTCGCCCTCCGCCTCGAGCGAGGATTGGAAGAAGTCGATTCGAGGGCCGTCGCGCTCGCCGATCTGGATCCCCTTGGCGCCGATCGGACGGGCGTCGATGCTCTTCTCGTCGCGGATGCAGGCGAGCGCCACGCCGCGCTTGTCCTCGAGCGCGAGCGTCGCCCCGGGCGTCGTCGAAGCGGTGCTCCCGGCCGCGGGGGAGTCGACGGCGGTCGCCGGCCGGCTCGAGGGAGGACCGTCGTCGTCGCCGCAGCCGCTTGCCATGGCGAGCGCGCAGACGGCCGCGAGGAGGAATGCGCGGGTCGTCATCGACGGCGCAGAGTAGTGAACGCGGGGTGAATTCCGGTGGTTCGCCTGCTACCTTGACGCCCCTCGGCGGGCGGTCTCGACTCCCGTCCCCGTCCAGTGCGGTGTCGCCCTGCTGCGCGAAGCTCCTCCTCGCAAAGCCGGTGCGGCCGGTGTGCGGCGAACCGGTGCCCAATCGATGAACAAACGCTTCGCGCTGATCCAGGCATTCGTCTCCCTCCTCGCACTGGGGGCGGTCGTCTGGTGGGCCTCGCGCCAGGACGCGCCCGAGATCCCCTCGGACAGCGACGCGATCGCCTGGCTCATCGGCGCGCTCGCGCTCTACGCGCTGGCCACGGCGGTGCGGGCCGAGCGCTGGCACGCGATCCTCGCCGAGACCGGGATCCACGCCAAGCGCGCCGACTGCTACGGCCTCTCGACCGTCGGCTACATGGGCAACAACGTCCTGCCCGCCCGCGCGGGTGAGGCGCTGCGGGTCTTCCTGCTCGACACGCGCGTCGGCGCCGGCAAGCGCAAGATTCTCGGCACCGTCGTCGCCGAGCGCCTGCTCGACGCGATCGCGCTCGGGATCATCTTCGCGCTGACCGTCTATCTAGTACTCGAGGGCGACGTCGTCCCGACCGACCAGCCGGCACTGATCGCGGCGATCTGCTTCGCGGCGCTGGCGCTGGTAGCGGCCGTGCTCGTGGGGATCCACCGTCGCGGTGGCCTGCAGCGGCTGCGCGAGCTGATCTCACCGCTCATGCATGGGCCACGGGCGCTCCTTACCCGCCGGGGCGCCGGCCTGCTGGCCGCGACGTTTGTCCTCTGGGGGATCGAGGGCGGCGTCTATCTCGCCGTCGCCAAGGCGATCGAGCTGGACATCAGCGTGTCGGGCGCGCTCTATCTCGTCGCGCTGACGAACTTCGTCGCCGCGCTGCCCGCGGCGCCCGGGTCGATCGGCACCTTCGACGCGGCGGTCGCCTTCGGCGCCAAGGCGCTCGGCGCCACCGGCTCGGTCGCCGTCACCTACCTGCTGCTGCTGCGCTTCGTCCTCTACGTCCCGATCACGATCGTCGGGCTGATCGTGCTCGTCACCCGTTACGGCGGCTGGGCGCGACTGCGCGAGGCGACCCAACTCGAGACCAGCAGCGCCTGACAGGCCCCGGTGCGGCGGCTAGCTTCACAGCCCTCGGTCCTGCGCCTGCGCGGGAACGCCGACCGCGCCCAGCCGCTCGGGGACGGACACGCGACAGCCGGCGCGACGCCCGCGGAGCGCTCGGCCTCGATCGTCCCGGTGCTGGTCGGCTGCCTGGCGCTCGCCGCGCTCAGCCTCGCGTTCCCGTCGACCCCGACCTACGACCCGTGGGCCTGGATCATGTGGGGCCGCGAGATCGCTCACTTCGACCTCGTCACCACCGGCGGTCCGTCGTGGAAGCCGCTGCCGGTGCTGTTCACGACTCCCTTCTCGCTGCTCGGCTCCGATGTTGCGCCCTACCTCTGGCTCTGGATCGCACGCGCCGGGGGGCTACTCGCGCTCGCGATGTCGTTCCGGCTTGCGCGCCGACTGGTCGGTCCCGGCATCGCCGGCATCGTCGCCGGCGTCTTCGCGACTGCCTTCCTTGCCACCACCTATGAGTACGTCCGCGACGCGGCGCTCGGCAACTCCGAGGCGCTGCTCGCCGGGCTCGGCCTGTGGGCGTTCGAGCGCCACCTCGACGGGCGCCGCGACCACGCGCTCTACCTCGGCTTCGCCGCGGCGCTGCTGCGCCCCGAGGTCTGGCCCTTCCTCGGCATCTACGGCCTCTGGCTGTGGTTCACCGAGCCGCGGCTGCGGCTGCGGATGGCCGTCCTGGCGGCGCTGATCCCGCTGCTCTGGTTTGGCCCGGAGCTGTGGGGCTCGGGCGACGCGCTACGTGCTTCGAGCCGCGCGAACAACCCGAACCCCGGCAGCGCCGCGTTTGCGGAGCACCCGGGGCTCGAGGTGATCGAGCGGTTCCACCAGCGCACGGTGTGGGCGTTGGAGGTGGCTGGTCTGGTCGGCTTGGTTGTCGCGGCGATGGCATGGCTGCGCCGGCGCCGTCAGGGGGCGATCCTGTTCCTTGCCGGCATCGGCCTCGGCTGGTTCGCGCTCGTGGCCGCGATGACCGAGGGCGGCTACGCCGGCAACCAGCGCTACCTGATCCTCACCACGGCGGCGCTGTGCGTGCTCGGCGGGATCGGCGTCGCGCGGGCGTTCCAAGGCCTGCAGCTCGCCGGTGAGCGCATCGGCGGCAGTCGTCGTGCGGGCCTCGCCGCCGCGACCGCCGTGTTCGCGGTCGGGGTAGTGGTCGGCTGGCCGGTGATCGCCGACAAGGCCGACAACATCGACGCGACGCTCGACGAGCTGCGCTACGAGGCGAGCCTCTTCCACACGCTCGACGACGCGATCGAGGCCGCCGGCGGACGCGCGGCGCTGCTCTCCTGCGGCGCCGTCTACAGCGGGCCCTTCCAGACGCAGATGATCGCCTACGAGCTCGACGTCCACGGGCTCGACGTGCGCGCACTCGAGGGCACGACGCCACCGGGTGTCGCGTTCCGGACGCACACGATCCCAGAGGGACCACTCGTCATCCACGTCACCGACAAGCGCTTCCGCGAGGTCGCCGCCGACGGCCGCTGGCAGATCTGGACCGCGCCGCCCGCCGATGCGCCCGCCGGCGCCTGTCCGGCGGCGGGACCCGATGCCGCGGGCGTCGCGCCTACGCCGCGCACACGCGCGCTGGCGTCTGCGCGCTGACTAGGCTTCCGCGAATGGCCACGGTCGCAGCCCGCGCTCGCTCCCTCCCGCGCCTGGACTCGCTCCCGACCGGAGCGCCGGCGATCGCCCTGCTCGTCGGGTTGCTGACGCTGCTCTCGCTCTACCTGCGCACGCGCGCACTCGGCGCCTCGCTGTGGATGGACGAGGGCCTCTCGATCGGCATCGCCTCGCAGCCGTTCCTCGACATCCCCGGCGTCCTGCGCCAGGACGGCTCGCCGCCGCTGTACTACATGCTCCTGCACGTCTGGATGGAGATCGTCGGCAACGGGCCGGCCGAGACCCAGGGCCTGTCGGTCGCGATCGCGTTGCTCGCCGTGCCGGGCGGGCTGTGGGCCGGATGGTCGTTGTTCGGTCGCCGCGCCGGCCTGATCTGCGCTGCGCTTGCCGCGTTCAACCCGTTCCTGACCGCCTACGCGCAGGAGACGCGGATGTACTCGCTGATGGTGGTCCTGAGCCTGCTCGCCACGGCCGCCTTCCTGCACGTCTTCGTATACCGAGACCGCCGCTATCTGCCGATGGTGATCGTCCTGGTCGCGGCGATGCTCTACACCCACAGCTGGGGGATCTTCGTCACGGCTGGCGCCGTCCTCACCTTCGCGCTGATCTGGCTGCGCAGCGACGACCGCCGGCCGTTGCTCAAGGACGCCGCGCTGGTCTTCGGGATCGCGTTCCTGCTCTACGTCCCGTGGATCCCCACGCTGCTCTACCAGGCGGCCCACACCGGCGCCCCGTGGCTGAACTCGCCCCGCTTCGGCGTCGCGATCCAGGTATCGAAGTCGCTGCTCGGCGGCGGCACCGTCACCGTTGCGCTGCTGCTCGCCGCCGGTTCGGGACTCGCGGCGGTCGCGGCGGGGCGGACCGACGACCGCGAGCGCCGTGCCGCCCTGGCGGCAATCGCGCTCGGCGTGCTCACCCTCTCGGTCGCGTGGCTGTTCTCGCAGGTCTCGCCGGCATGGACGACGCGCTACCTCGGGGTCGCGCTCGGCCCGCTGCTGATCCTGGCCGCGCTCGGCCTCGCCCGGGCCGGCACGCTCGGGCTGGTCGCGCTCGTGGTGGTGCTCGGAATCTGGGCGATCCCCAAGACCAGCTCGCTCGAGAACAAGTCGAACGCCTCCGACCTCGCTGCCGCGGTCCAGGGCACGCTGAAGCCCGGCGACCTCGTGGTGACGCTGCAACCCGAGCAGGCGCCGCTGATGCACTACCACCTCGTCGGTGGGCTCCAGGACGACCTCGTCGAGGCGACCCAGCTCGGCGAGGTCGAGACCAAGGGCGTGATGGATTGGCGCGACGTCCAGGACCGCATTGAGGCCGCCACGCCCGAGCGCAACCTCAAACCACTGCTTGATAGGCTGCCGCGCTCGCAGCGTGTGCTGCTCGTCTACCCCGTCACCACGAACATCAGCGATTGGGACGCTCCCTGGACGTCGACGGTCCGTAGGAGAGCCGCCCAGTGGGGACGGGCGTTGCAGCTGGACAAGCGCTTCAAGTTCGAGGCCGCCGCACCGGCCTTCTACCGGCGCGCCGGGCGCATCGGGGTGCGAGGCGTCCTCTACACCAAGACCTCCGACCAAGTGAGCGAGAGCGGATGAGCGAGAGCCCGACGAACACGAGTGACACCCACGAGCCGGCGACGCCGGGCCTGCGCGAGACCCCGACCCTGATCCTCGGGGGCGGGCCCGCGGGCCTGACCGCGGGCTACCTGCTCGCCAAGCAGGGCCTGCCGGTGATCGTCTTCGAGGCCGAGGACCAGGTCGGCGGGATCGCCAAGACCGAGGTCCGCGAGGGTCCGGGCGGGGAGTACCGCTTCGACCTCGGCGGCCACCGCTTCTTCACGAAGGTCCAGGAGGTCGACGACCTCTGGCACGAGATCATGCGCGAGGAGTTCCTGCTGCGCCCGCGGATGTCGCGGATCTACTGGAACAAGAAGTTCCTCGACTACCCGCTGCGCGGTCCGGACGTGCTCAAGAAGCTGGGCCCGATCGAGTTGACGCGCGCGACGCTGTCCTACTTCTGGGCCCAGATCAAGCCCAAGGGCCGCGAGGACACCTTCGAGCAGTGGGTGTCCAACCGCTTCGGCAAGCGCCTCTTCGACCTCTTCTTCAGGTCCTACACCGAGAAGGTCTGGGGCGTTCCGACGTCCGAGATCCGCGCCGAGTGGGCCGCCCAGCGGATCAAGGGGCTGTCCTTCTTCAGCGCCGCCAAGGCCGCGTTCTTCGGTAATAAGGGCAACGAGATCAAGACGCTGATCGGCGAGTTCCACTACCCGCGCTACGGCCCGGGACAGATGTGGGAGACGATGACCGACGACATCCAGCGGCTCGGCGGCCAAGTGCTGCTGAACACGCCCGTCGAGCGGCTCGAAATCTCCGACGGTCGCGTTACCAAGGTGATCGCCGGCGGCAAGGAGTACGAGTCCAACTACGTCATCTCCTCGCTGCCGCTGCGCAACGTGATCGGGATGGTCGAGCCGCACCCCAAGCCCGAGGTCGTCGCCGCCGCGAAGGGCATCCGCTACCGCGACTTCCTGACCGTCTCGCTCGTGCTCGACGGCGAGGACCTGTTCCCGGACAACTGGATCTACATCCACGAGCCCGACGTCGAGGTCGGGCGGATCCAGAACTTCCGTTCCTGGAGCCCGTGGATGGTGCCGGACCCGACCGAGGCCTGCGTCGGCCTCGAGTACTTCTGCTTCGCCGGCGACGAGCTTTGGGAGATGGACGACGAGAAGCTCGTCGAGCTCGGCATGAAGGAGCTCGAGCAGCTCGGCCTCGCCCGTCGCGACATGCTCGAGTTCGGCTTCGCGACCCGCGTCCCGAAGGCCTACCCGATGTACGACATGGACTACTCGGACCGGATCGTCGAGATCCGCGGCTTTCTCGACGGCATCGAGAACCTCCAGCAGGTCGGCCGCAACGGCCTCCACCGCTACAACAACTCCGACCACTCGATGCTGACCGCGATGCGCGCGGTCGACAACCTCGTCAAGGGGACCGACTACGACATCTGGGCGGTCAACGCCGAGTCGGTCTACCACGAGGAGGGCGAGGCTCAGGACGAGCAGCAGCCCTACATCGAGGCGCCGGAGACCAAGGCTCAAAAGGAGCCGTTGGCCAAGTAGCGGAGCCTCGGCGCTTGCTCAAGCGCCGTACGTCGAATGCCGATAGCCGGAGGGGCGGAGCCGTCCGCCCCTCCGAGCTTCATGCCGATGCCAGCCAGAGCCCTTCGCCTTCTGTTGGCGGCCGCGATCGTGGCCGTCCTCGCGCCGTCTGCCGCGACGGCGCAGGTCGTCGATCCCCGCGGGGTGGACCCGGCAGCGCCGAACCCGCTCGCCGGAGCGCAGTGGTTCGTCGACAAGACCTGGGCACCGCAGTACGAGCAGTACCGGCGCTACCTGCGCCGCGGCCAGAACGGCAAGGCGGCGCTGATGGCGAAGATCGCGCTGCAGCCGCAATTCAAGTGGTTCGGCCGCTGGAACCAGGACGACAAGGGCGGCACCTACGGCGCGGCACGCAACTACGTCGAGCGCGTGCAGGAGGAGCAGCCGGGCTCAGTCGCGCAGATCGCGATCATGCGCCACCAGGGCAAGGCCTGCCACAGCCGCTACACGGCCGGAGGCGAGGCCGAGGACCGTCGCACGATGCGCTGGTACGACGAGTTCGCCCGCGGCATCGGTGACGCCCGCGTCGTGATCGCCCTCGAGCCCGACTCGCTCGGCACGATCGACTGCCTCGCGCGCAGCCGCCGCCAGGACCGCCTCGACGTGCTGCGCTACGGCGTCGACGTCCTCTCGCAGCTGCCGAACGCGACGATCTACTTCGAGGCCGGCGCCTCCGACTGGGAGCCCGCCGCGCGCACCGCCAAGCAGTTGCGCTACGTCGGCATCGCCAAGATCCGCGGCTTCATGCTCAACGTCACCCACGAGGACTGGACCTACGCCAACGTCAGGCACGGCCTCGCGATCTCGCGCCTGACCGGCGGCAAGCACTTCATCGTCAACACCTCCGACAACGGCCGCGGGCCGGTCCACTACCGCCGCTGGATCAGCCGCCGCGACCCAAAGATCTGGCGTCGCGTCACCGTCTGGTGCCACCCGCTCAAGCGCGGCCTCGGGCCCGCGCCCACAACCGACACCTCGCACCCCAGCGTCGCCGATGGCTACTTCTACATCGGCCGGCCGGGCTACTCCGGTGGCTCCTGCAACGGCGGCCCGCTCCCGATCGGCTCCTGGTTCGAGGACCGCGCGCTCGACCTCGCCCGCTACGCCACCGACTGGACCAGCCAGCCGCCCGGCTACGTCAACGGCTGGCCGCGCGGGAAGTACACCGCTCGTCAGCTAGCCGGCGACCAATACATCCCGTAGCGCTCACAGGCCAAGCTCCTTCTCGAGCAGCGCGATGCTGCGCTCGAGCTGGGCGTCGGTCGCGTCACGGACCGAGCGCAGCCCGACGGCCTGGTTGATGCGGGCGTTGACGGCGCGGTGCTCGCTGCGGCTGGCGCGGGCCGCTTCCGCAACGAGGTAGGCGCGACGCTCGCGCAGGCGTTCGCGGCGGCGGTAGGCGGGCTCAGGGGCGTCCTCGGGAGGGACGGTGGTCTGCTCGACTTCGGGCGCGGAGACGGTCGTGGTGGCGAACTCGGGGCTGGTCTCGTCGGCGAACAGGTGCAGCGCGTCGCCCGGGCGGGTCGTCGAGGAGATGACGTCGTCGAGGCGGGCGCTCGAGGAGAGCGCGACGAAGCCGTCGCCGGCCGGCGAGCGCGCGACCGGCGCGTCGCGCTCCTCGAGCTCCGGCGCGAGCGCGAGCGCATGGCGGCGCTCCTCCTCGATCGCCGCCGCGAGCCGCTTCAGGTCCGGGTCGGCGGGGAGCAGCAGGAAGCTCATCTGGCGGCTCGGGGAAGGCGTGCGGCGCACGAAGCGGCCGACGACCTGGCGGAAGAACAGCTCGGTGCGCGCCGCGGTTGCGTAGACGCCGACCCTTAGCCGCGGGATGTCGACTCCCTCGCTGACCATCAGCACCGACACCAGCCAGCGCTCGTCGCCCGCGGCGAAGCGCTCGATCGCCGCCGAGGCGCCCGGGTCGTCGGACGTCACGACCGCCGGCTGCTCGCCCGCGATCGTGCCGAGCCGCCGCGCGATCTGACGCGCGTGCTCCTTGTCGGCTGCGACCACGAGCCCACCTGCGTCGGCGTGGCCGCTCGCGCGGCAGTCGCTCAACCGCGCGTCGGCGTCGCGCAGCACCTCCCCGATCCAGTCCCCGTTCGGATCGAGAGCTGTCCGCAGCCGCCGAGCCGCCTCCTGGCGCGGCAGCACGACGTCGAAGTCGAACCGGCGCGTCTGCCCATCCGAGGTCCACTCCATCTCGCCGCCGTAGGTCAGGAACGTGATCGGCCGGCAGACCCCGTCCACGAGCGCGTCCGTGTACGAGTACGCATAGTCGGACTCGCTCAGCGAGTCCTCGTCGTACCGGACCCACGGGATCGCCGTGTTGTCGGACCGAAACGGCGTCCCCGACAGCAGCAGCCGGAATCCCGCCGCCGCGAACGCGACCTCCGCGCTCTGGCCCCAAGCCGCCAGCTCGCCCATGTGATGCGGCTCGTCCGCAATCACCAGCGTCCGCCGCCCCGCGCACGCCCCCCGGTGCACGCTCGGACCCGCCGCCACCGTCTGGTAGGTCACCGCCACGCCATGCCGGTCCCCTGGCTCCACGCTATCGCCGTTCGGCCGGTTCGGCTCCAGGTCGATCCCATACCGCGCCGCGTCCGACGCCCACTGACGACAGATGTGCGTCGTCGGAGCCACCACGCACACCCGCGCGACCAGCCCACGCCGCAGCAACTCGTACGCCACCCGCAACCCGAACGTCGTCTTGCCCGCCGCCGGCGTCGCCGACGCCAGAAAGTCGCCCGACGGCGATTCCAGCACCCGCTCCAATGCCGCCGCCTGCCACTCCCTCAGCGGACGCTCCCGCGGCCAGTCCGGCAACGATCGCATCGAGTTGAGGGCAGCGCGCGCTTCCATCGGCGGCGGGACGATAAGAAGACAGCCGGACACTGCGGCTCCGCTTCTCAGCCGCCCCAACACGGCGCTCGCGGCCGGACGAGATGGTCGCGAGAGGAGTGTGTGGGAGTCAGCTCCGTTCGCGACCATCTCGTCCGGCCCCACCAGCCCCACACCCAAGCGCTGATATCGTTGACTCGCGAGTCAACCCGGCGCTCGCAGCACCCCCGAATGGCCTCGAGCACCGCGACAGAGCAGGACGCACGCCACCTCGAGCGCACCGTCGAGCTTGCCGCCATGGCGCGCGGAAGCACCAGCCCCAACCCGCTCGTCGGCGCCGTCCTGGTCAAGGACGGCCGCACGATCGGCGAGGGCTTCCACGCCCGCGCCGGCGAGCCGCACGCCGAGCGCGTCGCCCTCGCGGCCAGCAGCGAGGACCCGGCGGGCGCCACGCTCTACGTGTCGCTCGAGCCGTGCTGCCACGAAGGCCGCACCCCGCCGTGCACCGAGGCGATCGTCGCCGCCGGCATCGCCCGCGTCGTCATCGCCTCGGACGACCCGACCGGCAAGGCCGCCGGCCGCGGCCCGGGCATCCTGCGCGACGAGGGCATCGCGGTCGACGTGATCGACGGCCAGGTCGCGGATGCCGCCCGCCTGCTCAACCAGCCGTTCCGCAAGCACGCCCGCAGCGGCCGGCCGTTCGTGATCTTCAAGTCGGCGATGACGCTCGACGGCAAGGTCGCGACCCGCAGCGGTCACTCGCAATGGATCTCGGGCGACGCGAGTCGCGCGCGCGCCCACCGCTGGCGCGCCGAGTGCGACGCCGTCGCGGTCGGCATCCACACCGCCACCACCGACGACCCGCTGCTGACGGCGCGGATCGAGGGCGTCGCCCGCCAGCCGCGCCGGGTGGTGTTCGACTCGGAGGCCAGCCTGCCGCTCGACTCGCAGCTCGTAGCAAGCGCCGCGGAGGTCCCCGTGATCCTCGTCACCTCACGTGCCGCGTCGCGCACCGCGGCCGAGGCGCTGCGCAACGCGGGCGTCGAGGTGATCGTGACGACCGGGGAGAACGAGGCGGCGCGCGTGCGCTCGGCGCTCGACGAGCTCGGCGCGCGCGACGTCCAGTCGCTGCTGCTCGAGGGCGGCCCGCACCTCGCCGGCTCGTTCCTCGAGGCCGGGGAGATCGACGAGGCGCGGATGTTCGTGGCACCGCTGCTCGCCGGCGGGCGCGAGGCGCGCGCAGCGATCGAGGGCGAGGGCGTCGAGCTGATCGACGACGCCGTTCGCGCCGTGCACGTCGACGTCGAGCGGATCGACGACGACGTCCTGGTCACGGCGCGGCTGAGGGAGTGGTGAGGCGCTGATGTTCACCGGCCTAGTCGAGTCGACCGGCACCGTCGCGTCGGTGCGGCGCGAGGGCGACGGTGCGCGCCTGTCGGTCGCCACCCCGCTCGCGGCCGAGCTCAGCGACGGCGACTCGGTCGCCGTCAACGGCGTCTGCCTGACTGCCCGCGCCGTGTCCCCCGACAGCTTCGCCGCCGACGTGATGGCCGAGACGCTGAGGCGCTCGTCGCTCGGCCCGCTCGCCGACGGCGACAGCGTCAACCTTGAGCTGCCGGTCCGGGCCGGCGGCCGGCTCGGCGGCCACGTCGTCCAGGGCCACGTCGACGGGGTCGGCAGCGTCGCCGCGGTGCGCGCGGAGGGGTTCGCGCGCGTCGTGCGCGTCGAGGCGCCGCCGGAGCTGCTGCGCTACGTCGTCGAGAAGGGCTCGATCGCGATCGACGGCGTGTCGCTGACCGTCTCGACGGTCGACGACGAGGCGCTCGAGGTGTCGTTGATCCCCGAGACGCTCGAGCGCACGACGCTCGGCGCGCTCGAGCCCGGCCGTACCGTCAACCTCGAGGTCGACGTGCTCGCCAAGTACGTCGAGAAGCTCATGACCCCCACCGTGGAGGCGCCGTGAACACGACCCAGTTCAGCACGATCGAGGACGCGCTCGAGGACGTCAGGGCTGGCCGGATGGTCGTCGTCGTCGACGCCGAGGACCGCGAGAACGAGGGCGACCTCGTGCAGGCCGCGCAGTTCGCCACCCCGGAGAGCATCAACTTCATGGCGAAGGAGGCGCGCGGGCTGATCTGCCTGGCGCTGACCCCGGAGCGCTGCGACGAGCTCGGGCTCGACCTGCTCCCCGCCAAGAACGAGTCGCACCTCGGAACCGCGTTTGCGACCACGATCGAGGCTCGCGAGGGCGTCACGACCGGCATCTCCGCGCACGACCGCGCACGCACGATCCAGGTCGCCGTCGACCCGCGCTCGAAGCCCGCGGACCTCGTCCAGCCGGGTCACATGTTCCCGCTCAAGGCGAAGCCCGGCGGCGTGCTCGAGCGCACCGGCCACACCGAGGCTGCGGTCGACCTCGCGCGCCTCGCCGGCCTCAACCCGTCCGGCGTCATCTGCGAGATCCTCAACGACGACGGCACGATGGCGCGCGTGCCCGACCCGACCGATTACTGCGAGCAGCACGGCCTGAAGATGGTCACGATCGCGGATCTAATCGCCTACCGGCGCCGCCACGACAAGCTGATCGAGCGCGTCGTCGAGACCGGCCTGCCGACCGCGTTCGGCGAGTGCCGCGCCGTCGGCTTCCGCTCGCTGGTCGACGACAAGCACCACATGGCGATGGTCAAGGGCGACGTCGACGGCGCCGAGGACGTGCTCGTGCGCGTCCACTCCGAGTGCCTGACCGGGGACGTCTTCCACTCGCTGCGTTGCGACTGCGGCCAGCAGCTCGAGGACGCGCTCGCGCGGATCGAGAAGGAGGGCGCGGGCGTGCTGCTCTACCTCTCGCAGGAGGGCCGCGGGATCGGCCTGCTGAACAAGCTGCGCGCCTACAAGCTCCAGGAGCAGGGCCGCGACACTGTCGAGGCCAACATCGAGCTCGGCCTGCCCGCCGACCTGCGCGACTACGGGATCGGCGCCCAGATCCTCGTCGACCTCGGCCTCAGCTCGATCCGGCTGCTGACCAACAACCCGAAGAAGATCGTCGGCCTCGAGGGCTACGGCCTGCGCGTCTCGGATCAGATTCCGATCGAGCACGAGTCCAACCCGCACAACGAGGAGTACCTGCGCACCAAGGCCCACAAGCTCGGCCACCTGCTCCACCACCAGGGGCTCGCGCTCGACGAGGAGATGATCGCGGCCGAGCGGCGCCAGGACCGGGCGCGCGAGGACAAGGGCGCGCCGACCGATGGCTGACCGCTGGGCGATCGCCGTCGGGCGCTTCTACGAGGACCTCGCCGAGCGGCTCGTCGAAGGCGCCATGCGCGTCTTCGCGGAGGCCGGGGGAGAGGTCGACGTGCGCGACGTCCCCGGCGCGTTCGAGTTGCCGCTCGCCGCGAAGTACTTAGCCGAAAGCGGCCGCTACTCCGGCGTCGCCTGCCTCGGCGCCGTCATCCGCGGCGAGACCGACCACTACGACTTCGTCTGCTCGGAGGCCGCCTCTGGGATTGCGCGCGTGTCGCTCGACAGCGGCGTCCCGTGCTCGTTCGGGGTCCTGACCGTCGACAGCATGGACCAGGCGCTGGCGCGGACCGGCGACGGCAAGCGCCATCAGGGCGAGGACGCCGCGCGCGCAGTCGTGCGGATGGCCGAGCTGCGCCGGACGCTTGCCAGCTAACCGCCGGGTCCGGCCGGCCGACCCCCTGCTAGCCTGTCGCGCCGTGCCAAAGGTCTGTTATTCATGCGGCAAGGGCCCTGCCTTCGGACAGAGCCGCAGCCACTCGATGGTCGCCACCAAGCGTCGCTTCAACCCGAACCTGCAGAAGGTCCGGATCGACGTCAAGGGCACGCCGTCGCGCGAGTACGTCTGTACTCGCTGCCTCAAGGCCGGCAAGATCACAAAAGCCGCCTAGCCAGGCCCCGGAGCGAAACACCGCCGCGCGGCGGTGTACAACCTCTACGTGCCTGACGAGAGCCTAGTTCGCTTCAGGAGGGTCGTGGCCGCGTCGCTGGCCGAGCTGGAGAGCCGGCGCAGCGAGGTCAACGACCTCAATGTGTTCCCGGTCGCCGATGGCGACACGGGCGACAACATGGCGATGACGATGCGCGCCGTGCTCGACGAGCTGAACGTGCTCAACGGCAAGCCGCTCGACGAGGTCGGGCGCGAGGCTGTGGTGTCGGCGGTGGCGCAGGCGGCGCTGCTCGGCGCGCGCGGGAACAGCGGCGTGATCCTGTCGCAGATCGTGCGCGGCGCGGCCGAGGAGCTGGCGTCGCGGCCCGGTGAACTGGTCGATCCGGTGCTCGTCGCGGCGGCGTTCGCGCGCGCCGCCGACGCGGCCTACGACTCGGTCCGCAACCCCGCCGAGGGCACGATGCTGAGCGCGGTGCGGGCGATGGCGCACCGCGTCAGCCACGACATCGCCCACATGGACAAGGTGCGGCTCGGCCCCGACGCGACGGCCGAGGAGCAGGACGCGCTGATCGCCGACGTGCTCGAGCGGGCGCTCGAGGCGGCCCAGGAGGCGGTCGAGCGCGGGCCCGACCAGCTCGCGGTGCTCAAGGAGGCGGGCGTCGTCGACGCAGGCGCGTACGGGCTGACGGTGATCGTCGCCGGCGTGGTCGCCGCCCTGCGCGGCCAGCGACAGATCGAGCTGCCGCACCACGAGGCGGCGCGGGTCCACGCGACCCAGCACGAGTCCTCGACCTACCGCTACTGCACGAACTTCGCCGTCACGAGCGCCGACCTCGACGGGCAGACGTTCGTGCCCGCGCTCGAGCGGCTCGGCGACAGCGTGCTCGTCGTCGGCGACGAGCGGGCGCTGCGGGTTCACGTCCACACCGACACGCCCGATGCGGCGGTGGCGCTCTTCGACAGCCACGGCTAGGTGTCGCGGCTCGAGGTCGCGGACATGCGCGAGCAGGTCGCCGAGCGCAACGCCCGGCTCGCAGGAGGGGCTCCACCGGCGACGAGCGCCGTGGTCGCCGTCGCCACCGGGGCCGGCATGCACGCGCTCTACGAGGAGCTCGGCGTTCACGTCGTCGAGGGTGGCGCGACGATGAACCCGTCCACGAGCGAGCTGTTGGAGGCGATCGAGGCGGTCGACGCGCACGAGGTCGTCGTCCTGCCGAACAGCCCGAACGTGATCATGGCCGCGGAGGAGGCGGCCAAGCTCGCGGACCGGCTCGTGCGAGTGGTGCCGACGCGCGCGCCGCAGGAGGGACTTGCAGCGCTGCTGGCGTTCGACTCGGGCCACGGCGCCGCCGCGAACGCGGACGCCGTCGCGGACGCGATCGACGCGCTCGCGGTCGGCGGAGTGGCCGAGGCGGCGCGCGACGACCCCGACGGCCGCTTCGCGATCGGCGACGCGGTCGGCTACCGCGGCGACGAGCTGGTCGCCTGGGGCGATCCGGCGCAGACCTTGGAGCGGACCCTGACGGCGTTGACCGACGGTGCGGAGCTCGTCACGTGCATCGCCGGGCAGGCGGCTCCGCTCGACGAGCAGGCGGTCGCCGCCGCCGTGCCGGACGGGGTGGAGCTGGACTACCACGACGGCGGGCAGCCGGCGTGGTGGTGGCTGTTGTGCGCGGAGTAGGCCGGGGGACTCGCGTCCCCCGGAGCCCCCGCGCGGCGGTGGTCTGCCGACGGCTGCGGTGAAGGGCCCGCGGTGAAGGGCCTGCTGCGGTGAAGGGCCTGCTGCGCTTTGGGTCGAGCGAGGAGCTGAGTCCGGCGTTGGTGCGGTCGGCGGGGGTGCGCTCGGTGCCGCGACCGAGCTTGCTGGCGCGGCCGCTGGCGGCCTCGAAGCAGTTGGAGAAGGGGCTGGCGGCGCTGGGGATCGAGACGCATGGCGATCTGATCGAGCATCTGCCGCATACGCACCGTGACCGGCGCGACCTGCGAACGGTTGCTGCCGTCGGGGTTGGTGAGGAGGCGACGGTGGCGGTCACCGTTCGTGACGTCAAGGTGAAGCCGATGCGCGACCGGCGGCGCAAGCGTGTCGAGGCGCGCGTGTTCGACGAGAGTGGGCCGATGCTGGCGGTCTGGTGGAACCAGCCGTGGCTGGCACGGCAGTTCGGCGAGGGCACGCAGCTGCTGCTGCACGGCAAGAAGCGGCGGCGCAACGAGTTCTGGGTTACCGAGCATGAGCTGATCGGGCAGGGCGCCGCTCCTGTGCATACGGTCGGGCTCGTTCCGGTGCACCCGGCAACACAGGGCCTGTCGCCGGCGGCGCTACGTCAGCTGGTCTGGGACGACTACGGCCTGATCCGGCACGTGATCGAGCCGCTGCCCGCGGCGCTGCGGGTCGCCGAGCGGCTGCCCGACAGGCCGGCGGCCGTGGCTGCGGCGCACTTTCCGGACTCCGAGGCGGACGCCGACGGCGCGAGGCGGCGGCTGGCGTTCGAGGAGCTGTTCCTACTCCAGGTCGCCGTCGCCGGACGGCGGCGGACGCGGCGCGAGGGGCGGCGGGCCGAGCCGCTGCCAGCCACGGGAGCGGTCGTGGATCCGTGGCTGCGGACGCTGCCGTTCGAGCTGACCGGCGACCAGCTCGCCGCCTGCGCGGCGATCGACGCCGACCTCGCCTCCGAGCGGCCGATGCAGCGCGTGCTGATGGGCGAGGTCGGCAGCGGCAAGACGGTCGTAGCGCTCAGCGCGATGCTGCGCGCGGTCGAGAACGGCCGCCAGGCCGCGCTGATGGCGCCGACGGAGACGCTCGCGGAGCAGCACCTCACGACGATCGACCGGCTGCTCGGCGGCACGGTTCCGGTCGAGCTGCTGACCGGCTCGACGCCGGCGGCGCGGCGGCGCGACCTGCTCGCCCGGCTCGCGTCCGGGGAGCTGGCGCTGGTCGTCGGGACCCACGCGTTGATCGAGGACGCGGTCGAGTTTCGCGATCTCGCGCTCGCGGTGGTGGACGAGCAGCACCGCTTCGGCGTTCGCCAGCGCGCCGCGCTCGACTCGAAAGCGCCGGGCGAGCTCGCGCCGCACGTTCTGCACATGACGGCGACGCCGATCCCGCGCACGCTGGTGCTGACGGCCTACGGAGATCTCGACGCGACCGTGCTCCGCGAGCTGCCCGCCGGCCGCCTGCCGGTCGAGACCTTCGTCGTCGACGGTGCGCGGGCCCGCGCCCGTGCCTACGAGCGCATCCGCGAGGAGATCGCCGCCGGGCGCCAGTGCTTCGTGGTCTGCCCGCTGGTCGAGGAGTCCGAGGCGCTGCAGGCGAAGGCGGCGACGGTCGAGGCCGAGCGGCTGCGCCGGACCGAGCTGCGCGACCACCGCGTCGCGCTGATCCACGGGCAGATGCCGACCGCCGAGAAGCAGCAGGCGATGAGGTCGTTCGCCGCGGGGGAGGCAGACGTGCTCGTCGCCACCAGCGTGATCGAGGTCGGGATCGACGTTCCGAACGCCACGGTGATGCTGATCGAGGCCGCCGACCGCTACGGGCTCTCGCAGCTTCACCAGCTGCGCGGTCGCGTCGGACGCGGGGGGCATCCGTCGCTCTGCATCCTCTTCGGAGACCCCAAGCTGCCGCGCCTCGAGGCGCTCGCCAACGAGCGCGACGGCTTCCGGCTCGCCGAGATCGACCTCGACCTGCGCGGTGCGGGAGAGGTGCTCGGCACGCGCCAGTCGGGCCTGCCCGAGTTCCGCGTCGCGCGGCTACCGGACGATCAAGAGCTGCTCGAGCGCGCGCGCCTGCATGCCGATGCCCTGCTGGCCGCTGATCCCCGTCTCGAGCTGCCCGAGCACGGCCTGCTGCGGGCGGCGATAGTCGAGCGCTTCGGTTCGGATCTCGACCCGATTCCCGCGTGACCCGGCGGGGTCGGTCGCGAGCGCCTGCGCCCACGGTAGGTACGGTTTCGACGTGCGGGTGATCGCGGGGAGCGCGAAGGGGACGACCATCCGCTCGCCGTCCTCGAAGGGAACCCGTCCGATCAGCGCACGCGGCAAGGAGGCGCTGTTCAGCATCCTCATGCCTCGCCTCCAGGACGCGGTCTTCCTTGACCTCTTCGCCGGGACTGGGGGCGTCGGGATCGAGGCGCTGAGCAGAGGCGCAGCCTCCGCGACGCTGGTCGAGCTCAACGACGCCGCGGTGCGGGATCTCCGCTTCAACCTCGAGCGCACACGTCTCGGCGACAAGGCCGCGGTCGTGCACGGCGACGTCTTCAAGTTCCTCGCCGGGACGCCAAGGCCTCACGACATCGTGTTCGTCGCCCCGCCGCAATGGCGCGAGTTGTGGGATCGAGCGGTGCTGGACATCGACGCGCGACCGGAGTGGATCGCTCCCGGCGGGCTCGTAGTCGTGCAGTGCGATCCGAAGGAGATCCACGACATCCCGCTCGTCAACCTCGAGCGCCAGGCCGTGCGCAAGTACGGCGGCGTGGCCTTTGTCTTCCACGGGCCGAAGGCAATCCGGTGACCCAGCCGTCTAGGACGGACTGGGGCGACTCGCCGCCCGCCCACCGGCTGGAGGGGCGGGGCGCCTCCGTCGAGGAGATTCGCGAGGCATTCTCGAACGGGAGCCGGATCGTCTCCATAACTGGTCCCGGGGGCGTCGGGAAGAGCACCCTCGCGAAGATGCTCGCCAGTGAGAGCGGGGACATCGCCGGCTACTTGTGCTGGTGCGGATTCCGTAACTCGCTCCCCGTGGACCAGGCTCTGGCGAGGACGTTCCGTCTGGTGGATCCGGCGACCCTGCCGCCTCAAGGCGAGGAGGACCTCCTCGATGCCGCGACGGCCCTGATCGAGGAGCAGCGCGTGCTCGTCGTCATGGACAACCTCGAGACGGTGATGCGCGCCGGGCGGGAGACCGGCCTCTTCCAGCCCGCGCACGAGCTGCTCGACCGGCTGATTCGCCGGGTCGCCGCGTCGGACGGGGCGGGCCGGCTGCTCTTGACCTCGCGAGACAAGCCGGCCGCGGTCCGCGAGCTCGAGAACCCGCTCGGACTCGTCACGAGCATCCCGCTCGACGGCCTGCCGAGGCCCGCGGCCGTTGAACTGCTGAAGCGCCTGGGCCTGGAAGGACAGAGGTCCGAGCACCTGAACGCGCTCGCCGAGCACCACGCCCGCAACCCGCTCGCATTGCAGATCGTTGCGCGTACGCTCACGAGCGAGTGGGACGGAGACCTCGGGGCATATGTCGAGGCGGGCCTGCCCCTGCCCGCGGACATCGAGGATCTGTTCGGTCATCACTTCGACCGGCTCTCCGACCTCGAGCGGGTCTGCCTGCTCCGGGCGGCGTCGTACAGGGAGACGGTCAGCGGCGACGCGCTCGTCGCGGAGCTCGCCTTCCGCTACCCCGCGGGCGAGGTCAGACGAGCGATCCACCGGCTGCACGAGCGCGGCCTCGTGGAGCGACGCGACGGCGGCTTCGACCTGCAGAACGTCGTGCGCGAGTTCGGGACGGGACGGCTCGCCGACGCGCTCGTGGACGAGGTCGTGCGGGGAGATTGGAGCGTTGCCCGCGACGTGGCGCTCACGACCCCGGACGCCCCCGAGCATGTCCGGAGGGCGCAGTGGAGGCTGGTCGAGGAGGTCGGGCTCAGGCTCGACAGCGCGCTGTCCGCCCGCCTGGGCAAGCATCTGATCCGCACCCTCGGCTCGGTGAAGGGTCGAGGCGCGCGGGCGGTTGGATATGCGGGCGGGACGCTCGTGAACGTTGCGGTCGCGGCCGGCGTGCCGCTGACCGGGCTCGACTTGGCGGACTCGGTGCTTTGGCGCTGCCGGCTCGAGGCGACCGAGCTTCATGATCTCGACGCGCGCGGCAGCGATTTCACGGGCAGCCTCTTCAGCGACACCTTCGGGGAGGTCGTGGCTACGCGCTTCTCGTCGGACGGCTCCCTGCTTGCGATCGGCGCGAGCGACGGCTCGGTTCGCTGCTGGGACGTCTTCACATGGACGGGGACGTCGATCGCGGCGCACTCCGGCCATGCGCGCGACGTGATGTTCGTGGAGGACGACCGGATGCTCGTGTCGGCCGGCGACGACGGTGCTGTGCGGATGTGGGACTGGCGGACCAGCGAGCTGGCATGGGAGCTGTGCCCGCCCGGGGGCCCCGAGGTGCTAGCGCTGGCCCCGTGTCCGTCATGCGGCCTGCTGGCGGCCGCTCGCAGCGACGGCTCAATCGCCGTGTGGGACATCGCGGCACGTCGCCCGGGGCCGTCGGAGAAGGTGCACGAGGCCAAGATCCGTGGCCTCGTGCACGCAGAGGGGATCGGGCTGATCAGCGGCGATGAGCATGGCCGCCTTCGAGTCACGCATCCGGAGCGCGCAACGCTGGATCCCGAGGACGCCTGCGACATCGAGACACCGATCTGGTTCGTCGCGCTCAGCGCCGACGACGGGACGCTCGCCGTCGGGGGCGAGACGGGCGAGATCCAGATCCTGAGCCTGCCGGGCTTCGCGCCGGTCGGTCCCCCGCTCACGAGCCTCGGTGCCCCCGCCTGGTCCGCCGAGTTGCTGCCGACGAGGGGAGAGATCGCCATCGCCTCCAGTACCGGCAACGTAGTGGTCCACAGCCTGGATAGCGGCGAGATCGTCACCCTGCTTCCGGCACACGCGCACTGGGCCCGAGCGCTGGCGCTGCACCCCAACGGGCGGACGCTCGCGAGCGGCGGCAGCGATCGCGCCGTGCACATCTGGGACCTGGACAGCGGCGAGCGAGACCGTACCCTGCAGGGCTACCAGCGGTCGTTCTGGGCGGTGTCGTTCACACCCGACGGCTCGCGACTGGCAGCGGGAGGCAGCGACGGTGCGGTCTACCTCTGGGAGGGCCCGGAGCTCGAGGGCCCGGTGCGAATGTCCGGCCGCGCGTGGGTGCGGTCGCTCGCCTTCGACTCCACCGGGTTGCTGCTCGCCGTCGGGCACGACGGCGGCGTGCGGCTGAGGGACCTCGCCGCCGCTCGCTGGATCGAGCTCATGGACGACGGGACCCCCGTCTGGGACGTCGCTTTCTCCCCGGACGGCTCTCAGCTGGCCACCGCCGGCGAGGACTCGGCCGTGCGCCTCTGGGATACGCGCGCCGCGCGCGAGCGGGCAGCCGGGGGGTGGCACCGCCCCCCGGTGAGATTCCACTCCGGCTGGGCCATCGCCGTCGCGTTCTCCCGAGACGGCTCTCTGCTCGCGAGCGGCGACGGGGACGGCTCGGTCCTCGTGGGGCCACCGGAAGGGGCGCCGTGGCGTCTGAGCGACGACGACGCCGATCAGGTCTGGGCGCTGAGCTTCCTGGCCGACGGGCGGCTCGCGGCGGCCGGGCGCGACGGGAAGCTGCGCCTCTGGAACGTAGACCAGGACTTGTGCCACGTGTCCCGCAAGCGAGCTGGGCGGTCGGTGTGGGCAATCGAGCAGACATCGGAGGGGTTGCTGCTCGCCGGGGACGGGGGACAGCTGATGCGCGCCGGCGCAGGCGATGGAGACCCTGAGCCGCTCGCGCTGTCCGGGCCTGTCGATCCGCGCGTCCAGTCGATCGCCCTCCACCCGACCCGGCGCCTGCTGGCGACCGCCGGCAGTGCTGGAGTGGTTCAGGTCTGGGACTTGACCACAGGCGAGCGGGAGCGAGCTCTCGACCCGGACCGGCTCTATGCCCGGTTCGACGTCTCCGCGGCACGCGGCCTGTCCGACGCGCAGCGCGCATCGCTTCGCGATCTCGGTGCCATCGACGACGAGCGAGCAGGATCGACTTCGGCGGAGGACGAGTCGCCTGAGCCGGAGCGGCGCTCGCCACCGCTCGAGGAGGCTCTCCCACGGACGTCGGTGGTCGTCCACGGAGATCTCGTCCAGGGAGACCTCGTTCGCGGAGATCGATACGACACGGGTCAGGCGGGAGCAGTGGGCCCTGGCAGCGAGGCCAAGTCGATCGGCTTCGCTCAGATCTGGGGAGACCTCTCGCTGCGTCATCCTGCGTCCACGCTCGCCGATCAGCTCGCAGCCGTTCGGGCGGAGCTGCGATCGCACGCCACCGAGCTGCTGCACGAGCGGGCGATCGAGGTGCTCGAGGACGCGGAGGCGGCGGCTCGCGAAGGCGACGGCGCGGAGGCGATCGGCCGGCTCTCGCGGCTGGGTGGTTTGGGCTCTGCCGGCGGCTGGGTCGTCACGGTGGCGACCTCGATCGGCGCGACCGTCGCGGCGGAGGCGCTGATCGCGGTGCTTGGCCTGTAACCGGAAGGCAACGGCGGCGGGTGGGCTAGACGTGATGCGGCTCCGTATGATCCGCCGTCATCGTGAGCCAGGCCCTCATAGACCGTGGCTGACCGAACGAGCGGGACGGCTGTCTGTCCCGGGTCCTACGACCCCGTGACGCTCGGCCACATCGACATCATCACGCGCACCGCGGTCGTGTTCGACAAGGTCGTGGTCGGCGTCGTCGACCAGCCGGTGCGCAAGCAGAAGACGCTGTTCACGGCCGAGCAGCGGGTCGCCTTCATCGAGGGTGAGCTCGAGGGGCTCGACAACGTCACGGTCAAGTCCTTCCACAACCTGCTGGTTGAGTTCGCACGCGAGAACGGCGCCCGTACGATCGTCAAAGGGCTGCGCGCGATCTCCGACTTCGAGTACGAGTTCGAGATGAACCAGCTCAACCGCAAGATGGCGCCGGACATCGAGAGCACCTACCTGATGGCCGCCCCCCAGTACAGCTTCCTGAGCTCCAGCGGCGTCAAGGAGCTGGCGATGTTCGGGGGGGATCTGACCGGATTGGTGCCTCCACAGGTAGCCTCTCGCCTGAAGGAAGCGCTCGAGCGCTGACGAACTGAGGTTCTCAATGGACGTCCTGGTACTCATCGACAAGCTGGACGACACCGTCCACAACGCCAAGCCCGTGCCGCTCACGGATCAGGTGCGCGTCGACAAAGAGGAGATCTACGACATCCTCGATCAGATGCGCGCCACGATCCCGGAGGAGATCAAGCAGGCGCGCTGGATCGTCAAGGAGCGCCAGGAGATGCTCGCCGAGGCCAAGCGCGAGGCCGAGCGCGTCGTCAAGGAGGCGCGCGAGGAGCAGACCCAGCTGATCTCCGACGAGGAGGTCGTCAAGCAGGCCGAGCGCCAGGCCGAGGAGATCATCGAGGACGCCCGCGCCCGCGAGCGCGAGATCCGCCTCGGCGCGGAGGACTACGCCGACGACATCCTCAACACGCTCGAGGTCAACCTCGAGAAGTTCATCGCCGCCGTCCAGCGCGGCCGCGACCGCCTGCAGGGTCGCGAGGAGGCCGAGGTCTCCTAAGGCGCGATAGGCGTCGCCTGGCGGCGTCATCGGGAGCCTCGCGGGCTGGCGCCCGCACGGCCCCTCTTCCTAGCCAGTCTCGCCTCTCGCGCCTTAGAGCGCTCGCTAGCCTCGTCCTATGGCTCAGCGGCTGGACAGCTTCGACATCGGGACGCTCGGGCTCTCCTCTGGAGAGGCGCGCTCGTTGGATGTCGAGGTTCCGGTCGAGGAGCTGCGCTACGGCGGCCAGACCTACGGCGCCGGTGGCCACGCCGACGCGCGGCTCGACGTGTCGCATACGACGACCGGACATGCCCTACGGCTGCGGTTCGGGGTCGAGTTGCATGGGCCATGCGCCCGCTGCCTCGAGGACGCGAGCGCTCCGGTCGAGGTCGATGCGCGCGAGATCGACCAGCCCGGCGGTGACGAGGAGCTGCGCTCGCCGTATGTCGACGGCGATGTGGTCGATCTGCGGGCCTGGGCGCGTGACGCGCTCGCGCTCGCCCTCCCGGCGCGGATCCTCTGCACGGACGAGTGCCGCGGGCTCTGCGCGGTCTGTGGCGCGAACCTCAACGAGGATCCCGAGCACGCGCACGAGCCGGAGCCCGATCCGCGCTGGGCGAAGCTCTCTGAGCTCAAGCTCGAGGAATAGCGCCGGGGGACCGCTCCGAGGATCGGGCGGCGCTCCGAGCGCAGGGCCGTCTACACTGGTCCGCTTCATGGCCGTCCCAAAGCAACGACAGTCGCACTCGCGCACCAACAAGCGCCGCTCGCAGCACAAGATCGTGCCGCCGAGCCTCTCGACCTGTCCGAAGTGCGGCGCGCCGCGCCTGCCACACCGCGTGTGCGGCGAGTGCGGCACCTACGCCGGGCGTGAGGTCGTCGCGCCCACGCCGGACGCCTCAGACTCGGAGTAAGTCGCTGCGGTGCTGGCCCGATCGGCGATCGGGCTGCGCTCCTCGCGCGGACGTGCCTCCGCCGTGATCGCGGTCGACGCGAACGGCGCCGACGCAGGCCCGGCGGCCGTCGCCGAGGGAGCCCGCCGCTCGGGGGAGCGCGTGCTGCTGTTCGGGCCCGCCGCCGAGCTGGGCGATCGTGCGGGTGGGGGCGCGGGCGCTGCAGACGCCGCCCTGATCGAGATCGTCGACGCCCCGCTGCGCATCGGCGGCGACGAGGAGCCCGTCCGCTCGGTGAGGTCGAATCCCGACGCGTCGATCGTCCAGGCGGCGGGCGCGGTCGCCCACGGCCGCGCCGAAGCGCTCGTCAGCGCCGGCGCCACCGGCCCGACGCTGGCCGCGGCGACGCTCGCGATCAAGCGCATCCGCGGCGTCCACCGGCCGGCTATCGCGGCACTGCTGCCGCTGCCCGCCGGACGGGTGCTGCTGCTCGACGCCGGCGCCAACGTCGAGGTGCGACCCGAGCACCTCGTCCAATTCGCGTACATGGGCGCGGCGTTCATGGAGCACGTCTGCGGCGTCGAGCGTCCGCGCGTCGGCCTGCTCTCGGTGGGCCAAGAGGCTGGCAAGGGCACGCCGGACGTCCTCGCGGCGCACGAACGGCTCGCCGCCGGCTCGCTCGACTTCGCCGGCAATGTCGAGGGCTTCGACGTACCTACTGCCGCCGTCGACGTGGTCGTGACCGACGGCTTCACCGGCAACGTCGCGCTCAAGACCATGGAGGCGACCTCGCGCGTCACGCGCGAGGCGATTCGCACCGCCGTCCGCTCGGGGCCGATCTCGACGCTCGGCGGCCTGCTGATCCGCGGCGCGGTCGGGAGGCTGCGAGCGCAGCTCGATCCCGAGGCAGTCGGCGGCGCGATCCTGCTCGGGCTGCGGCGCCCGGTCGTCGTCGGGCACGGCAGCTTCGGGCCTGACGGGCTCGCCGCGGCGATCGGGCTCGCACGCCGTGCCGTCGACGAGCGGATGGTCGAGCGCACGGCGGCCGCGCTCGAGGCCGGTGGGGCGCTGAGGTCTGCGCCCGCTGGTAGCTTCAACCCCGGATGAGGAGAGGGACCGACAACGGCCGGCGCCGGCCGTGGAGAGGCCCAGGGTGGAACGCGAAGAAGTGCTGAATCGGATCCGCGAGCACCTGGCCACCGAGCTGGAGGTGAGCTCGGCCGAGATCGGCGAGGGAACGCGCTTCAAGGAGGACCTCGAGGCCGACTCGCTCGATCTCGTCGAGCTGACCGTCGAGCTCGAGGACGCCTACGGCATCCGTATCCCCGACGAGCAGGCAGCGCGGATCGCCACCGTCGGCCAGGCGGCCGACTTCGTCTTTGCCCATGTCGAGCGTGCAGACGCCTGAGCGGGGAGAGACCCTTGCGCAACTGCTCGACGAGCTCCCCAAGGATCTCGCGCGCCAGGCGTTCACGCACTCGTCCTGGGTCAGCGACCGCTCGCGGTCGTACCAGCGGCTGGCCTTCCTCGGGGACGTCGTCTTGAGCCTCGCGGTCTCGACCCACCTCTACCCGCGCCTGGCCAACTACGGCGCCGGACGGCTGAGCAAGGTGCGCGCGCAGGCCGTCAGCGGTGCCGCGTGCGCCGAGGTCGCGCTGGCGATCGGAGTGCCAGAGCGCCTGCGTGCGCAGGCTCCGGAGGGCGGTGAGCGTGGCTTCGAGATGCTGACCGCGAGCGAGCGGGTGCTCGCCTCGGTCTGCGAGGCCGTGATCGGCGCGACCTACCTCGCGTTCGGGTTCGAGCGCGTCGCGCCCGCCGTCGTCGACGCGTTCGCGGCGGAGATCGACGCGGCGCTCGACAACCCGGTCGACTACAAGTCGGTGCTCCAGGAGCGCCTCGCCCAGCGCGCCCAGGTCGTCGAGTACACGATCGAGTCCGAAGCCGGCCCCGCTCACGAGCGCCGCTTCGTCGCCGTCGCGCATGCCGGCGGCCAGGCGATCGGTCGCGGCGAGGGCAGGAGCAAGAAGAGCGCTGAGCAGGAGGCCGCCGCGCGCGCCCTCGAGCAGATCGACGGGTCGGTCTGATGCACCTGCGCTCGATATCGATGAAGGGCTTCAAGTCCTTCCCCGGCCGGACGAAGCTCGAGTTCGGCCCGGGTGTATCGGTGATCGTCGGACCGAACGGCTCCGGCAAGTCGAACATCACCGACGCCGTCCTGTGGGCGCTCGGCGAGCAGAGCCCGCTGGCCGTGCGCGGGCAGTCGATGAAGGACGTCATCTTCGCCGGCGGCCACGGCGTCAAGGGCTCCAGCGGCGCCGAGGTCGAGGTCGTGATCGACAACTCGGGTGGCAGGCTCGAATCCGACTTCTCCGAGCTGTCGATCGTGCGCCGGCTCGACCGCGACGGCGACGGCGAGTACCGCCTCAACGGCGCTCGCTGCCGACTCGCGGACGTCTCTGAGGCGCTGTCGGAGACCGGGCTCGGCAAGGAGATGCACTCCGTCGTCTCCCAGGGACGGGTCGAGTCGATCGTGCTCTCGCGTCCGCGCGAGCGACGGATGCTGATCGAGGAGGCCGCTGGGCTCGGCAAGCACCGCCAGCGCCGTCGCCGCGCCCAGCTCAAGCTCGAGCGCACCGAGGAGAACCTCTCGCGCGCGCTCGACGTCGAGCGCGAGGCGCGCTCGCGACTGCGGCCGCTCAAGCGCCAGGCCGAGGCGGCCGAGCTGCACGAGCGGCTCGAGCGCCAGAGCAGCGAGGCGCGCTACGAGCTGGCGCGCGATGCGCTGCGGGCCGCGGGCGCGAAGCTCACGGAGGCCGCCGCCGCTGCCGGGAAGGCCCGCGCGGAGCGCGACGAGGCCGAGCGGCAGTTGACGGCCGTCGCGGAGCGGCGCGAGCAGGCCGAGCAGGCTTTCGCCGAGCAGAGCAAGCTGCGCGAGGCGCTGCAGGCGCGGCTGTTCGCCGCGCGTTCGGCGACAGAGCGGATCTCGATGCGGCTCGACCGCGCCCGCGAGCAGGGCCGGGCCGCCGCGGAGGGTGCTCAGCGCCGCGCCGCCCAGCTTGAGCTGCTCGAGCGCGAGATCGCCGAGGCCGGCGATCCCGAGGCGGGCACCGCCGAGCGGATCGCGGAGCTCGAAGGCGAGCTCGAGCTGCTCGCCGGTCGCCGCGCGGAGCGGCTGGAGCAGGAGCTCGCGGAGCTGCGCACAGAGCGCGACGCCGCCGCTGCCCGGCGCGCGGAGCTCGAGCAGGCCGCCGAGGCCTGCCGTGAGGCGCTCGCCGAGGCCGAGCGCGCCGCCGACGCGATGCGCGATGAGCGCCGCAACGCCGAGCGCGCCGCAGAGGCGGCCCGTACCGCCGCCGCCGCCGCGGGCGCCGAGCTCGCGGCCGTCAACCAGTTCCTGCGCTCCGCGGAGGGCGCGCCCGGGGGCGCACGCGCTCTCTCCGAGCAGCTCCAGGTCGAGCCGGGCTACGAGCTCGCGCTTGCGGCGGCGCTCGGTCCGCGGCTCGGCGCCGGCGTCGTCGACAGCGTCCCGAGCGGGGAGCGCCTGCTCGACGGAGCGGGCGACGAGGGCGGCTACGTGCTCGTCAAGGACGCCGGCGCCGACAGCGGCTCCGGATCGCCGCCGGTCGCCGGCGCGGAGCGTCTGCTCGACCGCGTCGAGGCTGACGCGGACGCGGTGGCGCTCGCGCAGCGGCTGCTCGCGGGCGTGTGGATCGTCGACTCGCTGGAGGCGGTGCCGAGCGACTTCGCGGGCGTCGCCGTGACGCGCGCCGGGCGCGTCTGGCGACCGGGCTCCGGCGAGCTGCGCCAGGCACCCTCGGGAGGCGCCGAGCGGGTGCTCGAGCAGCGCAACAAGCGTGTCGAGCTGGTCGCGGCGAGCGAGAGCGCCGTCCGTGTCGAGGCCGAGGCGCGAACCGAGGTCGAGCGCGCCGGCGAGCGGGTGCTCGCGACCGACCGCGCCCGCGACGAGGCCGAGACCGCGCTGCGCGGCGCCGTCCGCGAGGTCGAGACGGCGGCCGAGGCCGTGCGCCGGGCCGAGTGGCTGATCGAGCAGCGCAGCCAGAGCCCCGACGAGGGCCCGGACGCCGTCCGCCGCGCCGAGCTGGCCGCCGAGGTCCGCGCGGAGCGCCGCCTGGCCGAGAGCGCTCGGCTCGCGCATGCCGAGCGGCTACGCGGCGCGGAGGGCCTACGTGTCCGGATCGCCGCGGACCGCGAGCTCGCGACGGCGGCCGACAGCGCAGCCGTCGCGCTTCAGGAGGCACGCGAGGCCGTCGCGCAACGGGTGTCGGCGATCGAGGTCGAGCACGCCGCCGGGGCCGCCGCCGGCGAGCGCACCGCCGCCGAGCTGCGGCAGTGCGCGCACCAGGAGTCCGAGCTGCAGCGCTCGCTGCGTGAGGCGAGCGAGCGCGTCACGACTGCCGAGGTCATCGCGCAGCAGGCGCGCGATCAGGCGGCCGACGCGACGGCCGAGCTCGCCGAGGTGGCCGAGCGGCTGGGGCTCGAGGCCGCGCCAGCCACCGAGCCGCTCGACGACGACCGCCGCGGCGAGCTCGCGGGGCGGATCGAGCGGCTCGCCCGCCGCCGCGAGCAGCTCGGGCCGGTCAATCCGCTCGCCGCCGAGGAGTACGAGCAGGCGATCGCGCACGTCGAGGAGCTCGAGGGCCAGCGCACGGACCTGGAGGGTGCGCTGCGTGAGCTTCAGGGCCTGATCCGCGACACCGACCGCCGCATCCGCGAGAGCTTCGAGGAGACCTTCGAGGCGGCCGCGAAGAACTTCGAGGAGACCGTCGCCCACCTCTTCCCGGGCGGGCGTGGACGGCTGCGGCTGATCCAGCCCGACCAGGGCCCACGGGCGGTCCTGGGCGGCGAGGAGGCCGCGACCGAGGCTTCTGGCGACGGCGAGGCTCCCGAGACGGAGGACGAGTCGGCGGTCAAGCCGGCGGCATCCGAGGCCGGCGTCGAGATCGAGGTCACGCCCGCCGGCAAGTCGACGAAGCGGCTGTCGCTGATGTCGGGCGGCGAGAAGTCGCTCGTCGCGCTCGCGTTCATGTTCGCCGTCTTCCTCGCCCGCCCGTGCCCGTTCTAC
>Ga0190275_10000233_pt1 | contig 57707 bp, 61 predicted proteins | sample Popmic550T_FD_133745 | JGI IMG/M metagenome (GOLD analysis project Ga0190275, IMG submission 133745) | Populus adjacent soil microbial communities from riparian zone of Yellowstone River, Montana, USA - 550 T | ecosystem: Environmental > Terrestrial > Soil > Riparian zone > Trees stand | place...
CGGATCGCGCTCTCGAGGAACGAGCCGAAGACGTTGCCGACGCCGATGGCGGCGGCGCCGACGCCGATCGCGGCGAGGCCCGCGCCGATCACTTTTGCTGCTTCGAGGTCCATGATTAACTCCCTTGTGAAAACGGTGGAACGACTAGTGAAGGTTGACCGCATCGTTGATGTAGAGCGAGGTCAGCAAGGCGAACACATAGGCCTGGATCGCGCAGACCAGGAGCTCCAGCGCCATCACGCCGATGATGAACACGAACGAGAGCAGGCTGACCGCCGGCCCGGTCACGCCGCCCGCATTGAGGCCGTTGACGACGAAGCTGCCGAACACCTCGACCAGAATATGGCCTGCGATCATAGCCACGAAAAGCCGGAGCGCGAGGCTGAACGGCCGCACCATGAACGAGAGGAGCTCGATCAGGAAGATGAGGGGCAGCAGCACCACAGGCGTTCCGTGCGGGATAAAGAGCGAGAAGAAGCGGAAGCCATGCTTCCAGAAGCCGACGATCAGCACGATCGAGAAGCTGATGATCGCCATCACGCCGGTGACGGTGAACTGGCTGGTCACGGTGAAGGGATGAACCCCGGGTATCAGCGCAAACGGCATCATGCCGATGAGATTCGCGACCAGGATGAATATGAAGACGGTGAACACCCACGGGACGTATTTGCGCCCCTCAGGCCCGACATTGGTCTCCAGCATCGAGGTGATGAAGCCGGTGACCCCTTCGACGGCCACCTGCCAGCGGCCGGGGACGAGCTGGCGCTTCATGCCGCCGATCATGAACAGCCAGATCAGGGCGAGCACGATCAGCATCCACAAAGCGCTGTTGGTGAAGACGAACGGGCTCCCGTCCAGATTGCCCGCGAGCGGGTTGATCTGGAACTGGTGCATCGGGTCGATCTTGGTCTCGGCCGCCACTCTACAACTTTCCCCGAGCCCTCATTGCGGGCTCTGCTTTGAAATCTTCCACACTTGCCACATGGCGGCGCCGAACCCCACGAACAGCATCGCCACCCAGATGCCGCGCGTCCCCGCTACGGCGTCGATCGCATAGCCGATCAGGGCGCTGCCGACCGGGTAACCGATCAGGACCGAGAGGATGCGCCCCCCCTGGACCTCGCCCTTGCGCGGCGTGCGCCTGGTCCGGCCGGTCCGCGCCGCCTCGTCGGCCTGCGCCTGCCGGAGCCGCTCGTCGAGCGATCCCAGCCGCGCGTCCGGCGGAGACTTCGGGGCCTGCCAGGGCTCGTTTTCCGCCATGCCGTCCTTCCATGTGCGGCCGCGGCTTTGGAGAAGCGGCGCGACTGGGCGTGGGACATGCCGGCGAACGAACCCCGCCAAGGCGCGCTTCCTTTAGGAAGCGGCCGGAGCCAAGTCAACAGCGCCTTGCTGCACTGCGGCATCGTGCGCGGACGCTGGCGCGGGGCGGCCGGACGCGATAGCTAGGGGCCATGTTCAAGCGCGTCCTCCTTCTCATCGCCGCCGCCATGGCCGGCCCGCTCGCGGCCCAGGCGCCGGCCGATCCGCCGCTCGACCCCGCCTGCCCGCAAGCCGACCTCAACGTCCCGCGCGGTCCCGGCATTGTCTGCCTGGGCCGGCTGGAGGAGGGCTTCGCTTTTTCCGTCATCTATCCCAAATCCGTGGAGCAGAGCCCCGCGCTCGCCGAGGCTCTCCGCGCCGAATGGGCCGCCGCACTGGCCCGGATGGAGGGCGCCGCCCGCGACCGTCAAGCGGAGCGCGCGGCCGACGCCCGCGAGCCGCACCGGCTGAGCTACGAAGCCGGCTGGCGGATCGACGCCGACCTCCCCGAGATCGTCGCCGCATCGGGCACGATCAGCCATTATGGCGGCGGCGCCCATGGCGGGATCGAGTACAGGGTGATCCTCATCGACCGCCAGCGCGGCCGGGCGATCGAATTGCCGGACCTGTTCCAGCCGGGGATTTTCGAGCCTGACCTGCTCGGCTACCGGCTGTGGGGGATAAGAGCGGTGCAGGCCGCCTTCTGCCGCGCCTTGACGGGACAGGTCCGGGCACGCCGCGACGATCCGGGGGCGCAGTTGCGGTGCCCCCCGATCGAGGACCAGCCCGTGGCCCTGCTGTGCGGCGCGGGCGGGCGGATCGACAGGATGCGCGCCCTCCTGAACCCCTATGTCGTCGGCTCTTGGGCGGAAGGGCCCTATGAGGTCGAATTCCCGATCGACGCGGCGATGATGGCGTCGATCAAGCGCCGCCTCCGCCCGGCCTTCGGCCTGACCCAGGAGACACGTCCGCGCTCTCCGGCGCGGCCCTGCCGGTGACGTCGCTCGCCGGCTTCCTCGTTCTCCTCGCCTGGTTCGCCGCGGATCCCGCCTTTCACTGGGCCGGCGGCGCGCCACGCGACGCCTCATGCCCGGTGCAGGATTCGGCGTTCGTGCGCGGGCCGGGCGACCGCTGCTTCGGCGAGGCCGGACCGAACTACGCCTTCGCCTTCGCTTATCCCGCCCAGGCCGCGCGAATTCCCGCGCTCGATGCGCTGCTGCGCGGCAGGAAGGCGCTGGCGGCGCGCGAGCTGCCGTCGCTGGCCGGCCTTGCGCGCGAACGCCCCGGGTGGAGATTCCACGACGAGGCGATCTACCGCGTCGATGCGGACGTTCCGCCGCTGCTGGCGCTGTCGTTCGAAACCTCGAACTATTATGGCGGCGCCCATGGCGATTATGGCGGCGGAACTCTTATCTGGCACAAAGCGGCGAACCGGCCGATCGCGTTCGGCGCGCTGTTCCGCGACCGAACCTCCGCCTTCGCCGAGGTCGCCCGCTTGTTCTGCCCGACGTTCAACCGCGAAAGGAGAGCGAACTTCGAACGCGGCGGCGGCCGGGTCGTCGATCGCTGCCCGGAGGCTCCTTACCATCCCGGGCTCGTCGCCGGGACGGGGGGCCGGATCGGGTCGCTGCGCCTCGTCTTCATCCAGCATGACGGCTATGCGGGCGGCAGCTACAGAGTCGATATTCCGGTCACGGCCAGGCTGATTGCGCTCCTGAAGCCGCGCTTCCCCGCCGCCTTCTCGGTGTCGGACGCGGCGCCCCGATCCTGCAACCCGAACGTCAGAGGCGGCAGCTGCCGCTGAGCGGCCTCAGCCGCAATGGCTGGGGCGCGGCACCGGTTCGTTGCCGTTGCGCTGGCGCCAGACGCCGTCGGGAAGCCGGTAATGTTGTCCGGGGCCGATCCGGCTGGCGAAAATCTGGCAGGCGGTCGCCGCGGCGACCTCCTCGATCGTGGCGCGGCGTTGCGCGGCCAATTGGGTGTAGGCGGCGCGGCGCTGGATGTTCACCTGCTCCATCTGCGCCCTGACCGCGGCCGGGAGCGAGCCGACCGCGCCCATATAGCCGTCGGACTGCTCGCCGACCTGGCCGGTGGCGCGCAGCTGGCCGGCGGCGTCGGCCTGGATGGCATAGGCCTTGGTGCCGGCGACCATTGCGATGCCGATGCCGGCGGCGATCAGCAATTTCATGCGGCGGGTCATTAGAACACTCCTGGATTGTTCTGGATCAGCTCCTGCGCGTCGCGCTGAAGCCGAACCACCACTTCCTGGCGGATGGTGATGTTGAGGTTGATCTCGATCGGCCGCTCCGGCGCCGCCACGCTGACGCAGCCGGCAAGGCCGGCGGCGCTGCCGATGGCGAGCAGGACGGTTCCGATCCTCTCCATTCCTTTGCGGCTCGCATCGCGGGCCCCTTTCGTCAAGTCGGGCATCATCATCGCACGGGCTCGCTTTCCTGAGTCTGAACGGGTGGGTCGGGAGCATCTTCCCGGTCGAGCAGCTGGGGCAGCGCCGCCCGGATCAGCTCGCTCGGATCCTCGAAGGAGCGCGCGGTGGCGATCAGCGCGCGAAACCGGCCCGCGATGCGGATGTGGAAGTGGAACGGGATGCGGGACACCTGATTGAGCACCCGGCCGACGAGCAATCCGGCAATCCCGCCTTGCGGCTGCCGCGTACCCTGCAGATCCCGGGCGACGCCGTCCATGGCGATCCGGGTCAGGAATTCGCCGTCGAGCGCGCCGTCCATGCTGATTTCGAGCCGGCTGTAGCGCATCGATTTCAGCGCGTCGAAGGCGAGCACGCCATAGACGCCGAGATCCTCGTCGGTCAGCTCGCCTACATAAGAGAGCGTGCCGCCGCCCGGGCGCGCGGTCAGCCGCCCGCCGACGATGCGGCCGCCGCGCTCGTTGAACTCCATGGGCACGATTCCGTCATAGGTGCCGGTGGCGGCGATGTTCGAAAACTCCATCATCTGGATGAAGCGCGCGGCGTCGAGCGCCTCGACGCGGAAGGTCAGATATTTGGTCGATTCCCGCGAGAAATCGAGGATGGTCGGCTCGAGCGAGAGGGTGCCGCCGGCGAGCGGCCAGCGCGCACTCTCGACCGCGACATGATAGTTGGGCCGGATCTGGTAGCGGACGACCCCGTCATGGACGTCGATGCCGGTCCGGATCAGCCGCACCCGCGCCTCCTGGCCCGGGGCGCTGGTGAGGCCCAGGAGGTCGGTGAAATTGATCGTTGTGGCCAGCCCTTCCACGGGCCCGAACGGCGCGGCCAGGTCCATGTCCTGCGTGCCGAACACGCCCGTGCTGCGCGCGCCCCGCGCATCCCATTCGATCCGGCCCTGCCCGCTCACCGCGCCGTCGACGAGGGCGACCACGCCCACGGTGAGCGGGGTCAGCGCCTCGGGCTGGAGCCCCCCCGGAGTAAATCGGAGCGCCTCCACCTCGAGGATTGCATGGCCGGCGCCGCCGCGAAGGTCATGATCGATCGTCGTCCGCGCGACCCGGGTGCCGCTGGCGGGGTGGGCGAGCGTGCCGGCGGCGCGGATGCGGTTGTCGATCAGGGTCATGCGGAAGTCGTCGCTGGCCAGCGGATGGAAGCGCGCCGGCGCCTGCTGGTCGGCCACGGCGATGTGGCCGCCGGCGCTGAGATTGCCGCGCTCGAAGCGCCATTCGCCGCGCCCCTCGCTGACCAAAAGCGGCACGTTGGCGAGATCGCCCTTCAGGCCCTGAAAGCGCCCGGCGACGCCGCGCGGTCCGAACCGGCCGGTCAGGCCCGCTATGTCGAGATTGTTCACGCCGCTCGCGGCGCGCAGCCTTATCGCGAGGCCCGAGGCGGAAAGGCCGGCCAGGTCCACGCGCAGCCTCTCCGCCGCGAGGGTGATCGGCGAAGAACCGAGCCGTCCGGCGAAGCGCGGCGCGGCGATGTCGACGCCGCCATCGAGCCCGCGCGGCCCGCTCCGCAGCATGGCGCGCCCCACGGGGCAGAGCCGCAGGGGCGACGGCCCGAGCCGCAGATTTTGCACCTGCAGCGCCCGGAAACCCGCGCTGACGCAGCCCTCGCCGAGCGCGAAGCCGCCCGCTCCGAACCGGCCGGTGACGGGGAGCGCCAGGCCGGTCACCTGCCCGCCCGCGAACGGTCCCTCCAGCGTCGCGACGGTGCGGAACGTCGTACGGCCGCCGGGCGCTGCGCTGAAGACGATCTCGCCGAGCGCCAGCCTGGCCCCGCCCGCCGCCATCGGGGCGATCCGGCCCCGGCCCTCGATCGGGCCGCCGCTGCGCGGCTGGTTGAGCACGAAGCGCGCATCGGGAAACCCGCCGCCCGCCAAAGCGAAGCCGCCATTGACGGCGAGATCGCCGGCGGGCCAGGAATAGTCGATTCCCTGCCCTCCGGTCGCGATCAGCCGCGCCCCGCTGCGGCTTGCGACGGTGAGCCCGCTGAGGTTCACCATGCCCGTCCCGGGACGAACGAGCAGCCTCAGGTCGGAGGTCGCTTCGGCACCGCCGCGTCCCGCTCGCAGCAGCGCCTGCTCAAGCCGGTCGGCGATCGGCCCCACGGGCGTGCCCCGTGCGCCGCGCAGGCCTCCGGCCATGGCGGCCAGCCTGCCCTCGCTTATCCTCAGCTCCCGAGCGTCGATCTCGCCCTCGAATGCCAGCCCTTGCGAGCGCGCCAGGCTATAATGGCCGGCGAGCCGGGTCCGCGCCGCGCGGAAGATGCTTGCCGATGCTTGCCCGGAGGCGAGCTCGAGATCCCCCGCGGTTTCCTCCGCATTGCCGTTGAACGTCAAATGGCCCTGGAAGCTCGACAGGCTTTGAGCGCCCGCGCGCAAGCTCGAGACGCGCATCGCCGTGGAGCCGCGCCACGAATCGAGGCCCGGCGCGAAGAGGGCCCGAAGCGCGAAGAGCGGCCGATCGACGACAAGGCCGCCGGCGCAGCTCAAGCGCCGCATCGCTGCCGGCCCGCTGACGCGCGGGCGGCGATCGTGGACCCGTAGCGTGAAGCGGGCGAGGGAATTGGCAAGCACGCAGTCGCCAAGCCGCAATTCGCGGGCGGCGATGGCGAGTCCGCCCCGGAAGCCGTTGGAGAGGTTGCCGCGCCCGGCGAGGGCCAGCGCCACCTCGCCCGCGGGCGTCCTGAGCGTGAGCACCGCGTCTTTGACGTCGATCCGCTGGTCCGGCAGCCGGAAGGGCTCGCCCGAGGGCGGCGGCAGCAGCCGGTCGACCTGGCCGAGCTTGAGCCTTCCGCCCTCGACCCGGCCCGCCATCCGCACCCCCCGCGCCGTGATCAGGCCGACGCGGGGGCCGGTGAAGCCCAAAAGGATCTGCACCTCGACCCTCCGCGCGACGAGATCCGGGCGGCGCGGGTCGCCGATCACCAGATTCTCGAAGACCTGGGTGCCGAAGCCGATCCGCTTGACGTCGTAGCGCGCCGTCACCCCGCGGCTGGCAAGCTCGCCGTCGATGAAGTCGGTCGCGAGCTGCTCCCGCATGACCCAAAGGATGGCGAGCGCGAGGAGGAGAAGCACCAGCAGGATAGCGAGCGCGATCCGCACCCGCTTTGGCAACCAGCGCCGCCTCACCCTGATCGCCTCACCATCCACGCAATTCTAACCCGCCCGCGGCCGCCGCTGTTCCGTTGCTTCGTTTGCGTAACGGCATGTCCCGGCTTAATCCACAAGGATGGCCGACGACGCGTCCTCAGACGGCACCGGGCATCGCGCCCGCCTGCGCCAGCGCCTGTTCGAAGGAGGTCCCGACGCGCTGCATGACCATGAGCTGGTCGAATATCTACTCGGCCTCGCCATTCCGCGCCGCGACACCAAGCCGCTCGCCAAGAAGCTGCTGCGCGAGTTCGGCGGCTTCGGCGGCCTGATGGCGGCCGACGCGGCCACGATCGCGCGGGTGGGGGAGATCAGCGACGGCGCGGCCGCGGCGCTCAAGATCGCCCAGGCGTCGGCCTTGCGGCTGCTCGAAAAGGAGATCGTCGCGCGTCCGATATTGGCTTCCTGGCAGGCGCTGCTCGACTATTTGAGGGCCGATATGGCGCACGAGCCGATCGAGCGCGTCCGAGTCCTCTTCCTCAATTCGAAGAATTTGCTGATCGCCAACGAGACGATGTGGGAGGGTTCGGTCGACGAATCGGCGGTCTATATCCGCGAGATCATGCGCCGCGCGCTCGATCTCCACGCCACCGCGATCATCGTCGTCCACAACCATCCCTCCGGCGACCCTTCGCCCAGCCAGCAGGACATACGCCTGACCCGAGACCTCGCCGAGGCGGGCCGCCATCTGAAGGTGACGCTCCACGACCACGTCATCATCGGCGCGAGCGGCCATTCGAGCCTGAGGGCGCTGGGCCTGATTTAGGGACAGTCCCCCTATGGCGGCGCCGGAACCGTCCGCACCATGCGCATCTGCCACAGCCGGCGCCAGGCTTCCCCTTCGCGGGCCTCGCTCAGCACGACATAGGCGTCCTCGCCGTCGCGGGTCCAGGAGCTGCGGATCAGCATCGCGTTTCCGTCCGGGGCGCGATGGGTCTCTTCCGGGAAGACGAGGCCGTTCGCCGCCGACAAGGCTGTGCCTGCGCTGTGCGACCCGTCCGACGCATAATAATTGAAGCGGATCACCCGCGACTCGGCGTCCCAGCGATAGAGCGTCTCGCCCGAATAAGGCTGCGGCGCGCCCTCGACCACGTGCCGGTCGCGGACGAACGCGCCGCTATGGACCGGGGTGAAGCAATGCGTGTCGGTCCGCCGCCCGTCGGGAAAGGTCCCCCGCCAGCACGAGCCGACCAGGAAGGCGAGCGGCTCCAGCTGCGAATTGACCGCCGGGCCCTGCGCCTGGGCCGACAAAGCGAGCAGCAGAGCAAGCATGAAATCCTCCCGCCGGCCACTTGAACGATCAATCAAGTGGAAGTCAACTCATCCCTTTGCTACGCGGCCCGAATGATCCCCCGATACGCCTGCCCCGCTATGGCTTCGCTCTGGGAGCCGGAGGCCAGATTCCGCACCTGGTTCGAGATCGAGGCGCACGCGCTCGATGCGATGGCGGAGCTGGGGATCGTCCCGAAAGAGGCCGCGGAGAAGGTGCGCGCCTGGTGGGCGACCGATCCCGATATCGACGTCGCCGCGATCGACGCGATCGAGGCGGTGGTGAAGCACGACGTGATCGCCTTCCTGACCTGGGTCGCGGAGCAGGTGGGCCCGGAGGCGCGCTTCCTCCATCAGGGCATGACCAGCTCCGACGTGCTCGACACCTGCCTCGCCGTCCAGCTCAAGGCCGCCGCCGATTTGCTGGTCGAGGATCTGGACGCGCTGCTCGCGGTGCTGAAGCGCCGCGCCTTCGAGCACAAATCGACGCCGACCATCGGCCGCAGCCACGGCATCCATGCCGAGCCGGTCACATTCGGCCTCAAGCTCGCTTTGGCTTATGCCGAATTCGGCCGCGCCCGCGTCCGGCTGGTCGCAGCGCGCGAGGACATCGCCACCTGCGCCATTTCGGGCGCGGTCGGCACGTTCGCCAATGTCGATCCCCGGATCGAGGCCTATGTCGCCGGCAAGTTGGGTCTGACCGTCGAGTCCGTCTCCACCCAGGTGATCCCGCGCGACCGCCACGCCATGTTCTTCGCGACCCTGGGTGTCATCGCGTCGTCGGTCGAGCGGCTGGCGACCGAGATCCGCCATTTGCAGCGCACCGAGGTGCTCGAAGCCGAGGAATATTTCGCGCCGGGCCAGAAGGGCAGCTCGGCCATGCCGCACAAGCGCAATCCGGTGCTTTCAGAGAATCTGACCGGCCTTTCCCGCATCGTCCGCGCCGCGGTGACGCCCGCGCTCGAGAACGTCGCGCTCTGGCATGAGCGCGACATCTCGCACTCGTCGGTCGAGCGCTTCATCGGCCCCGACGCCACCATCACCCTGGATTTCGCTCTCGCCCGCCTCACCGGCGTGATCGACAAGCTGCTCGTCTATCCGGGGCGGATGGCCAAGAATCTCGATCGAATGGGCGGCCTTGTCCATTCGCAGCGGGTGATGCTCGCTTTGACCCGGGCGGGGGCCAGCCGCGAGGATGCCTACAAGCTGGTCCAGCGCAATGCGATGAAGGTGTGGGACTCGGACGGAGCCCTGTCGCTGCTGGAGCTGCTCAAGGGCGATGCGGAGGTGGCGGCTTTGCTGTCACCGGGGGAGATCGAGGCGAATTTCGACCTGGCTTATCACTTCAAGCATATCGATACGATCTTCGACCGGGTGTTCGGCTGACCTGGATTTGGTTGCCTGAAGCCGGCTACCCCGCCAGCCCCGTCACCATCAGCCCGCGCAGGTCGGGCAGGGCGAAGCTGAACTCCCCGTCACCGCCATAGGTTGTGCCGATCAGCTCGAAGAGCGAGGGGTTGCTGGAGATTTGCAGCAGCGATCCGTCGCAGAGCGCCCAGCCGACCGGGGCCTGCGGGCCGGCATAGGCGATCACCTGCCCCAGAAACTGGCCGGTATCGGGGAAGGCGCCGGGGCCGTCGGTCGGTGGATAGGTGCCTTCGACCGAGATCAGATAATTGATGCCGAGCCCCGGCACGGCGCCGTCGACCTGCTGGCCGAGCGTCACCGGCGGCCGTCCCGGGCCCTGGCCCACGCCGACCGGGGCGGCGCCGTTGAGGTTGGGCAGCGCGAAATCGACCGCCGGGTTGCCACCGAAGGCCGTGCCGATCGCCTCGAAGAGCGGGACCCAGGGTCCAATGGGCAGCAGACTGCCGTCGCAAATCGCCCAGCCGTCGGGTGCGTAGTTCGACCCGAATATCGCGAGGGTGCCGGGGACCGGCGCCAGCGAGGACGGCCCGGTCGAGATCAGCCAGGTCATGGCGAGCGTTCCCTGCCCCATCATTCCGACCTGCTGCCCGCCGATCGCCGCGCGGCCGTTGAGATTGGGAAGGCCGAAACTGGTTATCCCATTGCCACCGAAATTGGTGGCGAGCACCGAGAAGAGCGCCTGATTGCTTGGCGGATTGCTGATCTGCAGGACCTGCCCTTCCGCGCGCGGCGCGCCAAAAGCCGCGCTCAAGCCAGCGAAGGTCTGGACCATCCCAAGGGTGAAATAGGCATTGGTGCCGCCGTCGCCCCGGGTCGGGAATTCGCCGGCGAGGGCCATGAGCTGCGGCATCGCCTGCGTGGTCGGGCCCGGGGCCGGCCTCAAGGCGTCGAGCTCGGGCTCCGCCATTTCATGGGGCGGCGGCTCAGGCGTCGCTGGAGGCGGCGCCAGGATCGCCGGGGCTGAAGGCGGCGGCGCGGGGGCCGCACGGACTTCGGGTTCCGGCCCGCCAAATCCCAGAAAGCTCAGCAGGCGGCGGAAAAAGGCGAGAATCGATGCCATGGCGGCTTCCTCCCCAACGGACCGGGTCGGCCCCGTAACGATCATAGGGACGTGAAGTCCGGCGTCCAAGTCTCGCTCGAGCGAATGGCTGAATCAGTGCCGGTGCGGCTCTGCGTAAGGCGCGGCGCGCAGGCTGCGGTAGATGGTTTCGATCAGCGCGTCCGGCGAGATGAAGCCGTCCGGCGGGCCGTAGCCGTCGGCGAGGCGCTCGGCCTTGATCTGCTCCAACGTCCGTCCAGCGGCGATCCCCTGCCCGACCCGGCTGCGCAGATCGACCAGCATGTCGCGGTAGCGGACGAGATCGGCGCGGCGAGCCATCGGGCCGTGGCCGGGGATGATCGCGGTTCCTTCATTGGCGAGTGCGAGACCCGCTTCGACGGCGACGATCGCGCCGTCGATCGAGCCGCCCGAATCCAGGTCGATGAACGGAAGCATGCCGTTGAAATAGGTGTCGCCCATGTGGAGTACGTTGGCGCGGGTCCAGTAGATCAGCACGTCCCCGTCGGTATGGGCGTGCTCGACATGGATTGCGCGGACGTCGTCGTCGTTGAGATGGAAGGTCAAATTCTCGCTGAACGTGATCACCGGGAGCGCGCCGCCCGGCGAGGGCGGCACCCGCTCGCCGCGCACGACCTGTTCCATCGACATGCGCTGGCGGACATTGTCGTGCGCGACGACGACCGTTCCGGAACGCCCGAGATTCTCGTTCCCGCCGCTATGATCGCCGTGCCAGTGGGTGTTGATTACGTAGCGGATCGGATCGGGATCGAGGGTGCGCACCGCCGCCACGACCCGCTCGGTCGCCGGCGCATATTGATCATCGATCAGGATGTTGCCGTCGGCGCCATACGAAACGCCGATATTGCCGCCCCGGCCGAACAGGACCGCGACTCCGGGCGCGATCCGCTCGATGCGGATGTCGGGTGCGGGCGGCGGCCGCTGCGCCACGGCCGGTGCGCCGACGAACAGGAGCGAAGCGGCGATGGCACGGTACATGGCGTTCCCCTTTTGCGAGCCCGATAAAGCCTTATCTTGATCGCCTGTCGAGGGAGACAAGCATGGCCGATCTTTCCCGATTCCCGATCACGGCGCGCTGGCCCGCGGCGCATCCGGACCGGCTCCAGCTCTATTCGGTGCCGACGCCGAATGGGGTCAAGGTCTCGATCATGCTCGAGGAGACCGGCCTTCCCTACGAGCCGCATTTCATCCCGCTCGGCGAGGACGGCACCCGCACGCCGGAGTTCCTGTCGCTCAACCCGAACGGCAAGATCCCGGCGATTGTCGATCCGGACGGACCGGGGGGCGAGCCGATGGGCCTGTTCGAATCGGGCGCGATCCTGATCTACCTGGCCGAAAAGACCGGCCTGCTGCTCCCCGCCGACCCGGCGCGGCGGTACGAGACGATCCAGTGGGTGATGTTCCAGATGAGCGGGATCGGCCCGATGTTCGGCCAGGTCGGCTTCTTCCACAAATTCGCCGGCCGCGATTGGGAGGACAAGCGCCCGCTCGAGCGCTACGTCGCCGAATCCAGGCGCCTGCTTGGCGTGCTGGAGACGCGCTTGGCGGGGCGCGACTGGACCATGGACGACTATACGATCGCCGACGTCGCCACCCTGGGCTGGGTCCGCAATTTGATCGCCTTCTACGAGGCCCGCGAGCTGGTCGGCTATGACAGCCTGACCAACGTCCCCGCTTGGCTCGATCGGGGCCTGGCGCGGCCTGCGGTGCAGCGGGGACTGGCGATTCCCGCGCGGCCCTAGCCCCCGATCGCGCTCTTCAGCTTCTGGAAGAAGCCCTTGGTCGCCGGGCATTCGTCACCGGTTTCGGTGTCGCGGAATTGCTGGAGGATCTCGCGCTGCTTGGCGCTGAGCTTGGTCGGAGTCTCGACCTCGATCTGAATTACCATGTCGCCGAAATTGCGTCCGCCGATGGCGGGCATGCCGGCGCCGCGGTGCTTGAGCTGCTTGCCCGACTGGATGCCGGCGGGGATCCTGATCTCGTGCTTCTGCCTGTCGAGGCCGGGCACCTCGATCGAACCGCCAAGGGCGGCGGTGGTGAAGCTGACCGGGCAACGCGCGAACAGGGTCGTGCCCTGGCGCTGGAAGATCGGGTGGCGGGCGAGGTGGACGAAGATGTAGAGGTCGCCCGCCGGCGCCCCGCGCACCCCCGCCTCGCCTTCGCCGGCGAGGCGGATGCGGGTGCCTTCGTCGACTCCCGCGGGAATGTTGACCGACAGCGATTTCCTCTTCTCGACCCGGCCCTCGCCGCGGCAGGCGGAACAGGGATCGGCGATCATCTCGCCGACGCCGCGGCAATTGGGGCAGGTCTGCTCGACCACGAAGAAGCCCTGGCGGGCGCGGACCTGGCCGCGGCCGCCGCACAATTGGCAGGGCTGGGCCGACGTGCCCTCCCTGGCGCCGGTGCCGCCGCACGGCTCGCAGCCCGCGGTGGTATCGACCTGAAGCTCGACCTGGCGGCCGCGATAGGCGTCTTCGAGCTTTATCTCCAAATCGTAGCGAAGATCGGCGCCGCGCAGGACGTTGCCGCGCCGGCCGCCGGGCTGGGCGCCGCCCATGAACTCACCGAAGATATTGTCGAAAATGTCGGCGAAGGATCCGAAATCCTGAGCGCCGCCGCCATTGCCATTGCCGCGGAAGGCGGCGTGGCCGAAGCGGTCGTAGGCGGCGCGTTTCTGCGGGTCTTTCAGGCACTCATAGGCTTCGCTCAGCGCCTTGAACTTCGCCTCCGCGTCGGTGCAGCCGCCATTGCGGTCGGGATGGCATTCCATCGCGAGCTTGCGATAGGCGGCCCTGATCGTGCCGATATCGGCCGTCCGCTCCACCTGCAGCACCGAATAATAATCGGTCTCAGTCATGACGGTCCCAACAGACCGTCACCCCGGCGAAGGCCGGGGTCTCGTGGAGAAGGGCCGTGCCCTTTCTCCCTGAGATTCCGGCTTTCGCCGGAATGACGGCTATATGATCGACGTGCCCCCGCACCGATCTCAGCCCTTATTGTCTTCGTCGACTTCGGAGAATTCCGCGTCGACGACCTCCTCGTCGCCCGCCCCGGCTTCCCCGCCTTCGGCGCCGGCCTCGGGCTGGGCCGCGGCTTGCGCCGCCTGGTCCTTCTCATAGATCGCCTGGCCGAGCTTCATCGCGACCTGGGCGAGCGCCTCGGCCTTTTGCTTGATGGCGTCGGTCTCGCCGCCCTCGACCGCCGTCTTTGCCTCGGCAATGGCGGCCTCGATCTCGGCTTTCAGCGCCTCGTCGACCTTGTCGCCATGCTCCTTCAGCTGCTGCTCGGTCGAATGGATCAGGCTCTCGGCGCCGTTCTTCGCTTCGGCCGCCTCGCGCCGGGTCTTGTCCTCGTCGGCGAACTGCTCGGCTTCCTGCACCATCTTCTCGATGTCGGCATCGCTCAAGCCCCCCGAGGCCTGGATTCGGATCTGCTGCTCCTTGCCGGTGCCCTTGTCCTTGGCGTGGACGTTGACGATGCCGTTGGCGTCGATGTCGAAGGTGACCTCGATCTGCGGCACGCCCCGCGGCGCCGGCGGAATCCCGACCAGGTCGAACTGGCCCAGGATCTTGTTGTCGGCCGCCATTTCGCGCTCGCCCTGGAAGACGCGGATGGTGACCGCGTTCTGATTGTCCTCGGCGGTCGAATAGGTCTGGGTCTTCTTGGTCGGGATCGTGGTGTTCCTGTCGATCATGCGGGTGAAGACCCCGCCAAGCGTCTCGATGCCGAGCGACAAGGGCGTGACGTCGAGCAAAAGGACGTCCTTGACCTCGCCCTGCAGCACGCCGGCCTGGATCGCCGCGCCCATGGCGACGACCTCGTCGGGGTTGACGCCGGTGTGCGGCTCCTTGCCGAAGAAGTCCTTCACGACATCGCGCACGCGCGGCATGCGGGTCATGCCGCCGACGAGGACGACCTCGTCTATGTCCGCGGCCTTGACGCCAGCGTCGGCCAGCGCCTTCTTGCACGGCTCCAGAGTCCGCTTGATCAGGCTCTCGACCAGCTTTTCGAGGTCGGCCCGGCTGATCGACTTGACGAGGTGCTTGGGGCCCGTCGCGTCGGCGGTGATGAAGGGCAGGTTGACCTCGGTGGTCTGCGCCGAGCTCAATTCGATCTTGGCCCGCTCGGCGCCTTCCTTCAGGCGCTGCAGCGCGAGCCGGTCTGAGCGAAGGTCGATCCCCTCCTGCTTCTTGAATTCGTCGGCCAGGAAGTCGACGATCTTGGCGTCGAAATCCTCGCCGCCCAAGAAGGTGTCGCCGTTGGTCGATTTCACCTCGAACACGCCGTCGCCGATCTCGAGAATCGAGATGTCGAACGTGCCGCCGCCCAAATCGTAGACGGCGATCGTCTTGCCGTCCTGCTTGTCCATTCCATAGGCCAGAGCGGCGGCGGTCGGCTCGTTGATGATGCGCAGGACTTCCAGGCCGGCGATCTGGCCGGCATCCTTGGTCGCCTGGCGCTGAGCGTCGTTGAAATAGGCCGGGACGGTGATCACCGCCTGGGTGACGGTCTCGCCGAGATAGGCCTCCGCGGTCTCCTTCATCTTCTGCAGGATGAAGGCCGAAATCTGGCTGGGGGAATAATCCTTGCCGCCTGCCTGCACCCAGGCGTCGCCATTGGGGCCCTTGACGATATGATAGGGGACGAGCTCGGTGTCTTTCTTGGTGATCGGATCGTCGAACCGGCGGCCGATCAGCCGCTTCACCGCGAACACCGTATTGTCGGGGTTGGTGACGGCCTGGCGCTTGGCGGGCTGGCCGATCAGCCGCTCGCCGTCCTTGGTGAAGGCGGCGATGGACGGCGTCGTGCGCCCGCCTTCCGCATTCTCGATGACCTTGGGCTTGCCGCCTTCCATGACGGCGACCGCACTGTTGGTGGTGCCGAGATCGATCCCGATCACTCTTGCCATATCTCTACCTCTTGGCGTCAAATAAATGAGTTGCCGCCCGCGCGCCGCTTTTCAATGGGCGGCGCGAAGGCGTGTTGCAGGCGATATAGGAGGCGTTTCGGTTGCGACAAGAAGCGCGGCTGCCTAAGGCGCGCACGATGCGAACCTGTGTCCCGATCATGGCCGCCTTGCTTGCGGCTGCCGGGTGCGGCGGCCCGCCCGAACCAGGGCGCGCCAGGATCGAGAATCCGGTGGTTACCTTGCCCGCAGTTCCGGGCCGCCCCGGCGCGGCTTATTTCTCCATCCGGACCAACCGAACGGCTCGACTCGCGGCCGTCTCCAGCCCCGCTATCGGCCGGATCGAGCTGCACGAATCGACGAGCCGGGGCGGAATGAGCCGGATGGGCCCGCTGCGCGATGCCCGGCTCTCGCCCGCGGCGCCGATGACGTTCGCGCCAGGCGGCCGCCACGCCATGCTGTTCGGCATCGCGCAGTCGGTCCGGGTGGGGCAGCGGGTGGCGCTGACGTTCACCTTCGACGGCCTGCCCCCGGTCAGCGTCGAGGCCGACGTGCGGGGCCCGGGCGATGCTGGGCACTGATCCGCGCCAGGATCAGGCGGCCGTCCGGTGCGCGGCCTGGACTGCTTCGAGAAGCGCGTCCTGGCGGCGCTGCTTTGCCACCGCCTCCTCCCCGCCCGCTGTCTCGTGGAAGAGGTCGAGCGCCGCAAGCTCGTTGTCCATGAGCGGGCGGGTGGCAAGGTCGCTATAGTCGTAGCGGGCAGGGTCGTTGATCACGCGCCGGAGCACCGCCCGTTCCTTGCGGAAGCCTTGCCAGTAGCTGAAGAGCTTGCGCGCCGTCTCCAGCGCGAATTTGGGATAGAAGAGAAGCGCCGGCTCGCGCTTCAGTGTCGGCCGGCGCGAGCGGCGCCGCTTCCTGCGGATGATGCCGCCCTCGAGCGTGTGGACGCCCTCATTCTCGTAGAGCATCCGGAACTCGTTGAGGTACTGAAGCGCCTTGTTCGGCCGGCCGCCCTCCAGCCGGGCGTGGCGGCGGGTGACCGTCTCCATATGCTCCCAGGTGAAATAGGCGGCCCAGGCGGCTTTATAGGTCTCTTCCCACTCCGCGTCGGACATGGTCGCATGGTGCGAGACGCGGTGGTGAAGATCGTATTTGTTGAGATCGGGATCCATCCACTCGCCGGCCTCGTGCATCCTCTTATGGTCCTCCGAGCCGGGGAGCGGCGTCAGGAAGAAGAATTCGAGGATGTCGACGGGCAACTCGCGCTTGATGATCTCGATGTCGCGCAGGATCGACTCCTTCGTATCCGCCGGGAAGCCCAGGATGTAGCCCGCCAGGGTGAAGATGCCTTTGTCGTGCCATTGCTGGATCATGTGGCGATATTCGGTGATCTTGTTCTGGCGCTTGTTGGCGGCGAGGAGGTTGTCCGGGTTGATGTTCTCGAGCCCGATGAACGCGCGCATCACGCCGGCGCGCTTGGCCTTGTCGATGAAATTGGGGATTCGGTGGCAGAGCGTGTCGACCTGGATGGTGAGGTTAGCCTTGAGGCCCTCCTCCTCGCTGAGCTTGATCAGCCGGTCGAAAAACGCTTCCCAATCCCTGTTACGGGCGAGATTGTCGTCGGTGATGAAGAAGGCCTTGATCCCCTGGGCGAGGTTCTCGCGCACGATGCCTTCGAGATCGTCGGCGGTGCGGAAGCGGCTCTTCCTGCCCTGCACGTTGATGATCGTGCAGAAGCTGCACTGGAACGGGCAGCCGCGGCCAAGGTCGAAGCTCGACCATCGGCCGGAATTGCGCTCGAGGCTCTCCTTCGGCATCCACGGATAAGGGACGCCGGCGATGCTCGGAAGGTCCTTGAGGTAGTTGTAGATCGGCTGGAGCCTGTCCTCCCAGGCGTCGACGAACAGGCTGTCGAGCCGCCCCTCCTCCGCCTCGCCGGCAAAGAGCGAGCAGCCCATGTCGAGCGCTTCCTGGATCTCGGGCGGGATTTCCTTGAGCATCGACAGGCAACCCGAGACGTGGAAGCCGCCGATCACCACGGGCAATCCGGCGGCGCGGAACTCGCGGGCGAGATCGAGGGCATGGTGGAACTGGTTCGATTGCACGCCGACCAGCCCGATCAGCGCCCTGGAGCCGCGCCGGCGGATGTCGCGGATGATGCGGGCGGGGACGACGTGCTGGTTGCACTCGTCGATCGGCACCAGATTGAAGCGGACGTCCGGACCCAGCACCTGGCGCGCAGCGGCGTCGCGGGCGAGGCCGTTCAGCGCGGCGAGCGAGTTGGAGGGCAGGATCGTGCGCCACCAGACGATCGGATAGCCGTCGTCGTCATAATGCGACGGCTTGATCATCACGAAATCGAACTGTTCGGGTCGCTCCCCCATCATCGGGCCATAGCGTTTTTCATGGCGCCGTGCCAGAGAGCCGCTCAGGCAGGCGACATGGCGTGGGGAGGTCATCATGGACGAGCGGCTCGATGTGTTCCGGTCATCGACTCTGGGCTGGCTGATCGGCACGGCCGCCGGCCTGGGCACGATCCTGCTCGGCATCGCCGGGATCGTCCTCATGGCGCTCGAGGTGGCCGGCATGGCCACCTGGTGGCTCGGACTCACCGTCGCCGCACTGCTCATCGTGCTTGTGAAGTGGGTGCAAAACCTTGCCGCCACCTATGAGTTCACCGAGGAACGGCTGATCATCCGGCGCGGCATCATCATGAAGAGCGTCGACGAGGTCGAGCTCTACCGGATCAAGGACGTGCGGATCAATTTCTCCCTGCTCAACCAGATGGCGGGCATCGGCCGGATCACGGTCTCCTCGAGCGACGAGACGACTCGGGCGGGCGACCTCGTCATCCCCGAGATTCAGAAAGCGCAGGAGCGGCGCGAGCAGCTCCGCCGCCTCGTCGACACAGCCCGCCAGAAGCGCCAGGTGCGCGAGATCGACATGGTGCACGAGGATATTTGAAGCCGGCCACAGTTGTGCCAATGATATAGTGTAACATAGTGCTTGGCTTGCGATCCGGCTTGGCCTAAACTCGGGTCCCCTGGCGTGAAGGTAGATCCGATGCCCCGTTCGATGCGTTCACGTCTTGCACTCTCCGTCATCCTCCCCCTCGCCCTTTCGCTGCCCGCGCCAGGCATGGCCTTCGCGCAGGGCGCAGGTCCCACGCTCACCGCGCGCATTGCCGGGATCGACAGCGAGGCCGCGCAAAGCCGGAAGCTGAGGCTCGACACGCTCGACGTCCGCGTGCGGATTCACGGCACAGTCGCCGAGACCACCGTCACCGCTCGCTTCGGCAATGCCGGCCAGCAGATACTGGAGGGCGATTTCACGCTGGCCATGCCCCCGGGCTCGGTGGTGACCGGCTATGCGCTGGACGTGAACGGGCGGATGATCGAGGGCGTGCTGGTCGACCAGCGCCAGGGGCGGATCGCCTATGAAGCGCGGGTCCGGCAGCGGATCGACCCCGGCCTCGCCGAAGTCGGCCGCGACAATATTTTCCGCACCCGCGTCTTCCCGATCCCGCCGGGGTCCGGACGGACGATCAGGCTGCAATTCACGACGCCGCTCGATCCCCGCACGGGCTACGTCCTTCCGGTCCGGGACACGGACGAAATAGGAGCCTTCTCACTGGAGATCGAAGCTTCGGGCGTGGCGGGGCCGCCGGCGCTGCGCATTCCGGGGGAGACCCGGCCCCGCTGGACGGAAGGCGAAGGCACGCACCGTTTCACGCTTACCCGCCGCGAGGCGCGGCTCGACGGCGACATCGCGATCGATCCGCCGCAGCCCTCCGGGACGATGCTGGTTAGCCGCCACCCCAACGGCGAACGCTTCTTCCAGATCGCCGACGCAGCCGGCCCCGGCGGCGGCGAGGCGCCGGCGGTGCGCAGCGTCGCCGTGCTCTGGGACAGGTCGCTGTCGCGGGCCGACGACGATCGCGACGGGGAGATCGCCATCCTTCAGCGGTATCTGGAACGGGTGCGGCCCCAGACGATCGACCTGATCCTGTTCGACAGCGGCGGCGCGGAGCGAGTCCGCGTGCGAGACTCAGCCGACCTGCTCGCCCGCCTTCGCAACGTTCGCTATCGCGGCGCCACCAGCCTTGCCGTCCTTGCCGGCGTGCGGCTCGCCGGCACCGACGCCTGCCTCCTCTTCAGCGACGGCCTGGTGACTCTCGACCGGCGTGAGGCCTTTCAACCCGATTGCCCGCTCTTCGTCCTGTCGAGCGCGCGCGATGCCGACCGCGCCTATCTTTCCTCGCTCGCACGCGGCTCCGGGGGCGAAGCCTACGACCTTTCCGTTCGCGAAGCCGGCGAGATCGTGGCGCGGATGACCCGGCGGGTGCCGCGCGTGGTCGACGTCCGCGCCAGCGGCGGGGCCCGCATCGACTACACCCTCCTCGACGGCGGCGAAACCGGCTGGCGGATCGTCGGGCCGATGCCGGCGAGCGGCGATGTCCTCGTCCGGCTCTCCGGGCTTGGCTCCGGGACCGAAGATCGCGTTTATGCGCCGGGGGGCGCCCCGGCCGACATCAACGGGGCCGGCGCCTTGTGGGCGGCCGACCGCGCCGCGCTCCTTGCCGCAAGCGACGACCGCACCCGCGAGGCGGTGGTCGGTTTCTCCCGCCGCTATTCGGTCGCGACTCCCGACGTCTCCTTCATCGTCCTGGAGACAGGGCGCGATTATGCGACGGCGCGGATCGATCCGCCCGCCACGCTGCCAACCGCCTTGCTCGACGAATATCGCGCGGTCCGCGAGGCGATGAAAGCGCAGGAGACCGCCGAGCGCGGCCGCCGGCTCGAGACCGTGCTCGCACAGTGGCAGGAAATGCGGACCTGGTGGTCGACCCGCTTCGACCCCGCCAGGGCGCCGAAGCCGCCCAGCCGGACGGGCCGCCCGCCGATTGACGTGCCGATGGTCGAGCAACCGTTGCCGATGTCGCCTCCCCCACCGCCTCCGCCGCCACCGCCTCCTCCGCCTCCGCCTCCGCCAGGGGGCGCGAGTCCGGTCGCGTCCGCCGAGGAATCGGCCGACAGCGACATCATGATCACCGCCGGCCGCGTCCGCCGTCCCAATCTCCAGAGCGTCACCCCCATGACCTCGATCACCGCCGGGGAGAGCAGCCGCGCGGCCGGTCAGGCGGGCCGCGGCAGTATCGCCATCGAGCCCTGGGCGCCGAACCGCCCCTATCTCGCGGTGCTTGAGGCCGCCTCGCCCGCCACGCTCGACCGCGTCTTCGCGGAGCAGCAGCAGGTGCATGGCGCCTTGCCCGCCTTCTGGCTCGACGTCGCCGACTGGGCGTTCCGCCGGGGCCGCCGGGCGGAGGCGGTGCAGCTGGTCCTTTCCGCGCTCGATCTTCCGACCCGCAACAACCAGACCCTGTCGATCGTCGCCGACCGGCTGATGCGCTACGGCGAGATCGACCGCGCCATCTGGCTCTACGAGCGCCTGCTCGCGGCCGAGGACGACCGGCCGCAGCCGCGCCGCACCCTCGCGCTGGCGCTGGCGAAGCGGGCCGAAGGCGCGCCGCGCGCCCAGGCCCGCGCCGACCTCGCCCGCGCGATTTCGCTGCTGACCGAAGTGGTCATGACTCCGTGGAACGGCGCCTATGCCGGGATCGAGATGATCTCGCTCATGGAAGCGAACAGGCTCATTCCGCGCTACCGCGCGCTTGGCGGCGGCGAGCTGAGGCTCGACCCGCGGCTGATCGCCTTGCTGGATGTCGATCTTCGCGTGGTGATCGAATGGCAGACCGAGGCGACCGATGTCGACCTGTGGGTGGACGAACCGACCGGCGAGCGCGCCATCTTCCACAATCCCCGCACCGCGATCGGCGGCCGCCTCTCCAACGACATGACCCAAGGCTACGGCCCGGAGGAATATCTCCTGCGCAGGGCGCGCCCCGGCGCCTATGAGGTGCGCGCCAACGTCTTCGCGGCCGACCGGATCAACCCCAACGGCGCGCAGCGCGTCACGGCGCGCATCATCCGCGACTTCGGCCGGGCGACCGAGCGCGAGGAAGTGGTGGACATCGAGCTTCTCCCCGACGACGCCACGCGCGAGCGCCGGGTCGGGCAAGTGACGTTCGGGCCTAGCCCGCCGGATCGAGGTCCGGTTCGCCCGCGAGGCCGCAATAGAGCCCGGCAAGATCCGCGTCCCTGAGCAGCCGCAGCAGATCCCCAAAGCCGTCGATCACGAAATAACCCGGCTGGAAGGCGTCGGAGCGGTAGCGCGTGCGCAAGACCTGCCGCAAATCGAAAGGGGCGCGGCGCGGCTCGGGGCTATCGAGCGCAAAGCGGCTTTCCCCAAAGCTTGAGAGCAGGCCGGCGCCGTAGATGCGGGTCTCCCCATGTTCGCGCGCGAGCCCGAATTCGACGCTGTACCAGTAGAGCCGCGCCAGCCGGTGCAGCGCTCCAGCCTCGAGCGCCGCCAGCCCCTCGGCGCCCATCGCCTGCATGAAATCGGCGACCGCGGGCAAAGCGAGCAGGGGGACGTGGCCGAACACGTCGTGGAAGACGTCGGGCTGCTCGATATAGTCGAGCGACTCCGCGGAGCGGATGAAGTTGCCGGCGGGGAAGCGGCGCTTGCTGAGATGCTCGAAGAAGACGTCGTCGGGGACCAGCCCGGGGACCGAGACGATGGTCCAGCCGGTGCGGGCGAACAGGCGTTCGTTCAGCTCGTCGAAGTCGGGGATGCCCGGCCTCGACAGGCGCAGCACGTCGAGCCCGCGGAAGAAATCGTCGACCGCGCGGCCCTTGAGCGCGGCCTGCTGGCGGGCGAAGAGCAGGTCCCAGACGGCGTGCTCCGCGGCCGTGAACCGGTCCCAGTTCTGCGGGATGGTCCAGTCCGCCGCTTTGGCTTCGATCATTTTTTCGGTCAGCATGGGATCTCTCCAAATGAAAAACCCCGCCCGGAGGTCCGGACGGGGTGCGATTCTGAACTTCGAGGCTGGTTAAGCGCGCGTCAGATCGGTCCCGCCCGGGCGAGCCGATAATAATAGAGGGTCGAGGCGATCATGCTGCGCATTGGTCTCCCAGTCGCTCTAGCATGAAGATCTGTCAATGGCCTGAACGCCTCAGATGGGCCGCCAGTTGCTCCTCGATCGCGCGATAGGCGGAGCGGCCGCGCTGCGGATCCTCGCCATTGCCGGTGGCGAAATAGGCGATGCCGACACCCCGCGCCGCGTCGATCCAGAGGCCCGAGCGGACTCCGTAGGCGTCGCCGGCATGCCCCGAAACCGCCCGCCCGCCGCCGAACAGGTCGTCGCGGCACCCTTGCGCGGCCATCGGCAGGCTCTGCACGGCAAGCCCGTAGGCGCAGTAGAAGCCGCTTTCGGTCTCGCCATTCCCGCCATCGAAGCGCCAGACCGGGGCGAGGAGGATCGCGACGCTCTCCTCCCTCAGGAACCGAGTCCCGCCGTGCCGGCCACGATTGAGCAGCAGCCGGCCGACCGTGGCGAGGTCGCGAACCGAAGCCCGCAGGCCGCCCTGCGGCGAAAAGAGCGCGCCGTTGCTGCCCAGGGCATAGGAGCCAAGGTCGCATCCGGCGGGCGCGAGCACGGGGCATTCCGGCCGCCGCCCGCCGAGATCGTCGCGGATCACCCGTCCGTCGGGCTGGGTGAGCACCACCGCCCGCGCGATCGCGGCGTCGCTGCAGGTCGTCCAGTTGAAACAGGCGTCGAGCCCCAGCGGCGCGAGCACGAGGCGCGCCATCAGCCGGTCGAACCTTTCCCCCGCCGCCCGCTCCATCACCGAGGCGATGACCGGAAAGCCGAGATTGGCGTAGCGGAAATGGCTCCCCGGCGGATGCGCCGCGTCGAAGGCGCGCGGGTCGCCCAGCGCGTCCCGCAGCGTGGTGCCGAGCGGAATCGCATAGTCGATATCGTCCTTGAGAGACGATCGGTGCGACAGCAGGAGCCTCAGCGTGACCGCCCGGTCCGGAAATGCAGGGTTGCGCAGGCTCCAGCCGAGATAGTCCGAAACGTCGCGGTCGAGATCGAGCCGGCCCTCCTCAACGAGCCGCATCACGCCCAATGCGACCACCAGCTTGGTGATCGAGGCGATCCGCACCGGATCGTCGATGGTGAGCCGCCGCGCGCGCCCCCGATCGGCGAGGCCGGAGGCGCCGGTGGCGGTGATGCTGGAGCGATCGAACGTCGCCCAGGCGTAAGCCGGGGGGACCGGGCGCTCCGACACAGTCGCGCAGCTGGCGACTCCGATCAAAGCGAGGAGAGGAAGGAGTCGAACCATCCCCCATCGTCATTCCCGCGAAAGCGGGAATCCAGCTTTTTCTTCGGCTCCGCGTCGAATCGGCATTCCACAAAATCTAAAGCGCGGTCGTGCATCGAGGCTGAATGAACGACATGTCGAGCAGGATGAACGCAGCCGAGGCCGATTGCAGAGCGTCCGGGTCCGCTTTCAATCTCGACGCAGCGCATATTTGGCGCAGCAAGCTCGTCGAAAAATGCGCAGAAGCCGAGCGCCATGTTCTGCGACTTTTGCAGAGGGCAGGCGCAACCTGCCAGGCCAAGGCGCCATTGTCGCAAAAGATCGAAGCGCTCAAGAAGGCGCTGGCCGTAAACCTGTCGAACTTGCGCTCGGCCCCTATCCTTGCTCTTCTTGATGACTTGCGGCCTCTCTCCGATCTGAGATCGGACCTGGTCCACTCGACGGTCTCGGTTGCCACGGTGGAGGGGTCGCCGGTCGCTGTCTTCCGCAAGACCTCTGAGCAAGAAGCAGGCGTTGGCGATCGTAGGATCATCACGGCTGCGGGCTTCAAGGACCTGCACGAAGCGCTGAGTGGCGTTGCCAACCGCCTCAAGCAAGAGGCCGCGCGGACGTGAAGACAGACTCCCGCTCTCGCGGGAGTGACGGGAGTGGGGGCTCAGCCCTTCTTCGCCACCCCCACCAAAGCCGGGCGCAGCAGCCGGTCCTTGATCGTGTAGCCCGGCTGCATCTCCTGCACGATCGTGCCGGGCTCGGCCTCGTCGGTCGGCACTTCGAGCATCGCCTGGTGGAGATGGGGATCGAGCTTCTGGCCGAGCGCCTCGATGCGGGCGATGCCGTGGCGCTGGAATCCGCTGTCGAGCTCGCGGCCGGTGGCCTCGATGCCGGCGACGAGGCCTTTCATCCGCTCGTCGTCGCGCAGATCCTCGGGGATGGCGGCCAAAGCGCGCTCCAGATTGTCCTTCACCGACAAGAGGTCGCGCGCGAAGGCGGTGGCGGCATATTGGGCCGCGCTCACTTTCTCCTGCTCCAGCCGGCGGCGGACGTTCTGCGTTTCCGCCTGGGCGTAGAGGACGTGCTGGCGCACCTCTTCCAGCTCCTTTTCGAGCTCGCCCAGCCGGTCGAGGTTCATCTCGCCCGAAAAGTCGATCTCGCCGTCTTCGATCTTCTCGTTTTCTTCGTTCATCCCAGCAATCTCGATAATGTCCTGGCCGTGAAATCCACCATGGGAACCACGCGCGCATAGTTCAACCGGGTCGGCCCGATCACGCCGACGACTCCGACCAGCTTGCCGTCATGCCCGCGATAGGGCGCGGCAATAACCGACGAACCCGACAACGCGAACAGTTCATTCTCCGATCCGATGAAAATCTTCATCGCGGCGCCGTCGCGCGCCCGGTCGAGTAGCCGCGCGATCTCCTGCTTGCCCTCGAGCTCGTCGAGCAGCTGGCGGACGCGGTCGAGATCGGCGGCGGCAGTCTCGTCGATGAGGTTCGCCTGGCCACGGACGATCAGCACCGGCCGGCGCGACCCGTCCTCGGACCAGAGCGCGAGGCCCTGCGCGATCAGCTCCTGCGCGGCCCGGTCGAGCGCCGCCTTGCCGGCGCCGATCTCCTCGGCGAGCCGGGCCTGCGCGTCCCGCAGCGTCAGCCCGCAAAGGCGCGCGCTCACGTAATTTCCGGCCTCGGCCAGCGTCGAAGGCGTGACCCCGGGCGGCAGATCGACGACCCGGTTCTCGACGCTGCCGTCGCTGCCCACCACCACCGCCACGGCCTGGTGCGCCGACAAGGGAACGAAGGCGAGCTGCTTCAGCGCCGCCTCCTCCTTCGGCACGAGCACGATGCCGGCGCAGGCGGAGAGCCCCGAAAGCGCCGCCGTCGCGTTGCTGATCGCTTCCTCTATCGGCCCGCCGCGGTCGATCAGCGCCTCGATCGCCGCGCGGTCCTCCGCGCGGGGCTCGGCGACCTGCATGATCGCGTCGACGAAGAGCCTGAGCCCCGATTCGGTCGGGATTCGCCCCGCCGAGGTGTGCGGAGCGGCGAGCAGCCCCGATTCCTCGAGGTCCTGCATGACGTTGCGGATCGAGGCGGGCGAGAGATTGAGGGCCGACGTCCGCGAGATCGTCCGCGAACCGACCGGATGCCCGCTCTCCAGATAAGCCTCGACCACCATCCGGAAAACGTCGCGGGCGCGGTCGCTCATCTCGCCGATGCTGGTCGCCATGGCGGCTGATGTAGGCGGCACGCCCCGCTTGCTCAACGGCTGCAATTGCGCGTGCAGGGCGGCCCGATGAAGCCGGCGATCGGCAGCAGGCGCGGCGCCCGGGCCAGGCGATCGCGCAGTTCACGATTCTGGCAGCCATTGTAGAAATAGAGCGATTGCCGGCGCCGGTCGGCCCCGACCCAGCTGATTCCGACCGCCGACCCGTCCGTGGGGGGCATGCCGGCGCCCCGGCAGCGGTTCGAGGAATCGTAGCTGATGCTCCCCGTCGCCGGCCGCGCCGGCTCGAGGTGGCGCGCGAAGGCGCGGAACTGCGCCGGGCTGATCCGGAAGCGGCGCTGGCCGCGGATCGCGACATGCGCGCGGCCCTCGAACAGGCCGGCGCCATCGGGACTGACCGTTACCCGATAGACCGGGCAAAAGCCGAAGCAGGCGTGGGTCTGATAGGTGATTCCGGTCCGCTCGGGCGGCGCGGCGGTCGCCGGCGCGGCCGCGGCGAGCGCGAGCCAAGCCGCGGCCGCCAGCCTCATGTCCGCCGGCCGTAGAGGATCATGAGGGCGCCGCCGACGGCGAGCACCGCGCCGCGCAGCGCCCAATCCGACACGCCGATCATGAAGCTGGACGAGGGCCAGCGGATGAGGCCGGTGCCCTGGCCGATCCAGAGCAGGCCCATCAGCAGGGCGAGCACGCCGACGATGGTGAAAATTATCCTGATCGCGGCCATTTTTCGTTTCCTTCCGCCGGCGGGGCAAGAGGCTGGCATGCGCGCACCGCATTGGCTAAAGCCCGCCCCTTCGATCGGGAGTTTCTATGCGTCCTTCAGGCCGCGCGCCAGACCAGATGCGCGCCATCTCCATGGAGCCGGGCTTCACCCGCCACGCCGAGGGGAGCTGCCTGGTGAGCTTCGGCGACACGCGGGTGCTGTGCACCGCCTCGGTCGAGACCAGCCTCCCGGGCTGGCTGCGCGGCAAGGGGCGCGGCTGGGTGACGGCCGAATATGGCATGCTCCCGCGCGCCACCCATACCAGAGGGCGCCGCGAGGCGGCGGGCGGCAAGCAGACCGGCCGGACCCAGGAGATTCAGCGGCTGATCGGCCGGTCGTTGCGTGCCGTGGTCGACCTCGAGGCGCTCGGCGAACGCCAGGTCACCCTCGATTGCGACGTGATCCAGGCCGACGGCGGCACCCGCACGGCGGCCATTTCCGGCGCCTGGGTGGCGCTCCGGCTCGCCGTCAACGGCCTCATCGAAAGGAAGCTGATCGAAGCCGACCCGATCCGCGGCAAGGTCGCGGCGGTGAGCTGCGGCATGCACGGGGGAAATGCGTTGCTCGACCTCGATTATGTGGAAGACAGCGCCGCCGGCTGCGACGGCAATTTCGTGCTGACCGATGACGGCAAGCTGGTGGAAGCCCAGATCACAGCGGAGGGCGAATGCTTCGACGAGGAAGGCCTCTTGAGGCTGCTCCGGCTGGCGCGGATCGGCTGCGCGGAGATCTTTGCGGCCCAGGACGCCGCGACTCACCGGGCGAGCGGCCGGTGAGGAAGCTCGAAGCGGGCAAGCTGGTCATCGCCAGCCACAATGAAGGCAAGGTCGGCGAGATACGCGATCTGCTCGGCCCCTTGGGCGTCGAGCCGGTGTCCGCGGCCGACCTGGACCTGCCCGAGCCCGACGAGATCGGCACCACCTTCATCGACAATGCCGATCTGAAGGCGCGCGCGGCCGCCGATCTCTCCGGCCTGCCCGCTCTGGCCGACGACAGCGGCCTTTGCGTCGAGGCGCTGGGCGACCGGCCGGGCATCTTCTCCGCCCGCTGGGCCCTCGCCGACGCGAGCGTTCCGCCCGAGGCGGGGCCGGGAGAGATGAGCGGCGAGCGCGACTTCGGCCGCGCCATGGCGAGGGTTCATGACGAGCTGGAAGCGCTCGGCCCCGACGCCGGCCGCAACGCCCATTTCGTCTGCGCCCTGGCGGTCTGCTGGCCCGACGGCCATTGCGAATGGTTCGAAGGCCGGGTCGACGGGACTCTGGTCTGGCCGCCGCGCGGCGACAACGGCTTCGGCTACGACCCCATCTTCGTCCCCGCCGGCCATGAGCTCACGTTCGGCGAGATGGACCCGGCCCAGAAGCACGCCATCAGCCACCGCGCCGCAGCGTTCAGGAAGCTGGTGGCGGCCCTCATAGAATGAGTGAAACTCAGCCGTTCGGGCTGAGCTTGTCGAAGCCCTTTCCTTCTCTTGAGTCTCGAGAAGAGAAGCCCTTCGACAAGCTCAGGGCGAACGGAGCGGCGGACGACTCCCTCGCTCTCTACGTCCACTGGCCGTTCTGCATCTCCAAATGCCCTTATTGCGACTTCAACTCGCACGTGCGCGAGGCGATCGACCAGGAGGCCTGGCGGCACGCTTTGCTCGCCGACCTTGCGCATGAGGCGCGCGAGACGCCTGGCCGCCGCCTGACCTCGATCTTCTTCGGCGGCGGCACGCCCTCGCTGATGCCGCCGGCGACCGTCGCCGCCCTGATCGAGGCCGCCGAAGCCCAATGGGGCTTCGCGCCGGACGTCGAGATCACGCTCGAGGCCAATCCGTCGTCGGTCGAGGCGGCCCGCTTCGCCGATCTCGCCGCCGCCGGCGTCAACCGCGTCTCATTGGGCCTGCAGTCGCTCGACGACGGGGCGCTGCGCTTCCTCGGCCGCGCGCATGACGCCACAGAGGGGCTGGCCGCGCTCGAAACGGCACAGGCGGTGTTCGGCCGAGTCAGCTTCGACCTGATTTACGCACTGCCTGGCCAGCGGGCCGAGGCGTGGCGCGCCGAGCTCGCCCGCGCCCTCGCCTTGGGCACGACCCATGTCTCGCTCTACCAGCTAACCATCGAGCCCGGCACGCGCTTCGCGGCGATGACGGCCAAAGGCGACCTCGTCCCCGCCGATCCCGACGAAAGCGCCGCCCTCTACGAGCTCACCCAGGCGATGGCGGCGGCGGCCGGCCTGCCCGCCTACGAGATCTCCAACCACGCCCGGCCCGGGGAGGAGAGCCGTCACAATTTGGCCTATTGGTGCTACCAGGCTTATGCCGGCATCGGGCCCGGCGCCCACGGCCGGCGCGGCGGCCACGCGATCCGGCGCCACCGGAAGCCCGAGAATTGGCTGTCGGCGCTCGCCCGCAACGGCCACGGCATCGCCGAGGAGCAGGCGCTCGCAGCGGCCGATTGCGGCGTCGAAGCCCTGCTCATGGGGCTGCGCCTGGTGGAGGGCGTGCCCTACCTGCCTGACGCGCTCGAATTGCCCGCAGTGGAGCGTTTGTCCGCCCAGGGACTGCTCGAAAGCGACGGCGAGCGCCTGCGCGTCACCCAGGCCGGAATGCTCCTCCTCGACGGCATTCTCGCCGAAATCGTCCGGATCAGTTGAACCCGCGCGGCGCGGGCGAGACGATGGTCGTTCCGGTCGCGGTCACCTCGCGGACCTCGAGGGCGCGCTCGGCGACTCCGTCGCGGCCGAAGCGGAAGGCGCCGTCGACGCCGGAGAACCCGTCTCCTTCCCTCAGCGTGCGCGCCGGGAAGGCGCGGCCGACCGGCCAATCGGCCGCGGCCCGCACCGCCAGCAGGACCGCGTCATAGCCCAGGGTCGCCAGCCGGAAGGGAACGGCGTTGTAGCGGGCGCGGTAGCGCGTCCGGAACTGGTTGAAGAGGGTGTCGGTCGGCGCCGCGAACCATGCGCCGCGCAGGGCGACATTGGCGCCGACATTGGCCTCGGCCGCCCAGCGCTCGGTGGCGAGCAGGCGCGGCTGCGGCGACGCCTGGCGCAGGATCGGCACCGCCGGCAGCACCGCGCGCGGCACATCGGCGAGGAGCACGGCGTCGGTCTGGCCCTGGCCATTGAGGCGGGTCGCCGCCGCACGGGGCCCGGCCGGGCTCAGATCGAAGGTCTGGAGGCCGACCAGCCGGCCGCCGGCGCCCTCGACCGCCTGGGTCATGGCGCGGGCGGAGCGCTCGCCATAGACATTGGCGGGCACCAGCGCGCCGAAGCGGCTCGCCCCGCGCGACCGCGCGAACGCGACCACCCGGCCGATCGACTGGCCGGGGTTGACGCCCATCACGAAGACGCCGTCGCCCGCGACACTGACGTCGTTGGAAAAAGCGATCACCGGGACGTCGTTCCGCCGCGCGACCGGGGCGATCGCGCGAACGTCCTCGGCGAGCAGCGGCCCCAGGATCAGCCCGCTGCCCTCCGCGATCGCTTCGTTGACCGCCGGCACCGCGCCCGCCGCGGTGTCGTAGGCGGTGATCCGGATTCGTTGCCCGCCCGTGTCCAGCAAGGCGAGGTTGGCGGCGTTGAGGATCGACTGGCCCAGCGCGGCGTCCCGGCCGGTCAGCGGCACCAGCACCGCGACCCGGTTGCGCGTCTCGTCGCGGGGCAGGCGCGGATCCTGCACCGGACGTTCGGGCTCCAGCACCGGCTCGACCGGCAGCGGCTCGATCGCGCGCTGGCGCGGCACGCAGCCCGCCAGCGCCGCCGCCATCATCGCGAACAGGCCGAGCCGTTTCAGCGCGCGGCCGGCTTGCGGGCGGAGGGCTGCAGATGCCATGACGTTGCTCCCGATGGACGATGCACTCAAGCCCGGCCTCTATATCGTCGCCACCCCGATCGGCAATCTCTCCGATCTGAGCCCGCGCGCGGCCTCGGTGCTCGCCCGGGCCGGCCTGATCGCGGTCGAGGACAGCCGCGTCACCGCCAAGCTGCTCGCCCGGATCGGCGTGAAGCGCCCGATGCTCCCTTATCACGACCACAATGCGGACCGCGTCCGCCCCGGGCTGATCGAGCGGATGCATGGGGAGGCGGTGGCGCTGGTCTCCGACGCCGGAACGCCGCTCATCTCCGACCCGGGCTACAAGCTCGTCCGCGACGCCCGCGCGGCCGGCATCGAGGTGGTCACGATCCCCGGCCCGAGCGCCGTCATCGCCGCGCTCACCCTCGCAGGCCTGCCCACCGATCGCTTCGCCTTCTTCGGCTTCCTGCCCGCCAAGGCCGGCGCCAAAGCGGCGGCGATCGCGGACGCCGCCGCCTTCAAGGGCACCTTGGCCTTCTACGAGAGCGGGCCGCGCCTTGCCGCCACGCTCGCCGCTTTGGCCGACGGACTCGGCGACCGCGACGCCGCCGTCGCGCGCGAGATCAGCAAGAGGTTCGAGGAGACGGTGACCGGCACCCTCTCCGCCCTCGCCGCCCGCTACGCCGACGCGCCGCCCAAAGGCGAGATCGTCATCATCGTCGGCCCGCCGGGTGAAAGGGAGGCGGCCAGCGACGCCGAGGTGGAGGCGGCGCTCCGCGAGGCGATGACGCGCCTCTCGCCCTCGCGCGCGGCGGCGGAGGTGGCAGCCCGCCTCGGCCACCCCCGGCGGGCCGTCTACGAACGCGCGCAGCGCTTGAAATGAAGCGGCGGAGGGCCGAGCGCGGCGGACGGCGGGCGGAGCGGCTGGCCGCCTGGTGGCTCAGGCTCAAGGGCTGGCGGATCCTGGCGGTCAGGGCCCGCACCCCGGTCGGGGAGGTCGATCTCGTCGCCCGGCGCGGGCGCACCCTCGCCTTCATCGAGGTCAAGGCGCGGGCCAGCGAAGCGGAAGCCGCCATGGCGCTCGATGACTGGCGGCTGCGCCGCGTCGCCCGCGCCGCCGAGGCGCTGGCGCCCCGCTACGCCCGCGACGGCGACACGATCCGGATCGACGCCTTGTTCATGGTCAGGCGCCGCTGGCCCCGGCACATGACGAACGTCTGGCACGGGTGACAGGACCGTTTTAGGCAACTAAGGCAGCGCGATGAGCCTCAAAGTCGCCGTCCAGATGGATCCGCTGGAGTCGATCAACATCGAGGGCGATTCGACCTTCGCGATCATGCTCGCCGCGCAGGCGCGCGGGCACCGGCTATTCCATTATGCCGCCGACGCGCTCAGTTTTGCGGGCGGCCGCCTGTGGACCAAGGGGCATGAGGTGACGGTCCAGCGAGTCGCGGGCGACCACTTTCGCCTGGGCGAGCCTCAAATCCTCGATCTCGGCCGCGACGCCGATGTCGTGCTGATGCGCCAGGATCCGCCCTTCGACCTTGGCTACATCACCGCGACCCATTTGCTCGAGCGCATCCAGGGGGAGACGCTCGTGGTCAATGACCCGGCCGCCGTCCGCAACGCACCCGAGAAAATCTGGGTGCTCGATTTCGCCCGCTTCATGCCGCCGACACTCATCACCCGCTCGCTCACCGTCGCCCGCCACTTCCTCACCGAGCATAAGGAGATCGTCGTCAAGCCGCTGCACGGCAATGGCGGCAAGGCGGTGTTCAAGGTGGGAAGCGACGGCGCCAACCTCGCCTCATTGGTCGAGGTCTTCAACACCGCCTGGCGCGAGCCGCACATGATCCAGGCCTTCCTCCCCGGCGTCGCCCAAGGCGACAAGCGCATCGTCCTTATCGACGGGGAGTTCGCCGGCGCGGTCAACCGCATCCCCGGCGAAGGCGAGATTCGCTCCAACCTCGCCGTCGGCGGCAAGGCGGCCAGGACCGGGCTGACCCCGCGCGAGGAGGAGATCTGCGCGGCGATCGGCCCGGAAGCAAAGGCGCGCGGGCTTCTTTTCGTGGGCCTCGACGTGATCGGCGGCGAATGGCTGACCGAGATCAACGTCACCTCCCCCACCGGCATCGTCGCCATCGACGCCTTCAACGGCACCGACACGCCGGCGCGCATCTGGGACGCGATCGAAGGCAAGCTCAGCTGACAATGTCCGCTCCGAAGGCGGCCCGATGACGAGCTGGGCCTATGACTGGGTGGTCCTGCTGATCGACTGGGGCGGCTATTTCGGCGTCTTCCTGCTGATGCTGCTGGAAACGGTCTTCCCGCCCATCCCGTCCGAAGTGGTCCTGCCGATCGCGGGCATGCGCGCCGCCAACGGGCCGCTCGGCCTCCCCGGCGTGATCCTTGCCTCGACGCTCGGCACGATGACCGGCAACACGATCTGGTATCTGGCCGCCCGCTCGGTCGGCCTCGACCGCTTCCGCTATTTCATCACCCGCTACGGGCGCTGGCTGACCCTCGACTGGTACGATATCGAGAAGGTGCAGGCGATGTTCGGCCGGTTCGGGGAGGCGATCGTCTTCATCGGCCGGATGCTGCCGACGATCCGCACCTTCATATCGGTCCCCGCCGGCATCGTCCGCATGCCGCTGGTCGGCTTCCTCATCTGGTCGACGCTCGGCACCTCGCTGTTCGCGGCCGCGCTCGCCGGCGCCGGCTATTGGGCGGGCGCGCGGTTCCACCGGATCGAGGAGATCGCCGGGCCGATCTCGACCGCGATCGTGGTCGGGATCACGTTATGGTACGTCTGGCGCCAGCTGACCTGGACCCGGCGCCAGGCTAAGCGCGCGGATGCGCGTGGCGATAGACGTCCATGAGGTGCGCCGCGTCGACCGCGGTGTAGATCTGGGTCGAGGAGAGGCTGGCATGGCCGAGCAACTCCTGGAGCGCGCGCAGATCGGCGCCGCGGCCGAGCAAATGGGTGGCGAAGCTGTGCCTCAGCGCATGCGGCGTCGTCCGCTCGGATAGGCCGAGCGCGCGCCGCGCCTTCATCACCGCCCGGCGCACGATCTCGCCGCGCAGCGGGCCGCCCCGCGCGCCGCGGAACAACGGCTCGTCCTTCGCGACCGGCCAGGGGCAGAGCGCGAGATAGGCGTGGATCGCGTCCCGGACCGTCGGCAGCAGCGGCACGATCCGGGTCTTGTTGCGCTTGCCCACGACGGAGAGCGCCTCGCCCAGAGGCAAAGCGGCGCCGGTTAGCCCCAGCGCCTCGGCGACTCGAAGCCCGGAGCCGTAGAGCAGGGTCAGCACCGCAAGGTCGCGCGCCGCGATCCAGGGCTCCCTGGCGTCCTCCGCCGCCTCCTCGGCCAGCGCCACCGCCTCGTCGGGCGAGATCGGTCGCGGCACGCTTCGCGGCCTCTTGGGCGCCCTGATCCGCGGCGGCGACGCCTCGTGTCCCGAGTCCGCGGCGGCGAAGGCGAGGAAACCGCGCACCGCCGAAAGCTCGCGCGCCGCCGAGCTGTTGCCGAGCCCCGCCGAGCGCCGGACGGTGAGGAAGGCGCGCAGGTCCGCGGGCTCGAGCGCGGCGAGCGCCGCGGCGTCGACGTTTTCACCCAGATGCCCGGCGAGGAAGCCGATCAGCCGGTGCGCGGTGGCGACATAGGCGCGGACCGTATGCTCGGACCGCCGCCGCTCCCGCGCCAGATGGTCGTGCCAGCGCCGCGCGATCGCAATCGCGCTGCGGTCTGTCAGGGGATCAGCCACCGGCCCATGCAGCGGGTCAGCACGCGGCCGAGGAAGAGCAGCAATTCGGAGCCGTGGCGGGTGTCGAAACTTTGGGTGCCGCGCTGGCCCAAGGCGAGGAGCCCGCTCGGCAAAGGCGGCTCGCTGGTGAGCCGGATCAGCGCCTCGGCGCGAATCAGGTCGCAGGCCGGCCCGAACAAAGGATGGCCGCGCTCGACGCCGCGCAGCAGCACGCCGTCGAATTCCCTCACCGTCTTCTCGATCAGCCGCGCGTCGACGAACTGCAGCCCCGAGGCGTCGGCGCGCACCCCGGTGTCGCCGGCGAACAGGGCCACGGCGACCGCGTCGAGGCCCAATATCTGCGGCCATTCCTGGGTGACGACGTGGAGCAGATGGTCGAGACCCTCGGTCTCGATCGCGGCGAGCACGGCCTGGTGGATCGAGGAGACCGCGCCCGAATGGCCGCGCGCGAAGGCGATGAGGTCCTGATTGGCCTCCTCCGCCGCCGCGACCCGCGCCCGCAAATTGGCAAGCGCGTGATTCTCGAAGCTGATCACTCGTCCCATGGCGGCGAAGCTAACCCGAATATGGTTAAGAAGCGATGGCGAAATGGCCCGGCGGATTTCGCCGGATTCCCGCGAATTGGGGGGCGGGACACCAGCACTTTGTAAATTTCGCTATCCGGGCGATAAGGAGCCGCAGATGGACTCTGATCGCCTCGCCAGGCTGACCGAACAGCAGCGCGTATGCCTCCGTCTTGTCTATGCGCATATGACCTCCAAGGAGATCGCGCCCCATCTCGGCATCGAGCCGGGCTCGGTCGATCAGCACATAAAGACGGCGATGCGAACGCTCGGCGTCGCCGACCGAAGAGCCGCGGCGAAGTTGCTAGCGGAATATGAAGCAAGCGGCGGAGTCTCCGCGGGCGAAGGCATCAGGATGCAGGAGGAACAAATGGCTTACCGCGCTGACCCGCCACGCCTTGAGCCGCTGCTGCCGCTTCCATTGGAGGGACTGAGGCCAACTCGCGTCGGATGGATGAAGCGGCTCGCGTGGATCGCCGCGATCACCATCGGGCTCGCCCTATCCTTCGCAGCTCTGATCGCGGCCGCGGAGGCGTTCACGAGACTCATGCGGCTCTAGTAACGATGAGGAGCCTGCTCGACTTCTACACGATTGCGCGGCCCGGCTGGCCGCCGATGAATATGGTAGTCTACAACGTGCTCTTGGCTTCCTGCTGGGTATACGCCCTGCGACGAGGCGGTGCTCCCGAAAGGATCGGCGCTACATCCTTGGCGATCTTCTCGTTTCTCACTGCTGCCACGGTGTCGGGGTCGACCACAAGCTATCGGTCAGTCGAAACTGGAATCTTGATCGTCGACCTCCTTTGCTTAGCTGCTTTCCTGGCACTCGCGCTGCGCGCCGACAGGTTTTGGCCGCTATGGGTCGCAGCATTGCAGATAATAGGTACTGCGGGGCATGCCGTGAAATTCGTCGATCCCGACATAATTCGCCGAGCCTATGCCTTTATCCTCGTGATCTGGGCTTATCCAATGATCTTGCTGATGATCGTTGGCACTTGGCGTCACCAGCAGCGACTCGCTCGCTTCGGAGCCGATGAATCTTGGTCGAGGTTCCGATGGTAATTGTTGCGCCTTAGCGCCCGACCATTGGTATACCAGCCACCGGACATTGCCACGGCGCGCGCCCTCACGACATCTATTCCATAGACTGTCGGCATGCGACAACGGGGGACAAGCCGTGGATGAGGCGACCGTCAAACAGGAAGTGGTCGCCCGTTTCGCCGAGACCATCGGACAGATGAGCCGGGATCTCGCCCATTGGATCCCTGTCCTACAGCGCCTTGCCGAGGTTGAGGCTTTGCGAACCCTCGCCCTCGGTCGATGCTCCGAGATCGCTTATAGCGATGTCCGTTCCGTCATCGCGGCTCGCCGCCTTCGCGACGAATATTTTTGGCCGTCGATGAACGAGGCGACCTGGACCCTGCTGCTCGAGCTGTTCGCCAGGCGCCTCGAAGGCGAACGTCTGGACGTGAACGGTCTGAGCTCGGCCACCGATCTCCCCGTCGACACCGCGCTCCATTGGGTCGATTGGCTCGCCGGGCGGGGAATCCTGTTTCGCAGCGCTTGCGAGGAAGAGGAGAAGATAGCCCTGATCGATCTGACCGATTCCGGCGCCGATCAGATGGCCGCCTATCTCCTGGCCGCTCTCAAGCTCTCTCCCTGGGTACAATAGCGGCGCAAAGCCCCCTCTTCCTCGCCGTGACAACGGACACGGACAGTGTCTCATGAAGGTTGCAGACACAGCTTTGTAATTGGGCCGATTCGCGCGATAAAGGGAACCTCAGGGGAGTGGCTCGCGATTGCAATGGAACGGGATCCTGTCTCCAGATTGAGCGAGGGCCAGCGCGAATGCCTGCGCATGGTCTATCGCCACATGGAGACCAAGGAGATCGCCCGCATCCTGGGCATCAGCCCCGACGGCGTCACCCAGCGGATCAAGACGGCGATGAGGATTCTCGGCGTTCAGCGGAGGCGCGACGCCGCGCTCATGCTGGCGGAAGCGGAGGGGACCGTGTCCTACCCGCCATTGGTACACCGGCCGTGGGACATTGCCACGGCCCCCGAACCGGCGACATTTGCCCCATCGATTGAGGACGGGCGGCAGCAACGCGGCGCAGTCTCGGTCGGGGCGATGCGGGAAGAACAGGCTGTCTTTGAGGCAGCGCCGCAGCTCCGGTCCCGAGGGTTCCGGCTACCGCTCCCGATCTGGGGAGGCAGGCCAAGTGACTTAAGTTCGTTGCAAAGGCTCGGGTGGATCTTCGCCGTCATGTTGATGATCGCCCTCACCTTCGGCGTCTTTCTTGCCGGGGTGGAAGCTCTTTCCAGGCTCGGTCGAGCCGTCAGTTAAGTTCCGGTTTCAAAACGTGGGGACGCGTCGTCGGTCACGACGGCGCGGGGAGAAAACTTATGCCAAGATTACGCCAAGCCGTGGCTCAGAGAGTGGCCGACCGACTGTTCGCCGCCGAAAACGCCATCGACATCGCTTTGACGCGCGCCGCCGAGCTCACCGCCGTCATGCCCCAAGCCCGGGCTGAGGCCCGGCTTCCGGCGATGGTCGGCCAGATTGCGCTCGATCGGGCGGCGGACGCCTTTTCGGCGCTGGTCGAGGCGCGCCGCCGGATCGTCGAGACGCACGCGCACCTCGACGAGACGCGCGCTCAGATCGGACTGCGCGAGGTCGATGCCGGGGACACGGAAGAGAAGATTCCTCCCGGATTCTTCGAGGGCGCCGACGTGGTTCGTATACGGTCGGTCGCGTAGCGGGGGACGCTTGACCGGACCGTGCAAGCATGGTCCGGTCAGGCGGTGAACTACTATTTTCCCGCTCTTCTTCTCATCTGCTGCCTCTACGCCTTTGTGGCGGGCGGCAGTCCCGAGCGCATCGGAGCGGCATCCTATGCGATCGCGTGCATTGCGACTCGTCTGCTTTTTGCAACGCAATCGACCAAGTTCCGGTCGGTCGAGTTTGGAGTGTTCATCGTCGATGTCCTGGTGTTCGTCGCCTTTGCCATGCTCGCGCTGCGCGCCAATCGGTTTTGGCCGATATGGATAAGCGCACTCCTGGGGCTGGGCGTGCTTGCGCACCTGGCACGATGGGCCGGGCCGGGCACCATCCCTTGGGCCTACCAACTGGTGGCGTCCATCTGGAGCTATCCGATTCTGGCGATTATCGCTTTCGGCACGTTCAATCACCAGCAGCGCCTGAAGCGCTCCGGAGTCGACCGATCCTGGTCGAGCTCCTCCGGCCGTTCGGCTCCGCCGGACGGGCCGGCGAGCTAGTCGACGAATTCGGCTCGGTCGGCGGCGTCCTCGCCGCCGGACCCGCCGCCCTCGCCCGCATCCTGGGCTCCGGCAATCCCGCCATCCAGCATCTCGCCATGGTGCGCGGAGTCATGCTTCACGTGCTTCGCGCCGAGGCGCTCGACGCGCCGATCTTGTCGAGCTCGCGGGCGCTTATCGACTATCTCTTCGCCGACATGGCCCATCTGCCCGCCGAGCGGCTGCGGGTGCTCTTCCTCGATTCCAAGAACCGGCTGCTGCGCGACGAGGTGATGAGCGAGGGTTCGGTCAACGAGACCCAGGTCTATCCCCGCGAGATCATGCGCCGCGCGCTCGAGCTCGGCGCGACCGCTTTGATCCTCGCCCACAATCATCCGTCGGGCGATCCGCAGCCCAGCGAGGGCGACGTCGAGGCGACCCGCCGCGTCGCCGAGGCGGCCCGGCCGTTCGAAATCCGAATCCACGACCATGTGATCATCGCCCGCTCGGGCTGGTCGAGCTTTCGCAACCTTGGCTTGATAGGGGCTTGAGACATGGCTGAGCGCACTCCTCCAGCCCGGCGGGGCCGGACACTCGGTGACGCCGAAGCGGCGCCGCGGGACAAAGTCGGCCTGTGCAGCCGTCCCTACGATCTCGACCTCTCCGATCCCGCCGACGATCGCCGCGGCGACCGGCGCGCGCCGGCCGCGCGGGAGACCGAACGGTGCCGCTCCCTCCTCGACGCGCTGCTCCGGCCCGCCTGGCCGGCCGAGGCCGCCGCCTGGTCGGAAGCCCTGATCGCCGAATTCGGCTCGCTGCCGGCCGCGCTCGCGGTCGGGACCAACGATCGGGCGCGGGTCGTCGGCGCGGCCCCGGCCCGCTTCCTCGCCAAGGTCCAGTCGGGGCTGCTCCATTGCCTGCGCCTGCCGATGGCGCACCGCCCGATCATCTCCACGTCGGGCCAACTGCTCGACTACCTCAAGGCCGACATGGCCAATCTAATCACCGAGCGCTTCCGGGTGATCTTCCTCACCTCGCAAAACGAGCTGATGGCCGACGACCTCCTCTGGGAGGGAACGGTCGGCGAGGCGCCCGCTTATCCGCGCGAGGTCGTCAAGCGCGCGCTCGAAGTCGGCGCGACCGGGATCATCCTGGTCCACAACCACCCGTCCGGCAGCCACCAGCCGAGCCAGGGCGATATCGACGCGACCCGGCGGATCGCCGACGCCGCCTCGATGATGGGCATCTGCATGCACGACCATATCGTCATCTCGCGCGCCGGCTGGTCGAGCTTCAGAATGCTCGGCCACCTCGATGCTTTGCGCACGGCCGCGACGGACTGACGCTTGGGCAAGGCGGCGGCCTTAAGAACTACCCCGATCGCAGGGTAAGGGTCAGCGTCGATGTGGATCCCTACAGCTTTCTGTAGCGGCCATCACGGAGCAGCGAAGCTCGAACGGATTTCCATGTCGGGCTCGCAAAGCTCCTGGAGAAACCTACCGGGTGGAAGGCCCATGCGGGCGCGGAAGCGGTTGACGTCGGCGCGGCCCGTAACGTGTTGCACGGTGATCGAGCGCGTTCGCCCTCCGGAGCGAATTTCCCGGCGGTGCACGTCGACGATGGTGCCACCGAGTAGCTCGACGACCACGCCCCCTTCCCGGTTGAGGGAGTAGACGGGGCCCAGCGTATCTCGAGACGTGACGATCGGAAGACAGTAGCCCTGCGGCTGACAGGCCTGGACCAGCCAGTGCCGTTCTGCCAACGCTGAGCCATAGGGATAGAAAGCGCTGACCCGCATCAGCAGGCCCGGTTCCAATTGGGTCGTGCCGCAATGAACGGTGCCGGCTGCCACCTCCGCTGGCGATGCGCCGCACGACGAGAGGCTAGCCAGCACGAGGCAACATGATGGGAAACGGGGCAATCGGCGCATCTTCGTTTCACTCAGTTTCGAGTTATTTCGTCAACAGGATGTCATTACCATGACGCCATATCGGACGCCTGTCTCCTCAAGTCAGCCGCCACATTGCTCGTTTACCTGTATGGGCGGCGGATTGGGAATGCCTGGCGATTGAGCATCAATGTGCCTTTTCGCATCCGCTATGCCCAACTGAACATGGGGGATGTCTTGGGGATCGTCACCTTCCCAGAACTTCCCGGACTCCGAAAACCAAGCCGCAGCAAAGGCTATTTCCTCCGGCGAAAGTCCCCCGAACGTACACAGCATTCCAAAAAAGTAATTTCCGAATGGCTCAAACAGACTGCCTGTTACCTCAGCGCCGGTGGCTTGGCTGACGTACGTCCAAGTGACGCCTGTGGATCCACCCGGTCCTCTGTCAGATCCCCAGTCCTTGAAGTCTACAAAGTTTGGGTGGTTAGGATCCGTGTACATGTCGATGATCTCTTGCATCACCGCGAATCTGTTGAAGGGATTGTTGGCCGAAATCCCGGCAATGTGGACAAGTGCGGCGTTCAAATATGCCGAATTGACGCCCTCAGGCGCGTAATATTTTCCTACTCCATCCGGCGCATCTTTGTTGGTGACCTCATTGGAAGTAGCGCAACTAGGTTTCTCGCCTGGCTGGAGGGTCGGCTCGCCCCCGCCCATGTCGCCGCCGCCATCGCCGGCACCACCGCCGCCGCCGCCCCAGAAGTCGGCCCAGTCGGAGTCATCGTCGACTGTCTTGGGCCTGGTTCCCTTCACTACCGCGCCGTCCTCCTCCTCGCTTTTGTCGTCGCCGAACGCCGCAAATAGCAGGACATCTTTGGCTCCGGCGCCGGAGAGGTCGAGAATGCTGTCGCCTTGTGCCGGCAGGACCCACGCGTGCCGGCTCGTGCCGGACTCGAGCGCGCGCAAATTGGCGCCGCCCGAGCGGTCGATCCAGAGGTCGAGAATCGCCGCCTCGGCACGGATCGCGGCGCGCTCGGCCCGCGCGGCCACCCGTAAAGCTGCGTCAAGCTTGGCGGCGTCGGGCGTGGCCGGTTCAGCGAAGCCAGGCACGGCGGGCGTGAAGCCTGCGGTCTCGATCAAGGGCGCGGCGTCGAATCCTTCGAAGGTCATGGCGGTCCCCCTCTTGCCCACTACTAAGAGCGCTTGCCGGCGAGTCGGGAATTGTCTTCCCAATCGACTCTTCGGAAAGCATCATGTAGGCTAAGCCAAGTCATGCATAACCGTCAACGAAAAATGGCCTAAGGAGAGGTTGTATTTGTGTCCGTTTTGGACGTTCCGGCAGGGGCGCGGCTTCATTGTCGCGACGGACTGGCGCGCTTCTGCGGTGAAATGCACAGAAGACCAACATGACTTACCATTCGCTTGGACTATTCAGGCAGCCACCTTTGGCCGGTGGTCAGGGCCGGGCGGCCGATCGCCGCCCGGTCCGATCATTTCTAGCCGATGCTTTGCCCGGTCTTCTCCCAGTCGGCGAGAAAGGCCTTGATGCCATTGTCGGTCAGCGGGTGCTTGAAGAGCTGGCGGATGATCGCGGGCGGCGCGGTCATCACGTCGGCGCCGATCTTGGCGGCGTCGTGGACGTGGATCGGGGTCCTGACGCTCGCCACCAATATCTCGGTCCGGAAATCGTAATTGTCGTAGATGAGGCGGATGTCGGCGATCAGCTCCATTCCCGGATAGCCGGCATCGTCGTGCCGCCCGACGAAGGGCGAGACGAAGGTCGCGCCCGCCTTGGCCGCGAGCAGGGCCTGGTTGGCTGAAAAGCAGAGCGTGACGTTGACCATCGTCCCGTCCGCGGTGAGCTTCCTGCAGGTCTTCAGCCCGTCGACGGTCAGCGGCACCTTGACCGCGATATTGTCGGCGATCTTCCGCAAGGTCTCGGCCTCGCGCATCATCCCTTCATGGTCGAGCGCGACCACTTCGGCCGAGACCGGCCCGTCGACGATCCCGCAAATCTCCCGGACCACTTCGAGGAAGTCGCGGCCGGCCTTGTGGATCAGCGAAGGGTTGGTGGTCACGCCGTCCAGGAGCCCGGTCTCGGCCAGGTCGCGGATCTCGGCGGTATCGGCGGTGTCGACGAAGAATTTCATGCGTCGCGCCTAGCCCAGCGGCGCGTGAAACGGAAGGCCGAGCCGTCCCGTCCCCCGAAAGGACCGTCCAGCATGAAAGGCCGCCATTGCCTTTCGGCCCCCGAGACTCGATCTAGGCGGCTGATGTCCCGCGCCCGCCTGATCCTCTTGAACGCCGCGCTCGGCCCGCTCGATTACCGCGTGCCCCCAAGCATGGCGGTCGCGCCTGGCTCGATCGTGGTCGCGCCGCTTGGCCCACGCCAGCTGGTCGGCGTGGTCTGGGAGCCGGAGCGGCTGCCTGCGCAGGAGATCGGCGACAACCGGCTGAGGCCCCTCGTCCACGCCTACGATCTGCCGCCGCTCGGCGCTCCCTTGCGCCGGCTGATCGAATGGACCGCCGACTATTACCTTTCGCCGCTCGGCGCGGTGCTGCGCATGGCCTTGCCCTCGTCGGGCGCGCTCGACGGCGCTCGGGCGATCACCGAATATCGCGCGACCGGCCATGTCCCCGAGCGCCTCACCCCGCAGCGCGCGCAGGCGCTGGAGCGGATCGGCGAGCGGCTCGGCCTGATCCGGGAGCTGGCCATCGTCGGCGGCGTCTCCGACGGCGTCATCCGGGGCCTCGTCAAGGCGGGCGCGATCGAGGCGGTCGAGATCGCCATCGACGACCCCTTCCCCGCGCCCGACCCCGACCACGGCCCGCCCGCGCTCGAGCCCGCGCAGGCCCGGGCCGCGGCCGAGCTCCGCGCCGCGGTCGAGGCCGGCAACTTCGCGCCCTGGCTGCTCGACGGCGTCACCGGCTCGGGCAAGACCGAGGTCTATTTCGAGGCGATCGCGCAGGCGGTCCGGCAAGGGCGCCAGGCGCTCGTCCTGCTCCCCGAGATCGCGCTGACCGAGCCGTTCCTCAAGCGTTTCGCCGCCCGCTTCGGCTGCGATCCGGTGCCCTGGCATTCGGGCCTGCGCCAATCGCAGCGCCGCCGCGCCTGGCGCGCGATCGCCGGCGGCGAAGCGCGGGTCGTCGTCGGCGCCCGCTCGGCCCTCTTTCTCCCTTACCCCAATCTCGGCCTGATCGTCGTCGACGAGGCGCACGAGGCGAGCTTCAAGCAGGAGGAGGGCGTCCCCTACCATGCCCGCGACGTCGCAGTGATGCGCGCGCATTTCGAGAAGGTGCCGATCGTCCTGGCTTCGGCCACGCCGGCCATCGAGACCCGCCACATGGTGGAGATCGGCACCTATCGCGAGCTGAAGCTCCCCGACCGCTATGGCGGCGCCCGCCTGCCCGACATGGCCGCGCTCGACATGCTCCAGGATCCGCCGCCGCGGGGCCGCTGGCTGGCGCCCGAGCTTGTCCGCGCGCTCGAGGCGAATCTCGCGGCGGGCGAGCAGTCGCTGCTGTTCCTCAACCGCCGCGGCTATGCGCCGCTGACCCTCTGCCGCCATTGCGGCTACCGCTTCCAATGCCCCAATTGCACCGCCTGGATGGTCGAGCACCGCTTCACCCGGCGCCTCGCCTGCCACCATTGCGGCCACGTCATGCCGGCGCCCAACGCCTGCCCGGAATGCAAGGAAGAGGACAGCCTGGTCGCCTGCGGCCCCGGCGTCGAGCGGATCGCCGACGAAGTCCGCGACGTGCTGCCTGACGCGCGCACGATCATCGTCACCTCGGACACGATCTGGTCCCCGGCCAAGGCCGCCGAATTCGTCGCCCGGATGGAGGCCGGCGAGATCGACGTGGTCATCGGCACGCAGCTCGTCACCAAGGGCTATCATTTCCCCAATCTGACCCTGGTCGGCGTGGTCGACGCCGATCTTGGCCTCGCCGGCGGCGACCTGCGCGCGGCCGAGCGCAGCTTCCAGCAGATCCGCCAGGTCTCCGGCCGTGCAGGACGCGGCGGCAAAGGGGGCCGCGTCCTCGTCCAGACCCACGATCCTTCGGCCCGCGTCATCCAGGCGCTGGTGGGCGGCGACGCCGAGGGCTTCTACGCCGCCGAAACCGACGCCCGGCGCGAGGCCGCCATGCCCCCGTTCGGCCGCCTCGCCGCGATCATCGTCTCTTCGGAGGACCAGGCCGAAGCCATTGAGACCGCCCGCCGCATCGGCCGCGCCGCCCCGCGGGTCGAGCATATGGCGGTCTTCGGCCCCGCCCCCGCCCCCCTCGCCATGCTCCGCGGCCGCCATCGCCTGCGCCTGCTGGTCCACGCGGCGCGGGCGGTGCCGGTGCAGGACATCATCCGGGTATGGCTCGGCGCCCTGAGCTGGAAGAGCAGCGTCCGGGTCAGCGTGGACGTCGATCCCTATTCGTTTCTCTAGACCCGCCCCTCCGCGCTCCATAGAAAAGGGGTGGGGAGTTCAGATGGGCCGATTCCTGCTGTTTGTGGTCGCATTGCTGGCGCTCGCCGCGCCCGCGCGGGCCGACGACATCTCGGTCGCCGGCCGCTCTGTGGTGCGGGTCGTCGTGGTCCAGTTCGGCGAGGATGGCGAGGTCATCGGCTTCGGCCATGGCTCGGGCTTCGCGGTCGCGCCCAACCGGATCGTCACCAACGCCCATGTCGTCGCCCGGGCGCAGGAGGGCGACAACGTCGCCGTCGGCGTGGTGCCGTCGGAAGGCGCGAAGGCGACCCAGGCGCGCGTCATCGCCCTCGATCCGGCGCGCGATCTCGCCCTGCTCGAGATCCGCGAGGGCTCGCTGGTGCCGATCCCGCTCTTTGTGGGACCGCTTGACGACGGGGCGCCGGTCGCGGCGCTGGGCTATCCGGGCAATGTCGATCTCGCCACCGCGCGCTCGGCGCAGGACTATATCAATCCGGTGCCGGCGACCCGCTCGGTCGGCATCTTTTCCAACGTCCGCCCGATCAACGGCATCACCACCCTCCTCCACACGGCCAACATCGCCCGCGGTCATTCGGGCGGGCCTTTGCTCGACCAGTGCGGCCGAGTGCTCGGAGTCAACACCCTGATCACCCGCAACGAATCGGGCGACGCTCCGTTCGCCTTCGCCGTCGCCAATCGCGAGCTCACCGCCTTCCTGCGCGCGGCGCGCCAGCCGTTCCAGACCGTCGCCGCCGAATGCGTCAGCATGTCGGACCGGCTTCGCCAGGACGAGGACCGCGCCGCCGCCGAGGAGCGCGCCAGGGCCGCGGTCGCGGCCGCCGAGGCGCTGAAGGCCCGCGACACGCGCGAGCGTAGCCTTGCGCGGATCCAGGAGGTCCGCGAGACGCGGCTGGCTCTGGCGGTGCTGCTGCTCGTCTTCGCCTTGCTGGGCTTCGGCGGCGGCGGCATCATGCTGGCCAAGGACCGGCTGAAGCCCGCCAGGATCCTGGGCGGCGCGGGCGCGGCCTTCCTGCTCCTCGCGGTGATCGCCTTCCTCGCCCGGCCGGGCCTCGCCGAGGCCGAGACGACGGCGCCCGAGGCCGCCGGCAACAGCGCCGAAGCCGCCGCGCCCGATCGCTTCGCCGGCCGCAACAGCTGCCGGCTGGTGGCCGAGCGCAGCCGGGTCACGGTCACCTCGGCGAGCGAGGTTCCGTTCGACTGGTCGGCGACCGGCTGCGTCAACGCGCGCACCCAATATGCGCGCAATGGCGACACCTGGACCCGAATCCTCGTCCCCAATGACGAGCAGGCGGTGTCGGTGGCCCAGTTCCGCCCGGGCACCGGCGAATATGTCGTCACCCGCTATCTGCTCGACGCCGCCGCCATGGCCCGGGTCCGCGCCCTGCGCCGCGACGTCGACGTCAAGGCCTGCACCGGCGACAATGAGGCGCGCACCATCCTCGCCGACCAGCAGCGGGAGATAGGGGCGATCCTGCCCAGGCTGCCCAACGAGCGGCTGGTCTATGCCTGCGAGAACGAAGGCTGGGCGCCCGCCGCGGCCGGACGGGCGCGATGACCCCAAGCTTGCGGAGTGGTGGGATATCTTTTATGGGCACGGCCAGTTGGTGGGGAAATAATCCATGATTCGCAATCTCTTGATCGCCTTCGGCCTGCTCTTCTCGACGGCCGCCCAGGCCGAATGGCGCGAAGCCACGTCGGCCAATTTCGTCGTCTACACCGAAGGCTCCGAGGCGGAGGCGCGCGACTTCGCGGCCAAGCTCGAGAAGTTCAATTACGTGCTGCGCCGCTACCACAATGTCCGCGAGCCCGCCCAGGTGCCGCGCTTCCGCGTCTTCCTGCTGTCGAGCATCAGCGCGGTAGAGCGGATGATCGACGCGCGGGGCGTCGGCGGCTATTATATTTCCGACGCTCGGGGCCTGATGTTCGTCGGCACCCAGAACGCGGCGACTCACCGCAGCATCAAGCCCGAGCAGATCCTGTTCCACGAATATGTCCACCATTTCATGTTCCAGTACTTTCCGGCCACCTACCCGGTCTGGTATTCGGAAGGCTATGCGGAGCTGTGGGGCAGCATCCAGTTCCTCGAGAACAACGTGGTCGAGATCGGCGCTTATCAGGAAGGCCGGTTCCGCTCGTTCGTCCAGGGCCGCTGGGTGCCGCTCAGCCGCCTTTTGACGGCGCGGACCTATGCCGACATTCCCGACGTCGACCTCATCTATGCGCAGGGCTGGCTGCTCAACCGCTACATGTTCGAGAATAACGAGCGCCGCACCCAGCTCCAGCAATATCTGCGCGCGATCAACGCCGGCACGGCCTACGACCAGGCGGCCCAGCAGGCGTTCGGCAATGTCGGCACCCTCAATTCCGAGCTCTTCGATTATGCCGGGCGCGGCCGCTACAACGTCGTGCGGCTGCCGTTCCGCACCCTCGACGTCGGCGACATCGCCGTCCGCACCCTGCGCCCGGCCGAACAGGCGCTGATCGAGCAGGAGATCCGGCTCAGCCAGGGCGTCCGCCACACCGAGATGACCGAACGCGCGGCGACGATCCGCACCATCGCGGCCCGTTTCCCCAACGATCCGTTCGCGCTCGCGCTCGTCGCCGAGGCGGAGGAACTGGCCGGCAACATTCCCGCCGCCACCGCCGCCGCCGACCGCCTGCTCCAGGTCGCGCCCAATGACGCCCGCGCGCTGATGCGCAAGGGCCGGCTCCAGGTGGCGGCGCTCGCCGCGAACCGCTCGACCGACGCCGCGGCCTGGGCGGCCGCGCGGAACTATCTCACCCGGGCGATCAGAGCGGCGGAGAACGATCCGCTCCTCCACGAAGCCTATTATGACAGCTTCGTCGCCCAGGGGGTGACTCCGCCGGACGACGCTCAGAACGCGCTCTATACCGCCCACGACCTCGCGCCGAGCGATTCCGAGCTGAACTACAAGCTGGCGCTCGATTTCGAGCGGCGCGACATGATCCGCGAGGCGATCGCAATCATCCGGCCGGACGCGTTCCAGACGCGGATCCGGCGGGGCGAGTCGGAGAGCCAGCGTCGGGAGCGCGAGCGGCGCGAGGATCGCTATCGCCAGGCCGGGCGGCAGCGGCACGAGACGGCCCTCGAAATGTTCAACCGCCTCCAGGCGCGGCTCGGCCAGGCGCCCGCGCCCGCCCCGGCGCCGGCCCCGGCGGCCCCGCGCACCTAGCCGCCGGCTTTCCGGCCCTCCCGGGCGAGCAGCCGCGCCTTGCGTTCGACTCCATAGGCATAGCCGCCCGCGGAGCCGTCGGTGCGGATGACGCGGTGGCAGGGGATGAGGACGGCGACATTGTTCGCCCCGTTCGCCGAGCCCGCGGCGCGGACGGCGGCGGGCCGGCCGATGGCGGCCGCGATCTGGGCGTAGGTCCGGGTCTCGCCCGGCGGGATCCGGGAAAGCTCGCGCCACACCGCTTCCTGGAAGGCGGTGCCGTGGACGTCGAGCGGCAAATCGTGCGGCTTCTCCGGCGCGTTCACCGCCGCCACCGTCCGCCGGACAAGGTCCGCCATCCTTTCGCCGCCATGCGCGATTGCCGCATTGGGGAAGCGCCGCCGCAATTCCGTCTCGTCCTCGTCGAACGAGAGCCGGCAAATGCCTTTGGCGGTCGCGGCCACGAACATCGTGCCGAGGTCCGTCTCGGCGGTCGCCCAGCTTATCGTCTCGCCGCGGCCGCCGTCGCGCCACGCCGAAGGCGTCATGCCGAGCCGCCCCTTGGCGTCCGCATAGAAGCGCGCCGGGCCCGAATAGCCGGCGTCGTAGATCGCGTCGGTGATCCGCGCATTGCCGGCCAGGGCCGTTTCCGCCCGCCGGGCCCTCAGGGTCCGGTAATAAGCGGCCGGGGTGACCCCGGTCGCGCGCTTGAACAGGCGATGGAAATGGTGCGGCGAATAGCCGACCGCGTCCGCCAGGTCGTCGAGCGACGGCGCCTCCTCGGCGGCGCCGAGCACCCGGAACACTTTGCCGAGCGCGGCCTCCTCGCGGTTCACCTCGTCGGGCAGGCAGCGCAGGCAGGCGCGAAAGCCGGCCGCGCGCGCTGCCGCGCCGTCGGCGAAGAATGCGACATTCTCCCGCTTGGGCCGCCGCGCGGGGCAGCTCGGCCGGCAATAGATGCCGGTCGTTTTGACGCCGCCGATGACTCGGCCGTCCCAGGTCCGGTCGCGCCGCTCGAACGCGGCCCAGGCCTCGTCGTCGCTGATCGGCTGAATGTCGTTCACGGCTTCCGGTCTACGCCCGGGCGGCGCGGTTGCAAGGCTTGCCATGGTCAGGTCCTTTCGATTCGCGCGAGGAAGCAGCCGTAGGTGGCCGTGTGCGCGTGGATGGTGGCGATTTCGGGGGCTTCGAAGAGTGCGCGGATCTTGGCATCCGCTTCGCCCGGCAAGGCGAGCAGCCCGCCCCTGAGCATGCCCTCGGCGTCGAAGCCGCGCAGGCTGATCGTGCGCGTTTCGAGACAAGGGGGCGCCTCGTCGGCGAAGGCGCCGGCCGCGACGCCCTTTCGGACGTAGATGGCGTGGCTGGTCCGGAAGGGGCCGTCGACCGCGTTCGAGACATGATTGACGAGGATCAGCTCCTCGCCCGGCTCGGCCTCGGCGAGGCTGACGCGGCAGGGATAGCCCGGTCCGTCGGCGGTGACGCGCACCGCCCGGTGAGCGGCAAGCTCGCCGTCCATCATTCCGAACAGGCTCTCGAACGCTTGCGGAGCCAGCCCCTCGATCCTGTAAGCCATAATCGAATCTCCTACTTGCCGGACCTTCTTGCCCGGCCGGGCGCGGCCCCGCGTCCCGCCTCTTGCTTTCAAAGCCCGGGGCCATCTTGCATCGCAGCAAAGCCCCTGCTAGGGCGCCCGCGAAGCCAATGGGCGCGCCCTTGCGCACCCCTCCATGGCTCTAAATATCCGATCCAGGAGTTCAAACGCGCGTGGATGTTTCCGGCGGTATTCAGGCTAGCTTGGCGGGGCGCTACGCGATCGCCCTGTTCGAGCTCGCCCGCGAGGAAAAGCAGCTCGAGGCGATCGCGGCCAGCCTCGCCGCGCTTGAGCAGGCACTCGCCGAATCGGACGAGCTGCGCGCGCTGACGACGAGCCCCCTGGTCGGCCGCGACGAGGCGGGGCGGGCGGCCGCCGCCGCGGCCGGAGCGATGAACCTCGATCCGATCACCTCGAACTTCCTCGGCGTCCTCGCGCGCAACCGCCGCCTCGCCCAGCTGCCGGGCGTGATCCGCGCGTTCAACACGCTCGCGGCGCGCCATCGCGGCGAGATCAGGGCCGAAATCACCTCCGCGCACGCGCTCGACGACGGCCAAGTCGACGCGATCCGTCAGAATCTGCGCACCCGCTACGGATCCGACATCGTCGTCGATCTCCATGTCGATCCCGCCATTCTGGGCGGTCTGGTCGTCAAGATCGGCTCGCAAAGGATCGACGGTTCGATCCGCACCAAACTCAACACCCTCGCCCAGGCAATGAAGGGCTGAAAGCCCGCAAGGGCTTCGATGAAAGGCTGAAAATGGACATCCGCGCCGCTGAAATCTCCAAGGTCATCAAGGAGCAGATCGCCAGCTTCGGCACCGAGGCGCAGGTCTCGGAGGTCGGCACGGTGCTCAGCGTCGGCGACGGCATCGCCCGCATCCACGGGCTCGACAACGTCCAGGCCGGCGAGATGGTCGAGTTCGACGGCGGCATCAAGGGCATGGCGCTCAATCTCGAGGCGGACAATGTCGGCGTCGTCATCTTCGGCTCGGATTCGACGATCAAGGAGGGCGACACCGTCCGCCGCACCGAGACCATCGTCGATGTTCCCGTCGGCAAGGGCCTGCTCGGCCGCGTCGTCGACGGCCTCGGCAACCCGATCGACGGCAAGGGGCCGATCGTGGCCGAAAAGCGCATGCGCGTCGAGGTCAAGGCGCCCGGCGTCATCCCGCGCAAATCGGTCCACGAACCGGTCCAGACCGGATTGAAGGCATTGGACGCGATTCTTCCCATCGGCCGCGGCCAGCGCGAGCTGATCATCGGCGACCGCCAGACCGGCAAGACAGCGGTCGCGCTCGACACGTTCATCAACCAGCGCGCCGCCAATCAGGGCGACGATGAATCGCAGAAGCTCTACTGCATCTACGTCGCCATCGGCCAGAAGCGCTCGACGGTCGCCCAGATCGTCCGCGCGCTCGAAGAGAATGGCGCGATGGACTATACGATCGTCGTCGCCGCCACCGCGTCCGAGCCGGCGCCGCTCCAGTTCCTCGCGCCTTATACCGGCTGCACGATGGGCGAATATTTCCGCGACAACGGCATGCACGCCGTCATCGTCTATGACGATCTCTCCAAGCAGGCCGTCGCCTACCGCCAGATGTCGCTGCTGCTTCGGCGCCCGCCGGGCCGCGAAGCCTATCCGGGCGACGTCTTCTATCTGCACAGCCGCCTTTTGGAGCGCGCCGCCAAGATGAACGAGGACAATGGCGCCGGCTCGCTGACCGCGCTGCCAATCATCGAGACCCAGGCCGGCGACGTCTCGGCCTATATCCCGACCAACGTCATCTCGATCACCGACGGCCAGATCTTCCTCGAGACGGAGCTCTTCTTCCAGGGCATCCGTCCGGCGATCAACGTCGGCCTGTCGGTGAGCCGCGTCGGCTCGGCGGCGCAGACCAAGGCGATGAAGAAGGTCGCGGGCTCGATCAAGCTGGAGCTGGCGCAATATCGCGAGATGGCCGCCTTCGCCCAGTTCGGCTCGGACCTCGACGCCTCGACGCAGCGCCTTCTGAACCGCGGCGCGCGCCTCACCGAATTGCTCAAGCAGGCGCAATTCTCGCCGATGCCGGTCGAGGAGCAGGTCGTCTCGATCTTCGCCGGCGTCAACGGCTTCCTCGACACGGTTCCGACCGACGCGGTCACCCGCTTCGAAAGCGGCCTGTTGAGCCACATGCGCAGCGATCATGAAGCCGTGCTCGGCAAGATCCGCGACACCAAGGCCCTCGACGACGACACCGCCGCCGAATTGAAGTCGATTATCGCCGATTTCGTGAAAACCTTCGCGTAGGGATCGCGCACGTGGCCACGCTCAAGGCGCTCAAGATGCGGATCTCCTCGGTCAGGTCGACCCAGAAGATCACCAAGGCGATGAAGATGGTCGCCGCGGCGAAGCTGCGCCGCGCGCAATTGGCCGCTGAGGCCGCGCGCCCCTATGCCGAGCGGATGGAAAAGGTGGTCGCCGGCGTCGTCTCGAAGGTGACGATCGGCCCCGAAAGCCCCAAGCTCCTCGCCGGTACCGGCGCCGACAATTGCCACCTGCTCATCGTCTGCACCTCCGATCGCGGCCTCGCCGGCGGCTTCAACGCGAACATCGTCCGCGCCGCCCGCCGCAAGGCCGAGACGCTGATCGCCGAGGGCAAGAGCGTCTATTTCTACCTGGTCGGCCGCAAGGGCCGGGCCGTGATCGGCCGGCTCTACCCCAAGCAGATCATCCACCAGCACGACACCAGCCGGATCAAGCAGGTGAGCTTCGCCGACGCGCAGGAGATCGCCGCCGACATCGTCGACCGCTTCATCACCGACGGCATCGACGTCGTGCACCTGTTCTACGCCCGCTTCCGCTCCGCGCTGGTCCAGGAGCCGGTTGGGTCTCAGATCATCCCGGTACTGCCGGCCGTCGAGGGTTCGGACGCCGCGCCTGCTTCGCTCGCCGCGGTGGAATATGAGCCCGACCAGGACGAGATCCTGGCCGCGCTCCTCCCCCGCAACATAGCGGTCCAGATCTTCCGCGCCTTGCTCGAAAACGCCGCCTCCGAGCAGGGCAGCCGGATGACCGCGATGGACAACGCCACCCGCAATGCCGGCGACATGATCAACCGCCTGACCATCCAGTACAACCGCACCCGCCAGGCCGCGATCACCAAGGAGCTGATCGAGATCATCTCGGGAGCCGAGGCGCTCTGATGCCGGTCGCGGTCCTTCTCATGGCGACGCTTGCGGCCGGCCAGGGTCCACTCGACGGGCGCCTGCCGGCGCGCGCCCAGGTGCAGGAGGCTTTCGCGGCCAGCCGTGCCTGCACCCAAACGCACCTTACGGAATGCCAGCTCATGCGGACCGAGACTCGCCGGGAGCGGTGCCGCCGCATCTCGGTGCGGCGTGACGCCGAGGGCCCGGCGGCAGCTACGGTCGCGGGCGCACGCTGCCGGTTTCAGTATAGCGAACGGATCGACGCCGCGCACAGCATCGTGGTGACCCGTTGGACCGGTACCCACGCCGATTTCTTCCTGATCGGCCTGCCTTGCGGCGGCGAAGGACAGGAAGCCGATATGATCTGCTACTCGTGGATGACCCCGCGAGGCGAAAATTAGGACAGGTATAGGACAAGACATGGCCAGCTCAGCAACCACCAACAATGTCGGACGCATCAGCCAGGTGATCGGCGCCGTCGTCGACGTCACGTTCGACGATGACCTGCCTGCGATCCTCTCCGCCCTGGAGACCGACAATAATGGCAACCGCCTCGTCCTCGAGGTCGCCCAGCATCTGGGCGAATCGACGGTCCGCACCATCGCGATGGACGCGACCGAAGGCCTCACCCGCGGCCAGGAGGTGACCGACACCGGCTCGCAGATCCGGATGCCGGTCGGCCCGATGACGCTCGGGCGGATCATGAACGTGATCGGCGAGCCGATCGACGAGCGCGGACCCATCGGCCACACCGACACCGCCCCGATCCACGCCGACGCGCCGCTCTTCACCGATCAGTCGACCGAAACCTCAATCCTGGTCACCGGCATCAAGGTGATCGACCTGCTCGCGCCCTACGCCAAGGGCGGCAAGATCGGCCTGTTCGGCGGCGCCGGCGTCGGCAAGACGGTGCTCATCCAGGAGCTGATCAACAACATCGCCAAGGGCCATGGCGGCACGTCGGTCTTCGCCGGCGTCGGCGAGCGCACCCGCGAGGGCAACGACCTCTATCACGAATTCCTCGACGCCGGCGTCATCGCCAAGGATTCGGACGGCAATCCGACGCCCGAGGGCTCCAAGGTCGCCTTGGTCTTCGGCCAGATGAACGAGCCGCCGGGCGCGCGCGCCCGCGTCGCTCTTTCGGGCCTCACCATCGCCGAATATTTCCGCGACCAGGAGGGCCAGGACGTGCTCTTCTTCGTCGACAACATCTTCCGCTTCACCCAGGCGGGCTCGGAAGTGTCGGCGCTGCTCGGCCGCATTCCTTCGGCGGTGGGCTACCAGCCGACGCTCGCCACCGACATGGGCGCGTTGCAGGAGCGGATCACCTCGACCAACAAGGGCTCGATCACCTCCGTTCAGGCGATCTACGTCCCCGCCGACGATCTCACCGATCCGGCGCCGGCCACGTCCTTCGCCCACTTGGACGCCACCACCGTGCTGTCGCGCGCGATCTCGGAGCTCGGCATCTACCCGGCGGTCGACCCGCTCGACTCCACTTCGCGCGTGCTCACCGCGCGTACGGTTGGCCAGGAGCATTACGACACCGCCCGGCGCGTCCAGGAGACGCTGCAGAAGTACAAGTCGCTGCAGGACATCATCGCCATCCTCGGCATGGACGAGCTTTCCGAGGAGGATAAGCTCACCGTCAACCGCGCCCGCAAGCTCCAGCGCTTCCTATCCCAGCCCTTCCACGTCGCCGAGGTCTTCACCGGCATTCCCGGCAAGTTCGTCCAGATCGAGGACACGGTTGCCTCGTTCAAGGCGGTCGTCGACGGCGAATATGACCACCTCCCCGAAGGGGCCTTCTACATGGTCGGCGGCATCGAGGAAGCGGTCGCCAAGGCCCAGAAGCTGGCCGAGGACAGCTGATGGCCGACCTGCATTTCGAGCTGGTCACGCCGGAGAAGCTGCTCCGCTCCGAGGAGGTCCACATGGTGGTCGTTCCGGGCACCGAGGGCGATTTCGGCGTCATGGCCGGCCACGCGCCCTATTTGTCGACGATGCGCGACGGCGAATTGGCGGTCTACCGCGCCGCCGGCGGCGAGCCCGAGCGGATCGCCGTCCAGGGCGGCTTCGCGGAAGTCAGCGAGAAGGGCCTGACGGTCCTCGCGGAGACGACGGCTGAAGCCTGACGGCTCCCCTCAGCGCGGCCCCAGCGGCGTGTCGGGCGTCCGGTCCAGGGGGTTGCCCACGCAATTGGTCGAAATATCGTCGGCGCCGAGCGCGTCGAGCGTGTCGGCCGCCTCGGCGAGCTGCTCGTCGTCGCTGCGCTGGCCTTCGGCCGTCAGCTGCGACACCGGCCGGCAGACCCGGCTCGCGCGCATCCGGGTCGAGGTGCGCCTGACCGATCGGCAGACCAGCCGCTCGGGCGCCCGGACCGTGACGTCGGGTTGCGCCGGGCTCGGCTTGGGCCCGCCTGCGCATAGGCGGCGCCGGGGGCCAGCAGGGGCGCGGCCGCGATCGTCAGCAGGCAGGCGAAAGACGCATCGTCACCCTCATCTCCAGCGCGGGCCCAGAGGCGTGTCGGGCTCCAGGCTGAGGGCGTTATCCCCGCAGCCGGTCGACAAATCGTCGGCGCCGAGCACGTCGAGCGTGTCGGCCGCGTCGGCGATCTGCTCGTCGTCGCTGCGCTGGCCTTCGGCCGTCAGCTGCGACACCGGCCGGCAAACCCGGCTCGCGCGCATCCGGGTGGCCGTACGCCTGACCGGGCGGCAGACCAGCCGTTCGGGCGCCCGGACCGTGACGTCGGGGCGGGCGGCGTCCGTTCCCTGGCTCGGGGCCGGTTGGGCGTGCGCCGCGCCGGCGCTCAGCACGGGCGCGGCTGCGATGGCAAGCAGGCAGGCGAATTTGCGCATGGTCAGCCTCGTTTCTGGCGCGGGCCGGGCATAACTATGAATTTCCGCATTCGAACCCCGCAAGATTCCCTATGCCTTAGTGCCACGAATGGCGCGTTCGCACAACGACCTGCGTCAGTCCGGCGTCTCCGGGACCATTGCCGGTTTCTGCGACCGCCACAGCCAAAGCCCGCCCGCGATGATCAACCCCGCGCCGGCGAGCATGGCGAGGTCGGGCGCATTCCCGAACCAGGCCCAGCCCAGCGCCATGGCGACGACCAGCTGGACATAGGTCATCGGCGCTACCACGGCGGCCGACGCCCGCACTGTGGCCGAATAGATCAGCAAATGGCCGAACGTCGCAAAGACCGCGACCGCGAGGCACTTCAGCACCACCACCGCGTCGGGCGCGGCGATATGGAATTGCGGCGCGCCCGTCGCATGGAGCAGCGCCGCCGCGGCCACGAGCAGGGGCGCCGCGACCATCGCCAGCAGGAGCTGCATCGCCAGCGCCGGCGCCGAGCCCGCCGCCTTGCGGTTGAAGATCATCAGCCAGGCCATGCCGAACGCGGCCCCGAGCGGCCACAGGGCCGTCGCGCCCAGCGTCAGCACTCCGGGCCTGAGCACGATCAGCACGCCGGCAAAAGCGAGCGCGGTCGCGCCCCATACCGCTTTGGGCGCGCGCTCGCCCAACACCATCGCCGACAGAATCCCGGTCAGCATCGGGCTGGTGAACTGGATCGCGGTGGCGTCGGCGAGCGGCATCGCCATCACGCCCATGAAGAAGCAGATCGTCGCCAGGGCGACCGCCGCCCCGCGTCCGAGCTGGAGCCCTGGACGCGGCGCCCGAAAGCCTTCGCGCCCGTGCACCGCCGCCACGATCGCCGCCAGGCCGATCGCGCCGAAGCTGTAGCGCAGCGCCGCTACCGCCGTCCCAGGCCAGGCGCCGGCCATCGATTTCACCACCGCGTCGCCCAGCGAGAGCGAGACGAAACCGCACAGAGCGAGGATCAGCGCGGTTCGGGTGGAATGTCCGAGCACGTGGTTCCTTGAGAGCGCAGCTCGGCAATTGTCAAAGTTTCCGCCTGCTCACCACCCCGACCGGGAATGTTCTTGAAAGACCGCGCGACCTAGTTGCTCCGGGGGCCGGGGCGGCTTCCACCGAATTTGTCCGCGGCTGCGGCCTCGTCCATCGTTAACCGGTCGCCCAAAACGTCCATGGCGGACTCGAGGTCGTCCACCGTATCGTAGCTGCGCTGGCCGCCACCCTCCGCGGGGGCGGGCTCATCCCGTGCGGACAGCGTTCGACAGGCGCGCGCCGTACGCATCCGGGTCGCGGTCCGAACCGTCGGCCGGCAGACGAGGCGCCCCGGGGCCCGAACGGTAACATCTGGATCGCCACCCCTTGAAGGAGCGCCGGTTTGAGCGCTTGCCCCCGCCGCGGTCACCAACGCGCAAACCACCATCGAAATTCCGGCTGGACGATAGATGGACATGTCGCTGCTCCGCCTCCCGACTGATACGTCTCGAACCCTAACGTCAAGGTCCTGATCCGGCAAGGATGCCGCCGAGCGGGACGTTTCCCGTGGCGGCCGCCGCCGCACAGAGCGAATCCGAACTGCCGCTCAGACCGAACGAGTTAGGCAATTGTCAAAGTTTCCGTCTTATTCACCACCGCGACCGGGGATACCGACCGAAGAACCGCAAGGGTTGGCGAAGCTATGAGTGCATTTGGACGACGCAGCGGAGGGAATGGAAGCAGCGGCCGGCCGAGCTTCGGCACCGCGGCGCCGATGAAGGGCCCCGTCACGCCCAAGCCGCTCGAAGGGGGCAGCCAGTTCCCGCCGATCGACCCCGCCGCGCTCGAAGCGGAGGAAAGCGCGGCCGCGCCCGCATCCCCAGTCCTGCACGGCGACGCCATGGCGCGCCTCGCCGACCGCCAGGCGCAGTCGGGCGAGCAGGGCAATTCAAAGGTCGAAGGCTTCGAGGCCGCGATCCACCGCATCAAGGAGCAGGTCCTCCCCCGCCTGCTCGAGCGCGTCGACCCCGAGGCGGCCGCCACGCTCTCCAAGGACGAGCTCGCCGAGGAGTTCCGCCCGATCATCGGCGAGGTGCTCGCCGAGCTCAAGATCAACCTCAACCGCCGCGAGCAGTTCGCCCTCGAAAAGGTGCTCGTCGACGAGCTGCTCGGCCTTGGCCCGCTCGAGGAGCTGCTGAGCGACCCGGACGTCAGCGACATCATGGTCAACGGCCCCAACCAGACCTACATCGAAAAGAAGGGCAAGCTCGAGCTCGCGCAGATCCAGTTCCGCGACGAGGAGCATCTGCTCCAGATCGCCCAGCGCATCGTCAACAAGGTCGGCCGCCGCGTCGATCAGACCACGCCGCTCGCCGACGCCCGCCTCCAGGACGGCAGCCGC
>Ga0190275_10000234_pt1 | contig 57685 bp, 57 predicted proteins | sample Popmic550T_FD_133745 | JGI IMG/M metagenome (GOLD analysis project Ga0190275, IMG submission 133745) | Populus adjacent soil microbial communities from riparian zone of Yellowstone River, Montana, USA - 550 T | ecosystem: Environmental > Terrestrial > Soil > Riparian zone > Trees stand | place...
GCCGTCGTAATGTCGGTGGTCGGCTGCGGTCCGTGCGCGGACCGGGAAATGCCAGGCTTATTGACCCAGCCGAAGGGGGTGCGCTCCCCGAGAGCTATGTCGTTGGTGTAGGCGAAGGAGCCGTCGGCGAGCGTCGAACCGGTCTGACCGCTGCTGGCGAACCGGTCGCCATCGTGGGCGCCGAAGCCCACAGGCCCGACGGCGTCGGGTCCGGCGTACCAAGAGCCCACACCCACGCCCGCGGGCTTATCCGCGGGCGAGACAAGTTCATACGCCCGGCCCGACGGTGCTGCGGTGGCCGCGCGCGTGCGGAAGGTCTGATCGTTGCCCTCAGTGGTGCCGGCGGTATTACTGGCGACAAGGCGGTAGTGGTACTCGGTGTCGGGGTTCAGGCCGCTGACCTGCTCGGCGACAAGGATCGCGTCCCCGCCGGAGCCGGCACTGGCATCGGGGCCGACGGGCACTCGGTTGCCGTAGGCGGTGGTCTCGCCGTACTCAAAGTAGTAAGTGGTCGGGGTGTTGTTCGCGTTGATCTCGCCGAGCAACTGCGCTGCGGTCGCGCGCAGCTGCGTCGCCGGCAGTGTCGTGACGTCAGGAGGCTCGGGATCGGTAGTGAAGTCACCGGCGTTTCCGGTCGAAGTAACCGTCGATCCGAACTCGTTGGAGACAACCAGCCGGACCTGGTAGTTGGCGCCGGGCTCCAGGCCCGTCGCCGGTTGGGACACAGGGATGTTGCTGGTGCCGGGGCCGACATCGACATCGGTCTGCGGGAACGAGGTCCAGGTCACTCCATCCGCAGAGACCTCAAAGTGGTAGCCCACCGGCAGGTCCCCCCCGGGGTTGACCATTCCGTTCAACGTCGCGGTGCGGGAGGTGACGTCAGTCGTTGCTTCGACCGTGGCCGTCGACACCGGTGCGTCGAGGATGAAGACTCGGCTTTCTGGCGTCTGCGAGACGTAGATGCGGCCGGTAGAGGAGCGAACGGCAACGCCATAGGTGTCGCCTAGGTCGCGGCGGAACTTGTGACGGTCAACGATCTCGCCTGTGGTGTCGGCCTCGAGAACCTCAGCGCCTGAGTCGAAGTCGCCGCTGACCTCGTTGTAGATCCACTTGGCCGCGAACACATGATGGGTGGCCGGATCCACCGCCAGGCTGTAGATCGGGGCGATGTGGTTGAAGGTGAACTCGTTCGAGAAAAAGGGGAACTCCACCGCGTCAGCTCCGCCTTCGGATCGGCGCAGCTGGGCGGCCCCCTGCTCGAGCGTGTAAACGACCCCGCCGTCATCAGCAGCGATCGCCGCCGGAGTTGGGCTGGCGAACTGGCCGAGGTACGCGCCTCCCGAGCTGTAGCGCTGGACGCGGCTGTTGTTGGTGTCCGCCACATACACGTCGCCGTTGCCGGGGTCGACCGCGACACCGAGCGGACCCGAGAGGGCGCCGTCGGAAGAGTCGGCCGTGCCGGGCTGACAACCACTCGTACAGACCGCGTAACCGGGGTTTGCGGTTTCGACATCGAGGCCGAAGGTGAACACGAACGTGCCGTCGGTATCGAACTTCTGCACCCGGTGGTTGTTGGTGTCGGCGACGTAGACCGACCCGTCGGGAGCGACGGCGACGCCGGCCGGACTTCCGGCGAAGAAGAACTCGCCCTCGGCTCCGGCGCCGGGAGCACCGAACGTCCCGAGGAGGTTGCCGTCGGCATCAAAGCGGTTGACCTGCTCATTGCCGCTGTCGACCGCGTACACGTCGCCCGAGGTCTGATTGACCGCGAGCCCGGCAGGATTCTGCGCCTCGAAAACGTCGACCGTGCCCTTCGGAGCCGCCTGTGCAGCGGTCGCGAGCACGGCGAAGATGACCAGCGTCAGAAGGAGAAGAAGCGAAACCGTGCGCCGACCTGAGGGCGCACCAGTCCCTTGACCGGAGAGCGAGGAAGCAGGCGCGACCGCGGGAACAGCGGTCGGCAGGGCACCGGTGGTGCCGTGCGTGAGCCTGGACAGCGACGCGGCAAGCGCGCCGATGCGGTTCCTCATCAGGTTCTGCTCCCTCGTAGAACGGACGACTGCCACCGTGCCGGGACGGCGCAAGTGGCGAAGCTGCGACTCATGGCGGCGTCTGCGGACAGGCGCACGGGTACGAACGGCAAACGGTCTCCTCTCCCTCGCCCCGCACCATGCGGAACTCCATCGATTAGAAACGTACTGTTCTCCGATGTCGCGCAACTGTAGACACGGCGTTCTCTAGCTGTCAAGCGCTGGCGAGTTAAATCTGTGCAAAGGGGCGTCGACCGAGTCCCTCCCGAAGCGACGCCGGTGTTTCTCAAGGCCGGCTATTCCGCAGCGAAACCGTGCGCCTGGCATTGCAATGCCGCCGGCGAAATGGCCACCACCGAGGGACACGGCGCATCGCTCCGCGCGGTGGGGACCGCTCGCAGCCGCAGGCCCCGTCATGGGTACCCGCCCCGCCCGGCGTGCGAGTGCTTCGCGGGGTCGCAAATTGGGACGCGTATGTCCCGACTGAGAGACCGCTGTGTTTGCAGAGCGGGCGTATGTTCGCTGGATGCCGCCGCGTAAGCGACAGCGCCGGGAAGATCAGCTGCGGCCGGGACCGCATGGAATGTCGGCTGAAGCGGTCGCCGACTCCCAGCGCCAGCGGCTGTTGACGGCCGTGATCGAGGTCGTCGCCAGCCAGGGATACGAGGGCACGCGAGTGGCCGACATCATCAATGCCGCGGGCGTCTCGCGAAAGACCTTCTATGAGCATTTCAACGAGAAGGAAGACTGTTTTCTGACCGCCTACGACCGCGAACTGCAGCGCCTGCAGGACGTCACGAGCGAGGCGTTCGTTGACGGCCAGCCGCGGACATGGCCCGACCAGATCCGTCAGGGCCTGCGCGGTCTACTCGCCTACCTGGCGGCGAACCCCGCGCCCGCGCGCGTGCTGATGGTCGACGTCATGGGCGCGGGCCCGAAGGCCGTCGCCCGCCGCGACGCCGCGCTCCGCAGTTTCACGTATTTCGTCGACGCGGGCCGTAGCGGCGCTAGCCAGCAGGAAGTGCCCGGCCGCACGGCCCTTGCCGTCCTCGGAGCGCTGAACGCCTTGATGGCTACCGAGATCGTGCACGGCTCAGCCGACCGGCTCGAGGACCTAACCCCCGATCTCGTCTACCTCGTCTGCCTTCCCTTTCTTGGGCCTTCGCGCGCGCTCGCTCAGCGGGCCAAGTCCGCGTCCGAGGGCTAAGCCCGCGAGATTCTCCCGGCGAGCCCCGGCGCCCTCCCGCGCATTCGCGCAGCGAGCGTGCTCGTAGGAGCTAGACGCCCGGGGCCGTGGCTAGACGCGAGGAGTCGGCGGGTGCCCAGCGCAAGGCCAGCAGTTCGGCCAGCGAACGCAGGAACGAAAGGTCTCGTCCCGCAAACGCATCCACCTGGGGACTGTGGGCACTGATTAGGCCGAGCCCGTCGCCCACCCCCATCAACACGGAGCTGCGCATTCCCGCCGCCACCAATGATGGGGAGGGCTCGTACGGACCCTCGGCCTCGAGGTCGCGGACGACGACGGGGCCCTCGCATTCGAGCGCCACCAGCGCCGCCGATGTCGGAGGGACGGGCACCGGACGGCCGATTAGTTCCAAATCCCACCCAACGATGGCGCGGGGAATGACTTCCGCTGGACGCTCGCTGGCCTCGGCGACGGCCACGTGTTCGACATCGAGAAGGTCCGCGACCGCGGCCGCGACACCGTGCACGAGGGACTCGACGGGCTCGCCCGCCAGCGTCCAGTCCGACAGTTCGGCCACGGCCTCGTGCGCGGCAAGCCGCATCCGCAGCTCGACCTCGGCGACCTTGCGTTCAGTGATGTCGGTGACGGTGGTAACGGTTCCGGTGCGCCGTCCTTCGGGATCGGTGAGCTCTACCGAGCTCGCCGCGACCCAAGTGTCGGCGCCGTCAGGGCGCATCAGTCGGTGGTCGCGCCGCTCCGCGCGGTCGCCGGTGCGGCCGAGCACGACCGCCGGCGGCGCGTCAATGAAGTCGGCCATGGGCTCACCGACCAGGGCATCGGCGGGAGCACCGAGCAGCCGGCACATCGCATCGTTGACATGCATGGTCGCTCCCTGGCGATCGGTGACCCATACACCCGAGTCGACGTGGTCCAAGACTCGCTCGGGACCGAGTCGGGACACTTCCTGCGAGGGGGCCGATCCGTTGGTGCGTAGGGCCAGGACCGTGTGCTCGAGGATGTGCTGATCGCGCAACGTGTACGGATAGCGGTAGCTGTCGCGCAGGGCCACGATGACCCCGACGGTGACGCCTTCCCTGCGAAGAGGGAGCAGCGCGGCCGCGGCGACGGTCAGGTGCGCGTCGGCACCGATGACATCGGCAGCCTCCGATCCCTCTAGGCGCAGGGGCAGCGCCCGGTCCATGACCTGCGCCTCCCAGCCGGCCGCGACGTGGGGTGGGGCGTCAAGCAACGGCGCGAGGGCGTTGCGACCCGAGGGATCGCGGTGGGCAATCGCCACTGTCCGCAGCCGCCCGGTGGCGGGCTCGAGCATCCGGACTACACATCCGTCTCCCACAGCGTCGGTCACTGTGCGAGCGAGCTGCTGACTGTCGTTGCCGTGGGCGTCGGACAACCTGCCCCTCCTTCTCCTTGAGCCACTTCTAGCACCATGCGTGTTTTTAATCAAGTTGGCGCGCTGGGTACATCCAGGTTCCTACGCGTACCGGAGTGGGTCTCTGACCGTCCCTCGTCGCAGAAGTTAGAGACGTGTACGTTTCCAGTTATGTATGGTGCGACCGCCGCCGTTGCTTCCAACCGGTCTGCAGCGGCGGCTCTTGCCCGCCGACGCGTCGCGTCGCAGCACCCTTCCTTTGGCGTCCGAACAACAGCCCGAACCCGGCTCGCCGGGAGAAGCCGAACGCGCTGCGCTACAGCGCGCACTCGTTCGCGTCCTGTCCAAGCCCGGCGGGTACCACGCCGCCGGTCCCGGCGAGATTGCCCGTGCCGCTGGCCTCTCCCCCGAGACCTTCTACGCCCACTACCGCAACGCCGAAGAGTGCTACCTAGCCACCTACGACGCCGCCATCAACGAGCTCCGCGTGGCCATGGCCGAGGGCGCCGAAGAAGCCAGGAGCGCTCATGGGGCGGATGCCTGGCGTCGCCAGCTCGACGGAGCGGTCGGGGCAATGCTCACCTTTCTGGCCAAGTGGCCCGAGCTAGCGAGGGCGCTCTTCACCGAAGTGCACAACGCCGGGCCAGCAGCAATGCTGCGTAGAGAGGCGATGCTGGCGCGGTTCGTAAGCGACATCGACCATGCCCGCGCGACGCTTGACAACCCCGCACCCGCCCTAGCGAGCGGGGTCCTAGTACGCGGCCTCGATCAGGTGATTTCGGCCCGGATCGCCCGCGGTATGACTCAGCAGCTGCCGATGATGCTCGACGACCTCAGCCATTACTGGCGGGAGCCCGGGACCGACGACTGACCGTCCCCGGGCCCCCGGGGCCTACGATGTCCCCGATGGGCGGGCACCCCGACAAGGGCCGATCAGGAGTAGATGAGCCGCCAGGCGCCTCGACGCTCGAACGCCCCTCGCGTCAACTTCCGAGCGGTCGCCATGGGCTTCCGCGCCAGTACGTCGTTGACAACCAGCGCGAGCGGATCCTCGCTGCGGTCATGCAGGCCGTGTCTGCGTCCAGCTACGCCGAGACCACCGTCGGCGACATCATCACCGGGGCCCGACTCTCGCGACGGACCTTCTACGAGCATTTCGACGGCAAGGAAGATTGTTTCATCGCCGCCTACGACGCCGCGATCGAAGCCGCCCTGCATACCACCCGCGAGTTGACCGCCGGCGGCGAGTCGTTCGCGGTGAAAATCAGGCTCGTGCTCGAGCGGCTCGTTGAGAACGTCGTGGCCGCGCCCGACTTCGCGCACAGCTGCATGGTTGAGGTGGTCGCCGCCGGGCCGTGGGCGCTCCAGCGCCGAGACGAAGCGATGCGTACTTTCGCCGCGCTCCTGCGCGATCTCGGCCAGCCCGAGACCGCAGATGAGGTCACTGTCCCGCCGCTCGCCGCCGAACTCGTCGTCGGCGGACTACATGAGATGGTCAGCGCCAGGTTGGTTCAGGGCCGCGCTGACGCCCTCGGCGAGGAGCTCGACCAGATGATCTACTGCGCGCTTGTGCCCTTCTGCGGACATGCCCGCGCTGAAGCACTTTCGCGAGGCGCCACCGCCTGAGCGCTCTTCGACGAAGCACGCCAGAGGTCCACGCACGGCACGCGCGTGGGTCCGCGGGACGCCCGCACGCCGCTCGCGTCAGCGCGGTCGGCACGCTCGTGATCACTGTCGGAGCGGCCGATCCGTATACACAGACGTTTCTCGACCGGGTCTAAGGTGCGAGAATGGCCGCTAGCAAGGCGGGCCGCAAGCCTCACCAGCTGCCGCCCGGCCGACACGGACTCTCCCCCGCAGAGGTGACCGAATCGCAGCGTGAGAGGCTGCTGGACGGCGTAATGAGAGCGACCGCCGGGCGTGGGTTCTCCGACGTGCGCGTTGCCGACATTCTCGGTTACGCCGGCGTGTCCAGGAAGACCTTCTACGAGAACTTCGATGATAAGGAGGAGTGTCTGCTCGCCGCCTATGACCGCGAGATGGGCGAGCTACTCACCGTCGCCGCAACAGCATTTGGCGACCCTGATCTGACCTCCTGGCCGGTCCGCGCCCGTGCGGGCCTCATAGCTTTCCTCCAGCGCCTCTCAGAGAACCCTGAAGCGTCCCGCGTGTGCTTCATCGACATGATCGGTGCTGGCGAGAAGGCGATCACCAAGCGCGAGGCCACGCTGCGCAATTTCACGTACTTCATCGACGCCGCCCGTGGCGAGTCGGACAACGAGGTGCCCGGCCGGACGGCGCTCGCCCTGCTTGGCGGACTAAGCGAGATGATTTCGAGTGAGCTCCTGCACGGCAACCCCGAACAACTCGAGGAGCTAGCGCCCGACCTTGTCTACCTGATGTGCCTGCCCTTCCTTGGCCCGGCGAGGTCGCGCAAGGAACGCGAACGCACCGCCACGCTCGTGGCAGCAGGAGCGGACGCCGAAACCGGCATCGATGGGGCGAACGCCGAGGCTGACGACGACGCGGCCAACGACGCGCGGCAGTCGACCTAGCGCCGCGCGCCTCCCTGCCGATCCCCGCCGTGCGGCAGGGATGACGAAGCCGCACGCGAACGCGCAACTAGTGGCCAACTGGACGACAGCCCCGATCGGCGTCGCGTTGCCAGAACTCATAGCTGAACGATCCCTGAGCTTGCGTCGCATCGCAGCCTTGGCAGAAGTTGATCCCTCCCATCTCTCCCGCGGGTTGCGCGGCAAAGGCGATAAACAGATCAGCGGAGAACTGGCGGGCCGAATAGCAGAGGCGCTGGGGCTGCCGGTGGACTACTTCCCTGAGTACCGCGAGATGGTCATCGTCCGAGCGGTGCGAGAGGACCCGGCCCTGCGGGACCGCCTCTACAAGCGCTTGGCCGCGCAACGCGATTGAAGGCCTACCGGGGTCATGTAGCGCTGCGTTGCTAGGTCTCAGCCGTGAACCGGCATTCGGGTTCGAAGTTCGGTTGTCGTCCGCGGCGTGGGCACGCAGTCGGTCAGACACTGGCGTTCACTGCCAGGAGGCCGATCACCGACGCTAGTACGAAGAGAGCAAAAGCGACCCAGAGCACAGTGCGCTGAGTGGCGAGGTCCCATCTGGAGCCGGCGTTCGCCGGAATCACGCTCGTGCACGCAGCGATCGCGGACAGGCCCGCAAGCGCCCCGGAATAGGCAAATGCCGCGGGGGTGGTCTGTTTGCGTTCCACGGCGCCAACATCGAGCGCCATGCACACGACGGAGCCAGCCAAGACCACCATTGCTAGAGCGAAGAGAACGAGAGCAGCGCGAGCAAGTTCGCGACGGCCCGCTCGCGCTTCAAGTCGAGCGCCGATCCTTTCTAGCTCCTGTTCGAACCCACTCGGCGCGCGGGGCTCGGGTTCCCCGGTCGCGGACTGCGGCAGGCTGGGAGTCATACGGCCGCGTCGTAGCGGACCAGGTCGCGGAGGGCCGGCAACGCGACAGTGGCTGCCGCATCTATCCGCGTGCACACTCCCACAAGGTCGTCGCCGTTCAGCGCCGGGGGCGGGCGCGTTTCTTGCGGTTCGGACCGGTGGTCCTTATCGAACTGGTAGCGCCAGTTCAGTCCGTGCACCGCGTCGTAGACGGCGGCCGCTAACAGCCAGGCGTCGGGGTCGAGGAACTGCGCCAGTCGCAGACGACCGTCCTCCCAGGCCTTGACTGGGAAGGACGTGGCTGCCTCGTTTCTGTTGACGATGCTCTGCGCAGCGCGTTGAGCATTTCCAATCTCGAAGATCACTAGTTGCAGGGCCGCGGCGTCCGCGCGGCGTTGACGAGTGCGGTCCCGATAGGCATTGACGGCAAGCGTGATTACCGAGGCCGCGAGTCCTCCGGCTACGGCTCCAATTCCCGCCCGGCCGAGATCCGAGACCCCCAACAACTCCACGACCATGATGGGAGGCTATACGTCTTGAGCGAGTCTCTCGAGCATCTGCAAGGCAGGGCCTGCCTGGGTCGCAGCTTCAGTGACGGAGTCGAGTACGCGGTCCTTCTGCCCCGAGCTTTCGAGCACGCCGGCTTGGACGCGCCAGTTGTACGCATGGACCCGCGCGTAGATCGTGGCCAGCATTTTCCAGTCGTCGAGCCCCAGCGGATCCGCGAGCAGAAGCCGCGTTTGCTGCCAGGCGTCGACAGGGAGGAACGTGAACGGCTCGCCTTGGCGGATGAACTCCGCAGCCTCGACGGCGTTCTGCACTTCAGCTCGCACTAGATAGGCCGCAGCCCCTATGTTCGCGTCTGTTGCCACCGTACGACCTTACGCCTCGGAACGGACGCAATGGCGAGCCGTCCGGTGCGGGCGCGACGCTTAGCGAAATGTCAGCTTTGCCGACAGGCGACGACTAGCTTCGCAGCGTGGGACGTGCATATGGACATCCAACCGCTGCCCTGGGCTTTCGCCGAGGGCTATGGCCCAGGCGCTCGGCCAACACCGGCCGCCCCGAGGACCCGCCAGACGAGAGCTTCGTCTGGCCGGACGCTGCGTATCTCGAACGGTGCTCACAGCTACCGCGCGATGACCGCTACGACTTCATCAGCCATCGCTTCAGTGGAAGCAAATACGACTTTGAGTACGACAGCCTTCGCATCGCCGTGACCCTGGCGACGCGGACCTTCGTCGACGACTCCCGCGAATGGTCGAACCTGGCGGTCGGACGCCGCCCCGATGGCGACCTCACATTCATCGTTTTCGACTACAACGAGATCCCGACAATGGTCCCGGTTGGTGGCGCCGGCGGTGATATCTACTTCCGCTACGAAGGCCGCGAGTTCGCCCACGCCTGCGACATCCTCACCCTCCGCCTCCAGCCCGAGCGAGCAGCAACGTTCTCCAAGCGTTGGGTTCACGACGAAATCGCCGCCAAGGTCGCGGCAGCCGGCATCCCCGCCTAAAAGACGGCCAGCGCAACCAGCTAGGAGTCGGCGGCGCTCGCCAGCGCGAACCACGTCCGCACGCGCGCCGGCAGCAGCGCCGAGTGCGCTGCGGTGAAATTCAACAACTCGTCTACCGTGACCACTTTTGTCACTAGGGAGCGGTCACCCAGGTATTGCTCACAGGTAGCGAAGGCGTACGTGTCCGTTTGGTCATCGACCACTGCGCGGGCCAGAGCGGCAAGGTCCACGGGCTCGGAGCCTGTCTTGACCTGGGCGATAGCGCGGTGGCCGGAACGACGGTCGATCATCGTCCACTCGTACGCCGGCGTATCCCGCTGCCGCGATCGCGGCAGCGCTACGCAGCCCTCGGAAACCTGCAGCCAGACGTACACCAGGTCTTCGACGTCATAAGGGTCGAGATAGCTGGTCAGAACGTCGCGAGGTGTGATGTCGAGCGTGGGTGGTGTGCGCCCGTGGAGGGTTTCCCACAGATGGGGCGTGAGGCGGCTCGCACCCTTGTCGTGTATTCGGCTGAAACTGGATCCGACTCCCACGAAGCACCGAATCACGCCGCCAGGAACTTCGAGATCGTTCAGCGGCCGCGGTGCCCACTCCACGCGCCGTACCTGATGCACGTCCGCCGCCCTAGACGCGGGGCTGATGTCGTAGCGGTAGGGGCCAGTGATCCGACAGAGCAGGTAGCGGCCGTTGGTATCTCGGGTCCAAACGAAGTCGCCCTCCTGGGCCTGTTGCCCGAAGCGCCGTACCGTCTGAGCAGCCGCCCGCCCCCAGCCCGGCTCGTCCTTTCTCTCAATCGTGTCGGCGACGACATCGAGTGAAGAGCCGTCATCGAGGTCGAAATCCCCCCACCCGATGCCGATCAGGTCGTTCTCGAGGCAGTGGGCTACCTGCCGTTCGTGAACGATGCCGGGCAACGTCGACCGCAGCTTCGTTCGCCAAAGCGTCGACGGATTCGTCGCCGACATCGTTGACTGCTCCACCGCCTCTCCTCCCAACTCGTTCCGTACTCCACCGACCCTACGGCGCGTCGAGGCCGCACCGAGACCGACCTTCGCTCTGATTCTCGGGCGGGCCGTTCGCCGCGGCCCATGCATTCGATCAGGTCGACCGGTTCTAGAACGACGGGGGCAACGGCCGCGACGGCGATGTCCTCCTATGAGTCGGCGGTCGACGCCTTTCTCAAAGCCACCCCAAGATTCGCGTGCACTTAGGTCTCTTCCCAGGTCTCCATCACCAGGGCGGGGCCGTGCTGCGCACCGTGCGCACGAATGCGCTTGCCAACCAGCCGCTCTAGCTCCGGGTCTGAAAATGGGTTTCCCCCGAGCCGGCGCAGGACGATGTGCTGATCCCCGGTGTTGAGGACGACGGCCTCGTGCTCGCTCTTGGAACCCTTGGCAACTTGCTTTCGCTCCACGGTTCCTTCGCGCTCAACGCTCATCTACTACGCAAGTCTCGCACCGATACAACCTCGCCGGAACGTTCTGCCGCGACCACCAGGCGATACTCCTGCGCCGGCAGCGCTGATTCGATCGGTTCCACCAACAGGTGGATGGCTTCGGGCCCCGCTACCGGCGCCCCCTTAGCGTTTCGCAGCGCCGACGGTTGCTGAACATCAAAGCTCGAGACCTTGGGGTGCTTCAAGCCCAGCTCACGCTTCAGCGACGTCAGGCGTGGCGGCCTGCGGTCGGCGGGCTTGGCCTCAACGTAGCTTCGCGAAGACTCCAAGGCCACACCCATCGCCATCAGATTTGCCCGCCGGGCGCCGCGTGCCCCGGCCCCGCTCGCGCGCGACTTCGCCGGCGGCGTCGACGCCTGCTTGCCGGGCTTCTGAACCGCCACGATCGAGGGATCTCCGATCAGGTTGAACTGAGCAAGCGTCTTGAGATCGGCGGGGTCAAGCACATTCGTGTCTCGAACGAAACGCTGGCGCGCCTCCAGAAAAGCGCGCCCAAGCGAGGCACCCGCCAGCACTCGCTGCAGGAAGAACTGGCACAACAGATCAGCCGACCCATTGCCCTGGGCCGGGCCGTAGGCGATCGTTGTCGAGCCGACAAAGCCGTAGGCGCCTTGAGCCGCGTACGCCGACACGATCGGCCGGTTGCCGCCTGCGGCAGATGGGTCATACAACTCGGCGCCGTAACAGCATTCGGCCACTGCCACGGTGCCTTCAGCGATCCGCCCTTCGAGCCAACTTGAGTCGTGCGCCGAGGGATAGTCGTTACCCCTCTGTCCGTAGAAACAAGGATCGACGGACGCGCCATGGCAGTTGATGAAGTGTGCGCGGCGCCGCGCCTGCTCCTTCGTCCATTTCGGTCCCCGCGTCGGCGACAGCTTCAGGTCCTTGTCGGAGCCGAAGGTGTTGCGGATCGAGAGTTGAGTCGAGTCCCTCCACACCTCGGCGCTGATCGCGAGGTGAGCGTCGTAGGCCCTGCGCGGGCGCGTGCGCGCCTTGGCGGCAACTCGGATCACCTTGTTGAGCACGGTCGGCTTGGTCGCTCCCGTCTCATCCGCGAGTCGCCCAACCACACGCGTCGGACCGCGAAACGAGGATGGGTCGGTGCCGTGTCCTGCCTCGCACGCGTACGGAAGATCACCGGCGGCATACGGGTCATCGTCGGCCGGCACGGGGTTCGTCATGTCCTGGTGGGGCACGACATCGACGGAGCCGACTATCACGAGATAGTCGGGGCGCAAGGCGCCAAAGACCTTGTCGATTGCCTTCTTGGTCTTGACCTGATCGACCGGATCGGCGACGGCAGTTGCTCGCACCGTCCGCATTGCCGCCGGGTCGGCGAGGTCGAACCACTGGCTTTGGAGTCCTCGGTCCCGGTCGGCCTTGAGCAGCGGCTTCAACGCCGCGGCGACATCGAAGGCCTCACCGTACTTGGCACGAAGTGCGGCCCCATTGGTAACCAGCACCTTGTCGGCATGCGGCATTTGAGTCCCCCTAGTCGCGCGTTCGAATAGCGAAGCGACGCTAACAGTGAGAGCGTCGGCCCCGCAAGGCAGACGTGCACACGGGCTGTGGACGTCGAAAGCGGCCCGCATCTGCTGCACCGGAACGAAAATCTCGGCGAACCCCAGCTGTCCTGACACAGCATCCGCGTATGGAAACCACGGAAGCAACCAACGAAGCACCCGGCACCCAGACCAAGCGCTACTACACCATCACCGACAACGGTGACTGGATGGAGCTCGGCGCCATCGACCCACGTTCGGGCGGCTACGCGAGCGTGTACTTCATCTCCGTTGAGACAGAAGACGAAGACGATTTCCTTCGCCAAGCAGAGGACGGAGCGGGAACCGTTCTTGCTCAAGTGTGGGTGGAGGGCTCGCAACTGACCTACTACGTGCCAGACGCTCAGTGACGCGCTCTCACGGACCGACCGAAACCCAAGCCAAACTGCGGATGTGCTGAACGAACGGGCTTCTCACGTGGTGGCCGGCTTTCACGAATGGGCTGACAAGCACGACTTCCTGATTGAGAAGGTGTGGCTGCGGGCCATGGTCCCCGGCGGAGACTGGCCCAATGCCGACGAACTCACGCGATGGTTTTTCGCTAGAGGCCGCCGCGTCGACGTCGCAGCGGTTGCGCGAGCGATGCCCCCTGCACTGGGCCGCCTCGACGACGGGCAGGTGGTGCTCACGGTCCGCGGAGCCTCCTACTACGGAGGCGCGAAGCGAGACCTTCGGCGCTACGTGAAAAGCGTTGCGCTCGCGATCGAGCGCTACCGAGACCCTCACGCCTCGCCCGTAATCACGGACCTCGACCTGAAGGAACTAGGGCTCGGCTCAAGCGCGGGGCAACAGACGTTCGCGCGGATCCTCCAGGGCGAAACGTGGGCGTTACAGCAACGTGCTGCCGTCGACGGGGCGCCACGCGAGTACGTGCTGTCGGTCCCGGCGGCGCTAGTGCTGGGCAGAGTGTCGACGCTGCCGAAGTATCTCGAAGCGCAGGCCAACGCTTGGTGGCCAGACGACGGCGGGCCCGCATCCCCGCCTCTCCTTCTCGAACCGCCGGCGGCGACGTTGCCCGCGGCTTCGACTTCGGCGTCAGTAGACGCACCGCTCACGCTTGACGCTTCGCTCAAGTGGTTGCATCCGGCACTGACCGACGCCTGCAGTTCGCTACTGGCGGGCGGGCATCACCGCGAGGCGGTGCAGCGAGGCGCGGCCGTACTCCAGGATGAGATTCGTCGGCTATCGCGGTCGAAGCTCGACGGTGATGCGTTGATGAGCGTCGCGTTCTCGCCCACGAAGCCGCGCATCGCCGTCGTGCCCAACCGGCGGACAGCCAGCGGTCAAAGCATTCAGCGAGGGACCCACCTCCTGGCCATGGGAGTGATTGCAGCGATCCGTAATCCCAGCGCCCACGGCACGGTTGAGTTCAGCTACGCCGAGGCCGTCGAGTGCTTGGCGATGATGTCGTTCATCTACAGGCGCCTCGACGCAGTCAGCGAACGTCGGTCGACAGCGAGGCAGCGCCGTAGCTCACAGTAACCGGGCCGCAGCTATCAGCCACAGCGACCCGAAGGTCCTCCGCCGCTCGCGAGCGGTCGTGCTGAAGCAAGGAACACGTCCGGAGCAGAAAACGGTCCCCCCTCAGCGGCATGTCGCGCAAGGTGGGTCCACAACTGGCTGGTGCGGCAGGTCCTGCTCTTCCCCGCCCCGGCCCGCGGTCACCCACCGTGCGATACGCGCCCGAACAGGGAACGAGGCCGCCATCCGGCCTTTGGCTGCGGAGCCCAAGCGCCTTTGCTGAAGGCGCAGACCGAGCAGGAGCACCCCAGACAATCCGTACGTGTCCGCTAACGCGGAGGCGGACCGAGACAAGGCCGGCGAAAGCGGGCACGCGGCAAAGCACGACCTGGGCGCGTTTGAGACTCGGTGCCGACAGCTCCGGAAACCTCAGTCCGACAGGACATCCGGTACCGCCCCCCTCAACGGGGGCGGTACGCCTCCAACCCCGTTGTCCTCGACCTCTAGGACTTGGTCGCTCTGAGTCTGCTGCAAGCAGGCGACACGATTCGAGCAGTCAGAATGAGCGGGTGGCAGACGAACAGATTTGTGCCTACTGCGGCGAGCCGACGCTTACAGGCGACGAAGATCCGGAGCATGCCGTCCCGGCGGCGATAGCCGGCCGACTGACGACGACAGCGGTTTGCATACCTTGCAACCGATGGGCGGGGCTCGAGGTTGACCAGCCATGGCTGGACGACCCGTTGGTCCTCGATTGCCGGTTCAAGCACGCCATCCGAGACCGTCGCGGACGAACCGTCGACTCGAGCCCGTTGTTGACCGGGAGCACTGCCGATGGCCGACGGGTAACGATGGGCCGCGATGGCAAGCCGGTGCTGCAGAACGCGCCAGTTCACTTCGACGAGGCGACCGGGGTCATGCGCATCACCGCCGCCGATGAAGAAGCGCTGAGGTCCCAGACGGAAAGGCAACTACGCAAACGCGGGATCGCGGACGCCTCGGCAACGCCGCTCGAGTCGAGGTCGGTCTCCGACCACCCAGAGATATCCGGGGGTGGGGAGGTCGTGCCTGGCCGGTGGTATCGGATGGGGGCCAAGGTCGCACTCGCGCTACTGGCCGAGCAGCAGCCCCCCGCTTGGCGGCGCGGCGAGTCGGCGCAGCGACTCCGGACTGCAATGCGGCGTCCGAAGCCTCAGCATGTGCAATTCCTGTCCCTCGAGACCGTCAGGGCATTCGCGCCCGAACCAGCTACCTCGGTGCTGCTCTCCAAGCCTGGTCCAACGGTGCTGGTCTCGCTGATGGGCATCTTCGCGGTGGCCTTCTCCCTCGTCAACGACCTTGACCGCACCGACTGGGGATGGGTGGCGGATCCCCTCGACGTGTCCGCGGACGCGGAAGGTTCATTGGCAAGAGTGATCTACGCACGCCACCTCGCGGCTGGCCTGCTGGAAGGGCCCTCGGACCCCGACTGACGCGGTCGGGCGCGCAGTTCCGGTGCTCACTCACAACGGCGGATCGTCCGCAGTAGCTAACAGCGCGTCCCGAGTCCGGGCCAGTTCGCCTCGGAGGGGCGGCACAAACCCGCTGGCTAATGCCGTGCGCGCCCGCAGCGTCCGCGGGTGCCTGCCGCTGCCCCGCCCCCATCGCCTGTCCTCAAGATTCAAGGCGGGAAGAGACGCCTGTTTCCGCAGATGGCCCCTTCGCTGGAGTTCGACGGCCGCGGTCGCTGGATCGAGCCTTTCGTCGGCGGAGCAGCGGTAGCGCTCGCGCAGTCGCCTACACGAGCGCTGCTCAGCGACGCTAACCCGCACCTGATTGCGTTCTACCGAGCGGTGGGCGCCGGGCGACTCGATGAGACGTCCGTGCGAGCGCACCTAACCACCGCAGCTGAGGGCCTACAGCGCGACGGTGCTGACCACTACTACCGGCTGCGAAAGAGGTTCAACACCGCGCCCACGCCGCTGGACTTTCTCGCTCTCAACCACACGTGCTTCAACGGCCTCATTCGCTTCAACCGCGCCGGCGAGTTCAACACACCGTTCTGCCGCAACCCCCGGCGCCTGTCACCGGCTCTGATCGACAGCGTCAGCGCTCGAGTGGGCGAGCTAGCTCGTTTCCTCGCGGAGCGGGACTGGGAGTTCCGGCACGCCGACTGGCGCGACACCGTGGCGCGAGCGCAGCCGGAGGACTTCGTGTACCTCGACCCGCCCTACTTCGGGCGAAACGCCGGGTACCACAACGCATGGCCCGAAGCCGAGGCCCGGGCGCTCGCGACAGGGGTCAGAACTCTGAGATGCAAGTGGGCGCTGTCGGACTGGCTCGAGGGCGCCGACGGGCGGGCGAACGAACTCCTGCTTGAGCTCTACGGGGACTACGAGATCAAACGCCTCGCCCACCGCTACAGCGTCGGCGCACCCGCGAACTCACGCGGAGGAGTTGTCGAGGCGCTGGTGCTCTCGTCGTAGCGAGCCTCTTTGCGTCGGTGGGGCCGCCCGTCAGCGTCCGGACCCGACGCGCTCAGCGGTCAGCCCCTTCGGTGAGGACGCCCCATGTCCAGCCTTCGTACTTGGGGTCGTGCCACCGGAGCTCTTCAGGCCAGTGGCGCAAGACCCAGGCGGACGTCTCTGCCTCGAGCATTAGTGTGTCGCCCGTCATTCGCCTCGAGAGCGACTGCACCATGTTCAGCTGGTCGTAATGCCTGCCTTGCACGTGACGCAGACCCTCGTTGTTGCCGGCCAGCGCCGCGTCGAGCCACCTGGTCAACCTGTCCAATGGCGGGTCTGCGCTTGCCGCCACCTGCCACCACGGAGGCTTCGGCTCCGAACCCCTGTCCGTTCCGAACAGATCATCGAATCGCTTGCGGGTCATCGGCCGCGAATGGTAGGCGGGCCGCGTTAGGCCTATCCCCCATAACGGGGCCTCGGGCCTGGGCACGTCGCCTGGAGGCGGGACCAGCGAAGGGAGCCCGACGTGCAGATGAGGCGCCATGAGAAGGCACGCATCAGCCGTCCGGCGCCGACTTGACCCGTAGAGTTTCGCGGCAGTGACCTCGCGAGTCGGTCAGCTGCGCCGTTCGTTCCGCTCCGTCCCGGGACTCGGGCTGGTCGTTGTCGAACCGCCAAGCAAGGCGCTCGAGGCGCTGCTGAACGACAAGAACGTTTGCGCGCCCCGGGAGTACGTCAACGCCATCATCAGCCAGACTCTGGTCTCTCCGCGCCGGCTCAGCTACGCGGAGGTCGATGCGCTGCCCGCGTCCGACCGAGCGCTCCTTCGCGATGCTTGCGCAGAGGCTGCGGGTCTGGGTTGGAGCCGACTCCCTCAGATCCGCGCCGTCTCAAGCGACAACGCGTTCGTCGAGCTCATGACCTCCAGTCGGCGTGACGCCCATTCCAGCGGCTCGACCGGGCCCGTGGGAATGGTGCGTTCCCTCGGCAATGCGCTTAGTGGCTTCGGGGTGCAGGTGAACGACAACCTGCGCGGCGAAGACCCGCTGGTCGTTGTCAAACCAGTCGTCGAACGCTGGAGCGCATGGGCCGAAGAGCAGCGGCGGGAGGCTGAGGCCCTACACGCCCACCCGTTGTTCTTCGTAGTGGGAGACCTCCCGTACCGCGAGGTCCGGCTGCTGCTCCAGCACTACCCCGAGTCCATCGAGGACCTCGTCGCGGAATACGTGGCCGGTGACCTCGACCTCCTGCAGGAGGTCGAGGAAGCGGTAGAGGGCGCCCCGATTCTCGATGATCCTCAGCGCGCCGACCTACGACGCGGCCTCCAGGAACTCAGCACCGACTCCGCACACGCCGCGCGCCATTTGGTGGCCGGGGTCGAGGGCGCCCTGTGGCTCACTGCAGAAGCAGAAGGGGTCACCGACAGCCGGCGTCACATGCTGCGCACCAGCCGTTCGACGCCGCCCTACGCGCCCAGCCTGACCTGGCTCTTCCGCGAAGACGGAGGCCTTCAACTCGGCGCGGAGTTCACTCGCTTTCTGGAACGAGCCGTCTTCACTCGTGCGACGCACGATGTTCGTCACGGACGAGCGCGCAGCGGCCACGAGACGGTCGCGGTAATGAGCTTCCTCGCTCTATTGGGCTGGCTCGACCGGTACGCGGACACTCGGTTTGAGCAGGAGATGTCGCACCGACTCACGCTCGCGCTGGAAGTGGTCGCGGACGCGGCGTAGGACGCCCGCGCTTTGCGCGCTCGGGCTGCGCGCGGTGGAGAGGGCTTGGCGAGTTCGGGCGCCGCCGTGACCTAGTGGGCCCGCGGTGGTCGCGTCGGGTCCGGTGTGCTGAGTACAACCAGAGCTATGCGCTTCCGCGGGTGGTCACGCCTTCGAAGACTCCGGTGCCCGGCACAGTCGCATTTCGCGCTGTGCATAAGCCTGTGCCCGGCGGTCCCTGCTTGACGCTCGCCGTCGGCCGAGAGGAATGCCACTCGCATTTGTCGACCCCAAACCGCCCCGGCGACAGCGAGGTACATGTGTGCCCGACGCCCTTGGCACATACGTGGCACACGCGTGTTCCACGCCGTCCTGAACCCGGTCCATTATTCCTTGGCCGTAAGGCGCAAGCGACGGAACCCACCCGAGGGGCACCGGGAAAAGAACAGGACTCGCAATGGCAGCACGAAGAAGAGCGGGCGGTAAGCGCCCATCGATTAGCCCGGCGAACTCCCGGTCAGCGAAGACAGGCAAGTTCGTCACGAGGAGCTACGCCAAGAAGCACCCGAGCACCACGGTCACTGAGACCAAGCGTCGCTCGAAGTAGGCGACCAGCGCGGCCGGCTTCCGGTCGGCCGTGCACGTACCGCGCCTTTCAGTCACCAACCAGAACTAGGATCTTTCAATCTTGGACGCAAACGAACTCATAAGGCGAGCTTGGGAGGCGGTAGAGAAGGCTGGAGTTCCTGAGCCTCTCCAAGAGATCGCATTCAAAGAAGCGATCGACTTCCTGCGCGGTGACAGTGGAGAGTTGCCTGCGGAGGGGGACTCGAGATCCACCCAGCAGCGCCAGACCTCGCGCCGTCAAACTCGGAAGAGCACAAACGGCGGGAGAACGAACTCCTCGGGTTCGGAAACGTCAGTTGATGAAGGGACCTTCTTCGCCGACCTGGCTACCGAGTCTGACGCGAACGAGCAGGACCTCAGAGATGTGTTGCGCCTAGTCGAGGGCAGGGTCGAAGTAATCCCGCCAGGCAGGACCCTCGGGGCTACCAAGGCGGACCAAGCCAAGGCGGTGACGGCTCTAGTGGCCGGAGCGCGCGCGCGGGGCTTGAACGAAGATCCCGTAAACGCCGAGGCGGTTCGCGACGAGGTGAAGCGAAAGCACGCCTTTGATTCTGGGAACTACGCTAAGCAACTCGGCAAAATGAAGGGCTTCAACGCCGGCTCAGACCGGACGGAGATCGTGCTCAGGACACCGTGGGTTGGTGAGTTCAACGCCGCTCTCGCGCTCGCCAACGGTAAGACGCTTGACGACGCCGAATAGCCGACCGGCGGGCACGCGATGGATCTCGACGACGTCCGTGACGGGTTCCTGGCCCAGGTGCTACCGACCGATGTCGTGGACGAGGTCCTTGAGGCGTATGTGGAAGCAAAGCGCCGCTTTCACCTAGGCGACCATCGACCTCAGGCGGTAGAGGGGGGCCGGTTCTCTGAAGGGGTGTTCAGACTGCTCCAGCACACGAGCGGGCTCAAGGTCACGCCGCTGGCTAAGACGCTTCCCTCTGTGGACCGGCTGATGGAGCACCTAGAGCGCGAGACGACTCGGCCGGACTCGGTGCGACTTCATATTCCGAGGACGCTCAAGCTCATCTACGACATCCGTAACAAGCGCGATGCAGCGCACCTTGACGATCAGATCGACCCCAATCTGCAAGACGCCACGCTGGTGATCGGAAACATGGACTGGGTGCTCGCCGAGCTGGTGAGGCTGTTCCACGGTGTGGACGCGGATCGCGCTCAGGAGATAGTCGAGAACCTGGTCAAGAAAGAAGTGCCAGCTGTGGAAGAGATCGATGGCCAGCCGGTGATCCTCACCGACCTGCAGCCGCGAGAGCAGGCACTGCTGATGCTCTACCGGACTGGAGCGCGGGGCCTATCGATCGATGAGCTTGCGAGCGCCCTGCGTGTGGACCGCAAAGACCACCTTGCGACTCGGCTAAGGAAGCTCGATAAGGGCAGCCTGGTGCTGGAGCACCCACAGAGTGGTCGGTTCCACCTCACCGCGAGAGGCGCCAAGGTGGTCGAGGACAAGGGCCTTGCGCAGCCCCTGTCCTGATCGCCGGGTACCGGACCGGGGCGCACCGGGCAGTGCTTTGGTACCGAACCGACGGTAACTTCGAGGCGCTCGACGACCACGTTCGCCGGCGACTGTGCGAGAGACGACTGACGTACACGCGAACGACGCTCACGCTGCTTGGGATACCCGGCATCCAGCGCCTCGGGCCTGGCGGGCCGCGGCCGGCAAGCCGCCAGAGCCAGCTCATCGCAAGTCTCTGGAGTGGGGGCACAGATGCGGCGCATTGAGCCTCGGCTCCACGCGGGACCTCGAAAGCGTTTCCCACGGCGAATCGGTTAGGGGCGGGGTCCAGCGCCATCAGTAGGCTGACCGGCCGTGTCAGAAGCCCAGAACTCGGCGGCGCGTCTGCACCGGTTGCTGACCCGATTCGGCGAGCAGACCAATCTTTCCGTACAGAAGGCCTGGGCCGCGGCGCTCGACGTCGAGCTTCACGAGGTTCCGCTCGAGCTAGGCGGGGTCGCAACGCTGATGTCGCAGGTTCGTCGCGAAGCCGAAGCCACAGGCCGGCCGGAATTCGCGCCGATCGCCGACCACATGCGGACGCTGGCGCAATCTGTTCTTCCGCTCGAGCAGGGGATGAACAAACAGGCCTCAAACGTGGCGCCCAACGCCGAGGCCATGCAGGCCTTGAACATGCTCAGCGCCTACTTCGAGCTGGGCCAGCCGGCGGCGAGGGTGCCGGCCCCCAAGGATATAGAAGAGCTACACAGCGAACTCGCCGATCTCATCGGTCAGGTCACCGGCGCGGACCTGCCCCCAGAGATCCGACGCGAGCTGTTGACGAGGTTGGCGAACGTCTTGGAGGCCTTGGACCACCTAGCCACCACCGGTCCGGAGGGGGTCCGTCGCGCGGCCGAGTCCCTGGGGATGTCGGCGCTCCTGCTCGAGCCGGAACTCGATGACGAGGAGAAATCGACGCACCAAGACGACTCGCCGGAGCGCCAGATTCTGCGGCGGATCAAGGCCACGGCCGGGAAGGCATGGAAGACCTTCACCGTGACCACGGCCTTGGCTAGCGCGGTGTTGACGTGGGACCGTGTCGAGGATCTGGTCCTGCCCCAGGGCGAGCCGCAGAAGCAGTTGCCCCCGGGCACCGAGAAACCATCGAGTGCGTCTGACGCTGACGAGGACGAAGGCGAAGGCGACGAGACGGACAACGCCGCAGGCGGGAAGGCCGCCGGGGACAATGGAGCTCGCGGCGACTGAGTCCATTCTCGAAGGCGGCATAACGAACCGCTCGCTGAGCAACACGCGTGGGTCGGCGCTCGGGCCCTCGCGGCCCCACAGGCGCCTTCCCGACCCCCCAGCGCATCTGCTCGGTGTTACGCCGGGCCCGGCACCACCCCCTCGAGCTTCTTGAGCACGAACTGAACCAGCACGTTCGGTGCGGTGTCACGTAGGTCGAGGTAGCCGACGGTGGGTCGAAGTCCAGGCAACTCGGTGTCGTCAAACCGGGCGGGGAGAACGTAATCGTCCTCTTCTATGGCGCGAGCCAAAGCGCTGCGGCGCTCATGGACGGGCCAGGCTTTCTCGGCGTAGTCCGCGGAGATGAACATCACGCAGAGCCGCGAGCCTTCGCGGTACACATAGTCGAGGACTTCTCCGAGATCTTTGCCCCAGAGTATGGGGGCGATGTCTTCGTCTTGGTCGTAGAAGACTTTCAGACCATGTCCTTTGAGGTCAGAGGCAATGCGTTCGACATAATCGCGCTGCTGACCGGCAAAGGACAGACACACGTCATAGGTCTCGTCTAGAGCCGCCCGGCTACTGCTGATGCGGCGGCGGGCGGGCATGTGTGGCTCGAGGCTGGGCGCCGCGATCGTTTGCCGCTGCGCGCGTTCCATTTCTGCGATGTGGGCGAGGTCGGCCTTACGTCGTTTCTCGGCCGCGCGGTCGTCCTTCTTCTGTTGGTCGCGCTGGGCGCTATCCAAGCTCTTCTCAGCGGAGTGGAGCGAGGACTCTTTGCGGACGATGTCCTTCTCAACCTCGGCGACTTTGCGTTCGCAATCGGCAACGGATTTCTGCGCTCGCTCCAGGTCGCGGGAGCGCGATGAGAACTGGGAGGGCGACGATACTTTGCCGAGCGCTTCTACCGCCTTGCGCGCTTTCTTCTCTGCCTCGAACTGCTTCTTGCGGGCGTCCGCGAGTTTGGATCGCAGCGAGGCAAGGTCCTTGCGCCGCGAAGCCACCTGGCTGCTGTACATCGAAACGGACATGCTTCGAGGATGGCGCGGGCGACGGACGGGCCGCAACGTCCGTGTCACGCCTGGGGTCGCCCGGGCCCCAACCGACGCGGCACCCGTTCGCGGTCGCGACGAAAGCGTGCCGCGGCCGGCCCTCCGCTAAGCGGTCGTCAAGCGAACAGCGGCTAGAGCGCGAGTTGCCAGATCGCGGACCACGCACCGATGGTCTGTCCCAAACTGATCACCATCACTACGAAGGTCGCCCAGCGCCACCGTCGCTCGTGTGTCGCTCGTGACTCTGCCTTCTCGGCTCGTTCGAGAGCGCGCGCGACGTTCGAGTTGGTGACTTCGGTGGCGTCCGCAATTCTCCGCAGGGCTTCTTCGCTGGCGTCGGCGCGTTCTTCGGCACGCTGGCGTGCTTCTCGGGCGTCTGCGGCCGCCGCTTCGGAGACCACGGCCAGCCGAAGCAGATACTCGGCCTGCCTCTCCAGACGCTCGATGTGCTCGTTGTAGCCCAGCGTCAACGCACTGCGGATCTCCGCGACATCGAACCGCTCTTCCACGCTCTCGGTTCGTCTTACGCGAAGCTGCGCGGTGGGCGCAGGCGCTTCAATGTCGCGCTGTTGGAGCGCTTGGGCGAGCGCGGACGGCTCGTAGCGTCCGAGCGCGCCCGAGCGCGGCTTCGACTGAGTCATCAGACGGGAGAGCACGGGGCGGGTCGCGCCGTTGCCCGCGATGCCAGCGGTCTTGGCCGCGATGCTGCCGTACGTGCGCGGCCCGGTGCCGGCGGCCTTCGACACGGCGCTCCCGTACCTCGCTGGCCCGACGCCGGCGGCCTTCAACACTGCGCTCGCGTACCTCGCTGGCCCGATGCCGGGGACCTTCTCCGCGACGCCCCTGTACTTCGCTGGGGTTGCGGGATCGTAGCGCGCGCGCACCAGCGCACCCGGCTTCTCGCGGCCCAGCAGTGACGTGAGAGCTGACCGCTGGACGCCGCCGTAGCTGGGCGAGCCGAGACCGGCGGCCTTGGCCGTGATGCTGCGGTACTTGGCCGGCCCGACGCCAGCCGCCTTGGCCACCGCGATGCTGCCGTAGGCGGGCGATCCAGCGCCGGCGACCTTCGCCGCGATGCTGCCGTAGCCAGGCGATCCGATGCCGACGACCTTCGCCGCGACAGTGCTGTACTTCGCTGGCTTGATCCCAGCCGCCTGCGCGGCCGCGATGCTGCCGTACCTCGCCGACCCGACGCCGGCAGCTCGACCAGCTGCGTCGGTCTCGGCGCGCCGCTGACGCAGCCGCGCGGAGATCGTGCGGAGAGGGTCTTCTGGCGATTGATCCATGGGCGGCAAGGTAGGCCCGCTGCCAGACGGAACGGTCGGGCCCGTTCTAGCCGCCGCCCGCGGGCCGGCGATTGGTTTCTCGCTTCGCGGAGGCCATGCTCACTCGACGTCGGAAGCCAACAGGAGCCGGGCGCGCAAAAGGCTGCGTGCGCGCCAAACCTCGCCGTACTTTCGCCCAGTGATTCCCGACCTCTTAGCGACTAAGGACAGCGTTCCCGACGTGTCTGTCGTGGCTGCCCCTGACAGCCACCGTTGTCCTCCCGGTCCCACTTCACCTGCACCCTCTAAGGGTGTTCTCGCTCTCCCGCCTTGGAGCCCTCGCATGCCGACTCCGGAGGAGTTGCCGCCGGACGACCGCCCGTTCGGGGTCCGCGGGGGCGCGGAAGCCCAGCTCAACGAGTGGCGAGGCCACCGCTATGTGCACGGCCGCCCGGCCTGGGCTGCGCCGCCCATCAACGTCCCCGACGCCAGTCGCCAAGTGCCACAGCCGCTGAACTTACTGTTCGCTGTCGAGGCGATGGCGGCCGCGCTCTACGACATCGGGCCTGATGTCCGCCATCCGAAGAAGCTGCGCGAGTGGATTGATGAGGACTTGGCCCGCCCCGGCTACTGGGCAATGCTGGGAGCGGCGGAGCGGGCGGGCCTGAACCTGGAGGCGCTTTGCCGTCTCGCGGGCGTGGCCCTGAACTCGACTGAGCCCATTGACGAGGCCATCCGCCGCATCGTCGAGGCCGTCGAGAGCGGCGAGACGGTTCGAACCTCCGGGGAGCCGGTGACCGCAGCCCGTCCCCGCAAGCGGAAGGCCGGCCGGGGCCGGGCGGAAGCCCAAGCCCAGGCGGACGCGGATGCCTCACAGGCGGCGCACGGTAGCGGCCAAGCGACGGGCGACGCCACCCCTCCCCCACTCGAGGTCTCCCCGATTGAACGGCCGCCTGGGGAAGTCGTGACCGAGCATTGGGAAAACAAGTACTTCGAGTGCCTGGCGGCGCTGATGCGGGTGGCCCCGGATATCTCGCCACGCGCGCCCTTCAGCGGCTGGGACGAGCGCTGCGCCGAGGATCCGAGTCTGCCGACGTTCGCGGGGCTGCTGTACACCACTCGCCGCTACGGAACGACACCGAGGCTGTTGATGGCTTTCGCGCGCGAAAAAGTGGCTGCGGGCGAGCCCCCGCCTGAGCCGGTTCGGCGCGAACTCGTCTTGCGCCAGGTGATGGCTGTCGGCGACGACGCCATCGCCCAGGTGCTGGCTCGCCCGTTCACTCCCGCGGATTTGCGCTGCGCCACCTACACGTGGCCGTTGAACGAGTGCCTTGACGCGATGATCGACGCGATCCCCGACCTGCCTCCCTCCGCCGAGTTCGGACACAAGTCGGGCTGGCACAAGCTCGAGGGCGGCCGCGACGACATCCCCACCTACCCCACTCTCTTGGCTTGTTGTGACGCCCACGGTCTGACCGTTCACGAGCTCATGGCGGCAGCTCGGGCCGCTCGCGCCGGAGGCCGAGGGTTCAGGCCTCGCGACCGGTGACTCGATGGCGGCGTCGGCGCGCACGCGAACGGTTCCTGCCCTTCAGAGCACTGATTCGGGCGGCAGGCCCGGTCGCCCTTTCAGTTCTCCCGGATCCAGCGTGCTTGGACCGCGCCTGGGCGAGTGGAGTTCTACGGTCGCCCCCTCCTCGGCCAGGTGGTAGGTGATGACATCCGCCAGTCCCAGCGACATTCCGAATACCGCCTCGAAGTCGGCGGTACCGATGCGGCCGGCGACATTGCGGAGGATTTCCTCCCAGGGCCCCTCGACATCGACGGTCACTTGCATGTCTCGGTTGTAGCCTGCGCACGACGTTATGCCGCCGAGCCCCGCTGACCCAGACCGTGCGCCGACCGACCCTTACTGGCGCACATCCTGTTGTCCTGCGTGCTTGACCGAACAGTCCGTTGCCTTCACCCCGACCTGGGGCGAAGACATCTCCGATGGAGAGTCAGCGCTCGAGCGATCGTGTTCGTCCTGCGGCGGGTTGATGGAACTCGTCGGTCCTCCTTTAGACCCGTAGAGCTGCGCGGCGCTGGGCCGGGCGACGAAGTACGACAAGCCAGCAGCCCCACGCACGGGCCCGCTTAGCGCGTGTTGACCTCTTGGTCTACACTTTGGAAATGGCCGCCAGTGATTCGACGGAGTTGACTGGTTGCGACCGGCCTGTCGCGATCGATTTTCTCGCTGACGGGTCCGGACCGGATGAACGCCGCGCTTGGGCGATGGAGATGGCGGCGCTGCTCCTAGGCACGGTCCTGCCAGCTGGCACCCAGGGACCGGTCCTGCGCTGCACGGGCTCGAGCCCGTACGCCCAGGCCAGCGAACCGGTTGGGTTCACCCTCTCGGACAAGCCGTACGTGGCCGACGCCCGAAAGGAAGACGGGTCGTCCTCCTCGCCTCCACTGTCGCCCACCCGCCGCTCGTCCGCACCCGTCCACCACCGCGCTCGCCGGCAGCGCAAAGGGCGTCGGCTAAGCCCGAAGGCCGACACAACACCGTGCGCTCCCCCAACCTCGACCCCAATGGACTGGCCAGACGAAGAGGCACGCGAGCTGTTGCCGGCACTTGAACGCGCGGCCGACACCGACAGCGCTCCCGAGTCCCCGACCGCTCGCGCGGCTCGAGCTCGACCGGGCCGTGGTGGCCGCCAGCCGCGCTTGAAAGCGAGCGCAGAAACGGAAGCCACGGGCGAGCTGCGTGAACTCCTGGGAGAACCCGACTCCTATGCCAACGCCGGCACGCGCGTTCAGCGGTACCTGGTTGAACGAGCTCGTCCCGACAGCGGGATCTTGCATCCCGACGGCGACGGGATGTTCATCGGAAGGTTGTCGGCCTACGACATTCAGAAGGGCGAAACGATCATGGGCCAGGTCCATGGTCAGCGCCAGATGGGGGAACAGCAGCGCCTGCGCCCGCGCGAGATCCTGATCACAACCAACAACAGCGGCTTCAACGCCTACAAGGACCGGGCCGACTTCAACATCGTGCGCGACGAAATAGCTGCGGGTCGGGTGAAGTGGGTGGCTTGGCGAGCGCCTGAGCGCATCGGCCGCGCGCTATTGCCCACGCTCCAGTTCTACGACCTCTTGGAGAAGACGGGCACGGACCTCTACCTGACCTCGCTTGGGCGCAAGGTTCACTGGCGCCGCGACCGCGTGGTCTTGAACGCGCTTGGCATGGTCGCTGAAGAGGAAGGCGTGCTGATCAAGGAGCGCACACACGGCGCGCTCAAGCGGCGCTGGCTCGAGGAAGGCCGGGGCTGGCCGAACGCCATTCCCTTCGGCTTCCGGCGCAACGAGCACACGCGCTATCTCGAGGTCGACCCCGAGCAATGGCCGTGGGTCAAGCGCATGCACTACGGCTACGAGGCAGCTACCGCGCGCGACCGCGGGGGTTTGCGCGGACTCTCGACCGAACTCGCCGCCGAAGGCTTCCCGATCTCAGTCGATCGCCTACGGACGATTCTGCACGACCCGATGTACGTGACGGGCGAGAAGTGGACCACCAGCGAAGGGGAACGGATCGCATCCCGACCCGTGGAACTCAAGGATCCGGTTCCCGTCGACGTCTTCGAGACCAACCAGCGGCTACTGCGCGTGCGTAAGGGCCGGTACACAACCCACCCCGTCGGAACCTATGTCCTGAACCGGGTGCCGATCTACCACGCGCGATGCCAGGACGAACTCGTCGAGGACCAAGGGAGGCCGGTCGCGCCGATGCTGCGCCGACGGGCATGGAATGGCGGGCGCAAGGGCCGGACCAAGGCCGTTTATGGCCACACCCCGCGCGTGCCCGAGTGCTGCCGGGGCTACACCATCGACGCCGAGCTTCTCGAACGCCCGGTGCTGCGCGAGTTGCGAAAGCTGGCCGCCGACCCTGAACTTCAAGCAGCGTGGACGCAGGCGGCCTTTCCTGAGATCGCGCCGCGAACCGAAGTTCTTGATGGCCGCGCGCGGGAGGCCATCGTCGCGCAGATCGCAACCGGCCAGAAGCAGCTCCAGCGTCTGCAGCGTGAATGGTCGGATCGCCTGATGGCCGGCGAGGAGTTGCAGCAGCGCGACTACGACCGCATGACGGGGCCTCTGCACGGCGAACTAGACGCGCTTGAGCAACAGCTGGCCACCTTGGAGGTGGCTACCGACGATCGCGCTGAACACACCGTCCGCGTCGACGAACGAGAACGCGGGAACCTCGCGAACCGCCTGCAGGAGATCCTAACCGACGACTGCCCCGCCGATCCCGACCTGCGCCTACGACGTGCAGCCTTCGTCGAAGCCGCACTGTCGTCGATCATCATTCACGACGTCGCAGCCGAGGAGCGGGTGGTTGGGTCTGGCGCCGGAGAGCACGCACCGGATCGACGCCCGGCGCTTGAAGCAAGGGCGAGCGGAGGCATCCGCATCGAGTTGTTCGGACCACTGCTGCCAGCAACGGTCGTGCTCGTAGATGGCTTCGACCCGCTGGCCCATGGTTCGCGAGCGCTTGCCTAGGGCGAGCCGCCGACGGCCTCTATTGACAAGCGCCGTGGAGCGAAGCCATTCGCGTCGAGGCTTGCGCGCCGCGGTTAGGGTCCTCGCACACCAAATGAGGGGGACGTCATGTCGGGAGTGCAGGACTACGAAGGGTTCTACGCCATCCACAACCACATGCCGGGAGGCGACCATGCCCTGCGGGTCGGGGGCACCGTCGTCTTCTCCACCGGTGGCTGGTCCGCGGCATTGCGCGCACACGAGAGCGACGGCCCGACCGGAATCAACCCCTTCATTCTCTATCTCGAACTCGTTCTCGAACCGCCTGGCGAGTCAACGAACGTGCCCCAGGCACTGACGCCGGTTCCACTCGAAGAGTTCAAGCTCGAGCAGCCCACGCTGGAATACCGCGAGGTCCAGTTCATAATCGTCGGTTCCGACGATGAAGCGCCCGACCGGCTCCAGGTCGAGCACCCGGAGTAGGCGCGGGCCCGACAGCTAAGCGTTCACCGCCCAGACGCGGTCGGCACCCGCAGGTCGCCGGCACGCAGGCGGCGAGCAAGCACCCGAATGGCGGTGCTGTCGAGCTTGCCGTCGGATTCGCGTCCTGCCTGGAGCGCTTCGCCGAGACTGCCTGCGGCGACGTAGGCGTCGGTAGGCAAGGGAGCGGGAATGTCGATAGCGACCGCGTGCGGCGGAACTCGCAGGTGGTAGCGCAGTTGCCCTCGACCGAAGTACCACTCCAGCACCAGGCGCCCGTCTCGATGCCCTGCCAGCGAACCCTCGCGTTTGCTCCACTCCAGGTCGCAGGGGTCGACCTCCGACGGGTAGAACGGCTCCTCGAAGTAGTGGACAACGCCGTCTTTGGGAAGCCGAGCCAGGACCGCAAGCCGGGAGTCCTCGATTCCAAGGCGGTCACACGAGTCCTCGAAGCGCACCGCGAAGTTCTCGAGCACGCGCTTAGCCAGTTCCGGTGCCGGTAGTTCAGCGTGGTCGGGGATCTCCCTAGGCGCCACCAGTCCGAGAACTAGGCGACCTCGTCGTGCGCCGCTCCACTCGACCGTTTTCGTCTGCCAGCCTGCGCGCTCACTGGTGGCGACGACGTCGTGGGCGAGTTTGCCGCCATCGCCGCAGAGTTGCGTGCCTCCTGTTACCTCGGCCAGAAGCGTCTCCCAGGTCTGGCCCGGCATGTCCATGTCGCGTCCGCTGCGGCTGAACAGCCCATAGGCGTGAAGCAACGAGCCCAGGTCCACGCCTGAGCGGCCGCGGACATAGCTGGGCCGTTCCTGGAACTGAAGCCATCGGGTGTCAGGGGCCAAGGAGAAGGGCGCCAGCGTCCCCGCTGACCCGGGGACGCCGCGGGGGTGATCAAGGCCGGCAATGGATCTGCTGGCGACTCCCACCCCCGTGCCTTGGTTGCGCGCCCTCCCCACTTACCGACGCTAGGTGGCGCTTCGTCAGCGCACGGTCGTTCTCCGATTAGGGCATGCGCGACCGCGAGCACAAACGCGTGCGCGTGAGACAGTGGCGGCCATGGCCAACGTCTGCATCAACCGGCTGTTCATCACCGCACCGCCAGCGACATGCCGAGACTTGCTGGCTGACGTCGGCCTCCCTTCATCAACCGCAGCGGAGTACGAGTTGTCATTCGCTGTGCTCGTGCCAGAGCCCGAAGCCGCCGCTTCCGATGCCGAGGCCCTGAGTGCTGCGAGGTCGAGTTGGCGTCGTCGGCATTGGGGAACGACCGTTGATCCGCGCACCGCGCGCATGCGCGGGGACGAGCACCCTGGCGGCGTCGACTTCGAGTTCGAGACCCCGGAACCGCCTCTAGCGTGGGTCTCGGCCTTGGCTGCCGCCCACCCTCTGGCAAGACTCCATCTCCTCTTCGACTGCCCCGACGAGCCCCGCGCAGGCGAGGTCATTTACATCAACGGAAGCGAACGCCGCCGCAGCGAGGTCGCGCCAAGTGCCTACGAGTCGTGGGCCCGAGAGTCAGCCGTGGACGGCATCTACGGGGAGCATCAGCCGCCGTATGACCGCATCGGTCTCGACTGATCACCCGAGACAGTTAGCTCTGATCTAGGAGAAGGCCACGGTGCTCCAGCCCGGCGCGGGGGCGGCTGCGCAAACGCTGCGGCCAATGGCGCATGACGAACTCGAACTCCCGGGCGTTGAGTTCCCGGAAGGCGATCTGCCGTGTGCGCCCGCTCTCGTCGTTGACTTCGAGAGACGCGAAACCGCCGGAGGCTGGACACCGGGCTTCGAGTACGACCAGGCCGATGTCGCGATGCCCCTGAGAACGGTCGGTCAGCCACGTTCGCAGTCTTGCGGAGGTCCCGCCCCCGGGCGCAAGCGACCACCATTGCAGCGATGGGTCTGGGGACCGGACTCGCGCACTGCGAGCGCGGCCCCGTCCCGAGCCCATGACGCGCTGAAAGCGGACCTCGGCCTTCATAACGCGCCGGCGTACGCGCCTCCGCTTCGTCCTTGCCTCGTGGCCGTCCGCGCCGTCGGCCACGCGTCCACAAGCGCACTCACGTCATCGTCGGTCAGGTCGTAGAGCGCCGGACCGATGAAATGACGGCCCTCACCGAGTGCGACATCGAAGGTCCACCGGTACTCGTCGGAGGGGCTCAGCGAGACCAGGCCCCAGCGTGCGCCCTGCGCGTGCTGGGAGTCAAGGAAGGCGACGATCTCAAACCGCAGGTGCCCCCACCATCGCCGGTGGAGGCCCTGGGTTGGGGCTGCTCGATCGCTGCCCCTGTCCCAGCCGATCACGGCCGCGAACGCCGCGTCGTAACTCAGCGATGTGCGGGCACTGTCCCGCACCGAAGCGAACCCAACTCCCGCATACGAGCCGTCGTTGACCAACAGGTCTACAGCATAGCGACGGGCGTCGCCGGATCTCTCGATGGCCTCGGCTTCAGTTTTGTTCGGACGCGGGGTCGGGTTGCTCGCCCGCGGTGGCCTTCAGGTGCAGCAGGACCTCGCTGATGTGTTGCGGGGCATTGGGAGGCGTGGGCAGCATCCGTTTGAGGTTCTCGGTCGCGCGACGGCCGATCTCGCCGTCGAGATCGACTGCAGCTCGGAACTCTTCCGTGCTGGCCAGCCCGACGTCCCGCGCGCGTTTGGCGATCGCGGACGCCTCGACAACGGTCAGCGTCGCGCCATGCGTCTGGCGAACGACACTCATCACCGAGGCGTACTCGATGTCCTCCCCCGCGGGCCCACCGGCGATCTGCTCCCGAATGCCTTCGGACAGTCCCTCGATCTCGGCCTGGGTGAGATCCACGGCGTTGAGAGATTCCGCCATGGCGCGTTGCAGTCGGCGAACGACACCGAACCGGGGGTCGGAGTTGATCTCGTCGCGCACGTACGCGTCCTCGTGAGTGTGTTGACCGAACACATGCTGGGCCAGGGTCTTGACCTGCACCTCGAAAGGCAACAGGTACGTCTCGCCCGCGCGTTCAACGGCCAGCGCACCGTCGATATGAAGAGCGCGGTAGCCACTGGTCCGAGGGTGCTCGTTGATGTCGTCTACGAACAGGTAGTCGCCTTCGCCGATGTTGCGGCGACTCTCGACCGCGTCTTTGATGATGTCTTTGTCTCGCAAGGACCGGACCAGGACCCGCAGCCCCAGCAGGTCCCCAACGGGAAAGCAAGGCAGACCCCGCTCCTGATCCTCCCGTGGCTGCAGGAGTGCTTCAGGAGCCTCGATGTTCTTTCGGGACGCCTTCGTCTTCGTGCGCCCAGCCGACTTCGCGCGAAGGCTCTCCGTCATCCGCTCCACGTGTAGGTCCGGGCGCAGCTCTTGCAGTTCGGTCAGGAACCTCTCGACCACACGCGACAGATCGGCGAGTCCGTACTCGAGGACCTCCTGTCGATCGGCCAGGAACACCTCGAAGCGCTGCTCCTGGGCCTCAGCGTCTCCCTCGGTGGCGTCAGCCTCTGCCTGGGCGTCCTCGGCTGGGGCCGGCGCCGGTTTGTCGCGGTCGTGACCCACAGCCGCGAAGGCTTGTGGGTACGTAGGCCCCGGGACCTCGGACTCCGCCTCCGGTTGGTGCTCGTCTTTCTCCCCCATGCCCACTTCGCCCTCTAGAGCCCGACGTGCTCGAGAAGGAGTTTGCCGACGCTGGCGCGCGTCTGGCGGACGTTGGAGACCGCGTCCTTGTTCGTGCGGGTTTTCTGAATCACGCCGAGATCGCGCCACAGGGGGTTGGTGCGATCGAAGAGGTCGCCTTCGAAATCTCCGAACTCGTACTCGACATCGGGTGACAGATTTTCGAGGCGATCATCCCATTCGCCGATGGCTTCCTCGAGCCCATCTTTCTTCACGGTTTCGCGGAAGGCTTTCATTAGTTCCGCGTATCCGTGCATGACCACGGCTTGGGCCGCCATGGAGTCGCGGCGAGCGTCCTTGCGCTCGTCGATGTCGAGTGGTCCGAGTTCTGGCCTGACCTCGGCGAGCATCTCGTAGAAGCGCGCGAGCACGTCCGACATGTCCTCGATCTCCCTGTCCGACAGGGCTGGGTCCTCGCCCGCAATCTGCTCCATCATCGAGTGCAGGGTTGAAAGCGTGACCACGTGGGGGTTGCGCCCGGAGAGTTGGTCGGTCACGCGGTTGACGTTGCCGCGCAGACTCGGGCTCTTTTCGATCAAGCGTTTGGCCAGAGTCGAAACCGGATCTCGAGTGGTCAGGTCGTAGCTCTTGGACTTCGCGACGGGCTTGCCGAGAACGTTCTTCTCGAAGAAGAACTCCCCCTCCTCTTCACGAGACATGAAGTGGATGCTGAGCGTGAACTGGCGCTCGGGATCGAAGTTCGGATACTCCTCAGGCGCTTCGTTCCAGATGCGAAAAGCTTTCAGCAGCGCTTGGTGGCGATGGTGGCCATCGGGGAGATAAAACTGCCCCCGGTAAAGCCGCAGTTCACGCTGCTCTCGGTCCAGGTAGGCATCGAACTCGCCCGGACGCAGATTCCAGACCAGAGGGCTCAGGTGCAGGCGCTCGCCATCAAGCAGTTTCTCCGCTATCTCGTCCGCCTTGTCCGGAAAGAAGACGTAGAGGCCGGTGTCGGGGTAGCCATCCTCGACCGAGAGTTCGATCTCCGCCTCGGCCTCGCGCCCGGGCTTGATTCCCCGCTGGACTAACTGGTCGGTGAAGACGAGGTTTCTCTCGATCGCGTCAGCAATCTCGAGGATCGTGAGCGATGCCGACGCGTGGATGTCATCCGGGTTCTCGAGCACCAGGAGATCGGAGACCGTGTACCGCCCTGCGTATGTGGACTTCCCGCGCGGTAGACGCACGGGTTTCTCGCGCAGTCCCTGGATTTCTTCGATCGTCTCTGGCGCGGTCACGGGCGGGAGTCTAGGTCCGCAGACGGTGGCAACGCCCGGCCGCCAGCGATATCTCCCGCCGCAAACCTGCTCTCTGCGCCGGTACGTAGCGGAGCGTTATAGAGCACTTGACTATATCGCCACGCTTCTCTACGCTGTGCTTTGCCCTACTACGTACCGCAACGTTACGAGGACTTATGACCCCCGGACACAGAGAAGCGCAGGCCATGTTTGACGCACTCGGACGCAAGCTCGGCATGAAGGCCAAGCATTCGTTCTCCAGGTCCTATCCCACGGACGGTGTCTGGTATTCGGACTCGCAGCCGGGGTTCCCAGAAGCACCGGTGGCGGCGATCGAGGTCATCGTTTCGGAGTCGCGCAAGACCGTCCGCGGCTCACTGCTGACACTTGAGGTCGTTTCCCCCGCCGTCGGAATCTTGCTTGTGCACGAGGACGAGATCCGTAGGCGACTGGTTCGCGCAGGCTGCGACCCCGAGGTCGCAGCCCGCCGGGTCAGTGCGATCAACGCTCACGCAGCGGACCTGGCACAGGCCTCGCGCCAGCGGGTTGAGGTGTGGTCGTTCGCCGGCCTTGTTCGCCGCTATCGCCGGGCCACCGGTGCCCACTCCATCTACCAGCCTGCGGCCTAGTCCGCGCAACGAAGGGACCCCTCGATGAGCCAACTCGTAGCCACCACCCAACTGACAGACGTCACACACATCGACCGCCGCGGGATCGGGCCCGTGTACCGCGCCACTATTTCGCTCGACCAACTCTACGGAGCGATGCGCCGAGCAGTCATCCGCTACTCCCCGCGCTACCAGCGAGGGTTTCGCAAGTGGGGTGAGATGAGCGAGGACGACCTGGATGTGCTGCTTCCGATCGCCGACAAGGACCTACAGATCAGCAATGACCGTGCGGCGATGATGGCGGTCAAGTATCTCCAGGGCCGGCTGTACACCTCGCACATCACCTGGAACGCGCGTCGCGAGGAGGGCATGCCCGAGCCCGACTTCGACGACGAACTCAGCACGCTCAACATCGAGTCGACGATCACGGTCCCCGACACTGCGCACCGCCATCGCGCGTACTACCTGCTGGTGCACTGGACGCTGCACCCGGACGAGATTCCAGAGACGGTCGATGTGGATGGGACCAAGGTCACCGGCGAGGAGATCAAGTCCAGACTCGACGACCCCGAGGAGCCGTTCACGCCCGCGGAAGAGTTCATCCATTGCGACGTCTACGTCCTCGACGAGGCTGCCGAGGGCTACCTGTACGACGAGTTCAACGCCGACGCCAAGCCCGTAGCGACCGCGGTCGCCATCTCCCACAACCCCACGAAGACCCCGAGCCGGCGCTTCATGAGCGCGCTGATGAACTCCAGCACTCTCTTCTCGGCGGACGAGGTCGAGACTCGGGGCAACACCATCGGGTCGAAGTCACGCAAGCTGGTCACGAACGCGACCCTTGATGCCGCAGCCAAGACCATGTGCAAGGCCGACGAACTCGTCGAGCTTGAGCAGGACCCTGAGGCCTACAACGACCTGGTTGCTTTCATCGGCGCGTTCTTCGAGGAGTGGGCCCGCCATTTCCCGGAGTTCCTTCCGGGCAAAAGCGCGGCCGAGCGTCACCTACTCCGCGACCGTTCTCTGGCTTTGTCGAACCTGATGTTTCATCCGCTGATGCGGCTCGGCTACGACCTGTGGCGAGGACACTTCGAGAACGACGAGGACTGGCGCCTCGAGGATGACTGGAAGAACGTGCTGGCCCTGCTCGGCGGCAGCGTCGAGACAGAGGACCCCGACACCAACAAGAAGATCAAGACCGCGGTCATGGGGCGGGACAACCCGGACTGGCGGGGACGCATCCTCGTCCCCCGCTTCGACGACGACGGCAACCGACGGGGTTTCGTCCTCTCGAGCACCCGCCAGACCCGAGACGCCGCCTACGCCTATCTGCGCGAGGTCGCGGGCTTCGGCGGCGGCGCCAAGGTCGCTAGTCCCGCGGCGTAAATCGCCTCACCCGAGTCCAGCGACGGAATCACAGGAGGAGGAGAACAAATGAGCGAAGAGCGTCACGTAGTACCCAACCCCGAAGGAGGCTGGGACGTGGTCAAGCCCGGTGCCGAGCGCGCCAGCAGCCATCACGACCGCCAAGGCGACGCCGAGCGCCGAGCCAAGGAGATCTTGGGTAACGCCGGCGGAGGCGAAGCGGTGATCCACAACCGCCAAGGCCGGATCCGCGATAAGGACACGGTCTCGCCCGGGAGTGACCCGTTCCCACCCCGCGACAAGCGCCACTAGGCGAGCGCCGGGGCAGCGCCAAGCGGTGCTGCCCCGACGCTGCCTGCCTACTCAAGTCGACGTCACAACTCGGCACGCGAGGACGGCAGCGACCCGTGACGAGGGCCGGCTCAATCAGTTGGTGGTGCGCCGTCACGCATGACGAGGTTGCCGTTCTCGTCGGCTTCCGCCCACGGCTTGCCGGCTGCGCGAAGGTCGTCCGTGAGGTCTAGCCGTTCGAGCGTGGCGGCGACGCGGCTGTCCCACGCCGCACGAACTAGAGCCTGCGCCTCGTACGACACATCGTCGTAGCGCGCCTGCCCGGCGAGCACTCGCGCGGCCGCGTCATCTGTGGGCATCGTCGACACGGTAGGACTCTACCCGCCCGCCAGGCGGTTTCGGCGATCTCGCTTCGCTGCCGGATCGCCTCCCATGCGACGCCAGAACTCTCTCTAGCCGGCGGCGCTGCGGATGACGGTGCCGGCGCCCGGACCCGCGTTCCGGGCCCGGTATTCGGCCAGAAGATGGTCGGTCAGCAGCGCGATGTCGCTGGGTGTGTTCTGGAGCTCGTTCCAGCGCCGGCGGTCGTTGAGGCCGAAATCCCACCACCCACTCGTCCAGGCGCAGACGTCGCGCAGCGGTTCGAGTTCGCCCGCGTAGGTGGCTTTGTCGGGTATGCGCCGGTACTTGTCGGTGATGGCGTCCATCACATAGCCGAGGCTGGCGATGCCGACCCCGTGCATCAGCCGTGATTGACGCGGCGCCAAACCCCACGCCTGAGGGAAGACGTCTGCGACCGCAGCCCAGAAGTTGAAAAGGAGCTGGAGCATCGTCTCGATCTCCCCCTCCCCCGTTTCCGCCTCCCGATATTCGTAGAGCGCCCCGTCGGAGACCCGGTTCTCCAGCATCTTCAGCATCGAGTTGTCCTTGATCACCCCTTCCGGCTGGGTCGGAGTGCGAATCAGGCCCCTGAGGGGAGATTCTCCGTCGTAGTTCAGGCGCTCCATCAGCAACGCCGGGAAGCGCTTTCGAGCCAGCGCGACCGGGAGCGCGGCGTCGGTCGTCGGCAGGAGCTCGTGGATCAGTCCCTTGGGCAAGGGCTTCGTGGAGTTGACGAGGATGAACTGGGCGCGGTGCTCACGCATGTCGTTGGTGATGAAGGCGACGACCGGTACCGGGAACGAGTCGATGTCGGCGTCACGCAAGGCCGCTGAACGCTGCTGGCCGTCTACTACCCAGCCGGGCTTGGTCTCGCCGTCGGCTTCGGCGGGGGCGGGAATGACGAGATGGCCGGCGCGGGTGAACTCGTCTTCGGAGCCCGCAGACGGTTCGAAGCGCACGCGGTCATCGAAGGCAACGACCAGCGCGTTGGGCATGAGCGCGTCGCCGCTTTCCAGGTAGCGGCGGATGGCCCCGATGTGGGCGAGGGCTTCCGGACGTTGGTAGCCCCCCAGGCGGTGCTCGGCGTCCCTGTGAATGCGCGAAACCGTGGTCACGTCCGACAGGCGCTTGCCGTCGATGGCGAACTGGTACAGCCGCCGGTTCCCCTGTGCCACCTCGATGGCGGGCAGTCGCATCTCGGTCATTGCACCCCTTCGGATTCGGCAGGACGGACGGCGTCAAGGTTGTTGCGAAGCTTCTGAAAGAAGACGAACAGGTTGTGAAAGCCGCGGCGCTTGTTGCGCTCGGTCCCTCGGAAGACGATGACTTCGGCCCCAGCGTCTCGGCATACCGCACACGGGCATGACTGCCACGGTGCGTTGTCGAGTGTGCGGCGGTAGCGCTCAACGCGCGCTTCCTTGACCTCGCCGTACATCTCCTCGTATTCGACCAGGGCGGCCAGAGTCGCCGAGACGGTACCTTGCCCGCTGTCGTAGTCGCGAATGGCGGTGCGGCAGGCGCGCTCGAGGCGCCGGGCATGGTCTTGGTCCACGTCGCCGGCCTGGATCCGGCGCTGCAGCTTGGTGTTGGCGTCTACTTGCGGGATCCGCAGCGCCGTGTAGTGCGGGCCCGAGGGCGCGTAGTAGTTGTCCCGGTCGTCCTTGAACGCCTGTCGAAACGGAGACGTGGAGTCGAAGCTGGTGACTCCGTAGCCCTGGAAGGCTTCAACGCTGTCGGTCCGGGTCACACCCAGCAGGTGCAGCTGCGTGTCGGCGTTGCGATGTTCTGAGATTGCCTTCAGGCAGGCGATGATCTGATCGGTCTTCAGCGGCACCATCCCGCCGAGGGCGATGCGCTCGTAGCCCATCTCCTGGAGGCGCTGAACGGCGTAGGCGTAAGACGCGGGGCTCCACCCTTGAGCGACCCCCATAGGTGTGAAATTGCACCGTCGCTGCTCGCGGCGATCGAGGAACTCCTGAGCGAGCTGCAACGTCAGACCTTGCCGCTCGACCCAGTCAGGATCGGCGCCACCTTGTTCGTCGGCCTGGGGTGCGTAGCCGAGGATGACGTGATCGACGGAGATGCCCAGATCGAAGCCACAGTGCTCGTAGAAGTTGATGACTTCATCGACGGTGTACGGCGGCCGTTCGTGGCTGACGTAGGAAAAGGCCCCGCAGTCGCCCAAGGTCCGCAGGTGCGGAGGAAGCCGGAAGAAGTCCCGGACGCCCAGGCGGTACAGGCGGTGTCGCTGCGCCGCTGTGTAACGGCCCGCCCCCACCCCTCGCAACCCGTCGACGATCCCCTTGGACACCAGCATCCCCGTGTAGGGCGGCTGATCGTGAACCTCGTGGGCGTAGAGGTCGTCGCGCTGGCGAACACGATGTGGGAGGCGTTCTTCGGTCTTGAAGTCGAACGCCGGGTCGATCTGGTCCTGGCTATCGGGAAAGTAGAAGTCCACGGGTCAGTTGCTCGCTTGCGCCCGCAAACCGGGCGCTCGGTCTGCAGTAGGGGGCGCCTCGTCCATCCAGTCCAAGAGGTTCAACTGCGGATCGGACAGCTCATCGAGCGAGTCCGGGGTCCCGGCCAGACTCTGAAGCGCCCGTCCCCCGAGCTCGCCTTTGAGGGAGACGAGCCCGCACCCGAAGCGCCTGGCTTCGCTGTTGCTCAGGGTCGTCACAGCCAGCTCATCGATGGCCTTGAGGCGCAACCCTGACCGGGGTCCGCAGAGAGCGAGGGCGGGTCCGCCCCATGCAGCGACCGCGTCGAGGCCTGCCGCTTCGAGATAGTCGTCACCGAGCAGCAGCAGCGCCAGCCGGTAGGGCGATCGCAGCAGCCGCCCGAGCTTGGCGGGGACGTCGAGGTCGGCAGCACGCGCGCGGATGACCTCCCTGGGTAGCCCCTGAAAGGTGGCGTCGTAGCTGGTCACCGTGGCTCTCGATGCCAAGAGTCCATGGCCGGCAGAGAGGATGCGCAGTTTCAGTGGTCCCGCGGGGCTACCCGCCCGCCGGTAGGCGCGGACCCCTCGCATTAGCCGCAGGTGTTGCTGGCCGGCGTACAGGCTTTCGGCCGTGCGCAGGCCCCCGGGCTTGCCGTTTGGGGGTGCTTCGAACTTGGTGGCCGTGCAGGAGGTGACGACGACGATGCCGTCGCTCACCGCTGCCACCGAACCCGGGCTACGGCCCGATGGTCGTGAATGCTTTCGTCGTTGGCGACCTCTGCGCGCATGGCCAGGACACGTTCGTCGTCCCGAAGCGCGACGGCGATGTCGCGGACAAGGTCCTCGACGAAGGCAGGCTTGTCGTAGGCCGCCATCGTCACCTGCCGCTCGTCCTCGCGCTTGAGCAAGGGGTAGATAGGAGACGAAGCTGCACCATCGGCGACGGCGATCAAGTCCTCAACCCAGAGGTCGGCCTCGGGCCGACAGCGCACGGCGATCGTCGCCACTCCCCGTTGAGAATGAGCTCCGTAGTCGCTGATGTCCTTCGAGCAAGGACAGAGGCTGGTCACCGGTGCCTGCAGAACCAGTTCCGTGCTCTCTCGTTGCTCGGACGACCAAGCGCTGTACGTGACATCGAAACGCATCGCCGCGACTGCGCCCGTAGCCGGTGCCGCGCGATCCACGAAGAAGGGAAACTGCAGCTGCGCCTTTGCCTGCTGCGCGTCCAAGCGCGCGCGCAGGCCCCGTGCGAGAGCCAGGGTCGATGCCAACGAGATGCTGTCGCTGGCCGCGTCCAGGGCTTCGACGAAACGACTCATGTGCGTGCCTCGTTCTGATGCGGGGAGGCTCGCTACTAGCTCGGCCTCGCCAACGGTCCGCTGAGCGCCGCCGCTCTGCTCGACCACCGTCAGGGGGTAAGAAAGCCCTTCGATGCCAACTTCCTCGATGGGCACGCCTCTCGCGTCGGGCTCGGCCTGCACGTCTGGCAAGGTCGCGGCGAGTGGATTCACTGGGCGTCTCCTTCGTAGATGCACCCGGTTGTGCACGTTTCTCGCAGAACGATCCGGCATAGCTGTGGAAGCAACGGCTTGAGCTGCTGCCAGACCCAGCGCGCCAGGTTCTCGCTCGTCGGGTTCTCCAACCCGTCGATGTCGTTCAGGTAGTGGTGATCGAGACGCTCGTAGATGGGTTTGAAGACGGCCTTGATCTCGGCGAAATCCATGACCATGCCCGTGTGGGCATCCACGTCCCCGCGGACGTGGATCTCGATCCGGAACGAGTGTCCGTGCAGGCGATGGCACTTGTGGTCCTCGGGCATCGTCGGTAGGCGATGCGCGGCTTCGAACGTGAACTCCTTGAACAGCTCCATCAGACGCCCCTGGCCGTGCCCCAGGCCAGTACATGCAGCTGCGGCAACACCCGTGCGTTGGTCAGTGCCCGGCAGCGGGCCACCCGTTCGCACAGCCAGCGATAGCGCTCACGTACGGCGTCGATGGTCTCGGACTCGGAGAGCCCGAGGTCGGTGCCCGCGGACAGGTACATCGGCGATCGGTACTGAGCCGCGATTTCTGTGGCGTAACTCAGGTCGGCCTCATCGAAGACCACGATCTTGAGCGAGGCCTCCTGCTGCGCTGCCTGCGCCGCGGTCATGAACCCTTCGAACTGGCGCCGGTGCTTGGCAGTGGCCATGCCCGATGAGGGACCCTTGGGCGACACCACCAACTGATCCACCTGGCCGAGCCATGGCCGCCACACGCTGCCCTGGGTCTCAACAGCCACCGCCAGCCCGCGAGCTTGCAGACCAGCGACCAGTTGGCTCAGGTCCAGCAGCGCGGGATTGCCACCGGAGAGAACGACGAGGGACGGCCCGTCCTCGAGATCGTTCACTCGCGCGAGGATGGCCTCAGAGTCGAGGTGGTCGGAGTTGGCTCGGACCTCGGCGGGCTCGACCGCGTACATGGAGTCGCACCAACTGCAGCGGTAGTCACAGCCGCCGAAGCGGACGAAGTACGCCGGGGACCCAGCGTCCGGACCCTCACCTTGGACGGTGGGCCCGAAGATCTCGATCACGGGGAAGGTCTTGGTTTGGCTACCAACCACGCGGGCGGAGAAATCGACCGAGGCCGGCACTAGGCGACCGATGCTTCAGCGCGATATGGGGCGGGGTCGGAAACCCCGTTGTCGGCAAATCCCTTCAGACGCAGTTGGCATGAGTCGCATGACCCGCAGGATTCGCTCGCCGGCGAAGGGTCGTAGCAGGAGCGTGTCATCCCGTAGTCGATGCCAAGGGCGAGACCGCGGCCGATGATCTCGGCCTTGGTCAGGTCGATCAGCGGAGTGTGGATGTGCAGGCGCTGTCCGTCGTCGGCTCGCTTGGTGCCGATCGTCAGGGCCTCGGCCATGGCCTCGATGAACTCAGGACGGCAGTCCGGGTACCCCGAGTAGTCAATGGCATTGACGCCGATGAAGACCTCGTCGGTTCCGACGACCTCGGCGAAGCCCGCAGCGAACGCAAGGAAGATGGAGTTTCGGGCGGGGACGTACGTGATCGGGACGCCGTCGCTCATGTCATCCACCGACCGCCCCTTGGGGACATCGATGTCGTCGGTCAGAGCCGAGCCCCCGAAGGCGCGAAGGTCGATGGTCATCTCTACGTGGCGGGCGACACCTGCCCGCTCGGCGATGGCCTTCGCAGCGTCGAGTTCGACCGAATGCCGCTGGCCATAGCGAAAGGCGAGGGTGCTGACGGTGTAGCCCTGGTCCTTGGCGATCGCCAGGCAAGTCGAGGAATCGAGGCCTCCGGACAGGAGGACCACCGCCGCGGTCCCAGGCGTCGGATCGGGGCTCGGGAGCGAAGCCGCGCGCGCTGCCGCAATGTACCGTTCGATCTCTGCTGGCTCGAAGAGCGTGCGCGCTCCGACCTTCAGATGGCGCAGTTCCTTGGCCGTGATCAGGCGGTAGATCCCACTCGAGGAGATGCCCAACCGAGCCGCTGCCTGCTTGACCGAAAGCAGCGATTCCATCTCATTCCGTGATGCGTCAGGGCGTTCCATGCTTTGTCACGGTAGGTCCGAGTCCGGACAGAAGATGTCCGGTCAAAGTCACCCCTAAGTCACCGCCCCGTGCGGTTTCGCCGTTCGGCGCAGCCCCTTCGCAGTCTTGTACTGGCGCGTTTACGAAAGGCCGCCTACTCTCGGCTGACGTTCCACGGCGTCCAACCAGCAGGGGGTATCGAAGCAATGATGAAGCGGCGGGGTCCGCGGATGACTATCCGCAGGTGGCCTTCAACCCACTGGCGCCTCTCCGCTGGCCTTCTCGGGAGTCGCTGCTCGACCGCGACTGTTCCCGTCAGAACGATCTCGGCCTAGATCTCGCCGACTCCCCCGGCCCGTCTTAGCTATGCATACCCGCCCCGAACACGACGCGCTCGATGAGCAGTTCGCGACCTATATCTCTGAGGCCGAGGAGTACGGCGTTTCTTGGTGGGCGCGCAACGAGGAGCCACAGGCCAGTCGCCTCGCTCACTGTCCCGGTTTAAGCGAGAAGCTCGACGCGCTCGCCCGCGCGGGAACACTGATCCAAACCGAGCAGGTCTATCGAGACGAGACCTGTTGGGACTCCGCGCGCTGCGAGTTCCAACGCCACCTCCTTGAGCACGCTCTCTCTGGCGCGGTGGCCGTGAGCGAGAACGAGGCTGGGGCTTCGCCCGTCTGCTTCATCACCCTGGGGCTGCCGGGTTCAGGTAAGACCCGCGCCCTGCGTCGCATCTTGACGGCCTACCTGACCGCCATGAGCCAACCCTCAACGACGACGGTGTGCGACGCCGACGAACTGCGCGTGCAGTTTCCCGAGTACGCCTCGGGCCTGGGCAGCCTGATCGTCCAGAAGGAGTTGGTGCGCCTAGCGTACGGTGACTCCAACGACCCGCTTGGAGACGCGGAGCCGTGTTTGCTCGACCGCGTCCTGCACGCCACGGAACCGCCGTCGTCGCTGGTGGTGGACACCATCGGTAGCGAGGAGCACACACCCCCGATCGTCAGGCACCTGTCCGACCGCGGACTTGACGTCCACGTGCTCGTGACACGAGTCCCTGTCGAGCAAGCCGTCGAGCGCGCGAAGGAACGCGCGCTTGCTACGGGCCGGATCGTCATGCCGGAGGTCGTGCGCGGGGCTGAAGGACGCCCGGAGCGAGCCTTGGAGGCGTGCCTTGGCACCGGGCGGGTCGCCGCGCATGTGGTCGTGGACACGTCCGACGATCTCACCCAGCCCCCGCCTGTGGTCGCCACTGACGCCTCTGACACCTACGGGCCGGTTTCGGCACCCGTGGCCTACTGGTAGGCGTGATGGAACCTGATCCCAAGCGCGAGGGGGAACTGCACGTTCTGGAGTCCGAGGTCGCCGAGCAAGCGCTCCGCGCGCGGGTGACAGGCGACGCCGATCTTCTGGAGGACGCTAAGCAACGCCTGAAAGCGATCGAGCGGGAGCTTGCCGGGCTTCGTGCGGCGCGCATGGGCGACGGCATCGACCACGCGATCGCAACCGCCGCCGGTACCGGCCCCGCAACCGAGACCGTGGAGCCAGCCACGCCCGAGCGTGTCCAGGGCAAAGACAGAGTCATCGGCTCGATCGCAGACCGACTGCTGCAGGGAATGCGAGAGGCGATACAAGGCGCAGGCGACATCATCGGTGCGCAACTTCAGCCGGCGACAGTGCTCGGGCGCGATGAAATCGAGCCACTAGGCACCGAATCGTCTTCCAAGCCCGCGATCCTGCAGATGGCATCGGGAGCTTCGACGGTGCTCGGAGATCGTGTGCAGACCCGGGTGGTCGTCGGGGACGGACTGATCCGGATTTGGCTCGCTGGCGTCTCCTCAACGCTCGCCGGAGCCACGGTTGTGGCCGCGGCGGTCACGAACAAGGGCGAGTTCGTGCAAGCACGAGCGGTCGTCCGTCTCGACGGTGCGCCAATCCGACTCGAACTTCCGTGGGCTGCTGGGGAAGCGCCACCCGAGCAACTCGCCTTCGCTGTGGAGCGGGCGTGACCGAGGTCCGGGAGCCACTCGCGGACGTGATGTTGACGGGCAACGCCGTCGACGCGCTCGACCTCGCCGCGCAGCGCGAGACCGATGAGCCGGTGGCCACCGCGGATCTGCTGCTCGCCATCCTTGGCTCAGACACCACAGGCGCGTGGGAGTCGGTGCAGTTGCGAACACGCTTCCTGACTCCCGAGGATGCGAAGCAGTACCGAGATCCGGAACCCGAGCCAAGCGGTTCGTGGCACGGCGTGGCGCTGACGGCCACGGCGACGAAAGCGCTTGACCGGGCTGTCGGCATCGCCGGCGACTACAACCTCGTGCCCGTCCCTCCGGGCGTGTTGGCAATCGGGCTAATCACGACAGCGAACTCGGGCGCCGGCCAGGCGCTCCAGGACGGCACCGGTGTCTCCAGCGACGAGATTTCGGCGCTGATCCAAGACGAGATCCTCGAGGTCACCCTCGGCGACCTCGGCAGCGACGATCCCGCCCCGGCCTCCCGGGGCCGACTCAAGGACGTGGCCGAGCGCATGGTGCGTACCGGCAGCGCTACTGGGTCTCGCTCGCGCGTACGTTCTGCAGGCTGGGGCGACCGCGCCGATTCCGCGTTCGGGCTCCTGCGCGAAGCGATCGCGAGTGCGCACGCGACTGACGACGAGACCAGCAACCTCCTCGACGCGATGATGCTCGACCGCGAAAGCCTCGAGGAAGCGGCGGTAGGAACCGATGAGTTGGCGGACGAATCGGCGGACGACGTTCGCGCCCGCGCTCGACGGCGACTGGACGGCGCCCCCCCGGACCCAGCAGCCTTGATCGTCGCGGTCGCCATCGGCGCGTCCCCTCGAGTAACGGAGGTTCTGCGACGTCTGGCCCTGACCCCCACCGAGGTCGCCGGCCAACTGGCGGAGTTGCGTGCGCGCCTCCACGGCGACGACCAAGTGTCCGTCTCCGTCATGGCCACCAACCTCGCCAGCGCCTTCGTCAGTCTGGTGACGTCGGTCCTTGTCGTGCTTGCAGCCGTTGAGTCGGTCGGGTCGCTGTGGAAGCTGGTGTTCGTCTACCTCGCCTGGACCAGGTACCCGCAGTTTGGACCAGTGGGAAGCACTCTGCTGGCGGTGGTGTTTGGCCTCGTCGTTTCGCCGGTCGCTGGACTCGCCCACTTCGTCGGAGTGTTTGCCAGTCTCGCCCAGGCGCGGGCTGAGCGGCAGGCGCTCCTCGCTAGAACGGGCGTGAACACGAGCCTGGCTGAGCTGCAGCGGATAACGCAGCGACTACTCAACGCGAGGGCGCGCAAGCATTGCGCGCGCCAGCAACGCTGGCGAGCTTCGATGCGGGCCCTGCGCGAAGACCGCGCCGATCTCGACTAGCGAGGTCGATCGCTGTGTCTGCACGCCAGATAGGCGGCAAGCTCCACGTCGCCAGCGTGCTTGCGCTGGGGACGGTTGGCATCGTCGCCGCGCTCGCGCAAGACGCGGTCGGCGCCGGCCTGGGTTTCGTGGGCGCGATCGTTGCCGTGTTCTGGGGACCACTGGTGCTGCTTGGGGTCGGTGTGGCCGCGGCCCTCGCAGGCGAACTCGGGGTGGTGGCGGGAGTAGCCCTGGCCCTGACAGCGACGGCGCTGGTCCGAATCAGCGCCCTCCGGAGCCAAGCTCGCGTTGACGCAGGTGCCCTCAGCGAGGTCTTCGGACAGTTGCCTCTGTCCCTGCATCAGCAGCTCAGACAAACGGCAGGCTCAGAGACGGTCACAACCCGCCATCTGGTTCTACATGCAATGGAGATGCGCCCCGACGCGTGGGCGGCTGCGCTGGATGAGGACCCGGGCGCCGGGGCCTTCGACGGCCAAGCGATCCCTGACCCGCGCGGGGGTGACTGCAGCCAGTTTGCGGCCGAGGCCGTAGGCGTTGCCCTCGCCCTAGCGAACTCACTCGGACGCCCTTTGGACTCCGATGTTCTTGGGGTAGCTGCATGCCTCGTGCCCCTGTCGGCCAGCGAGGAATGGCGGGGACGTTCATCTCCCCCTCCGGTGCTGCAAGTTGGCGAGGATCAAGCCGGCGAGGCCGTTGGGGCGTTCGCGGACCAGCCCGGGGGCGGCCACATGCCTGCGCGTATGGCGCGGTGGGCCAGCCTTCCTCCGATAGCGCGCGCCACCCTCTCCCGCGAGGAACTGGCTCAGCTCGGGCCGGCAGGAGCGTTTGCTCTTCAGGTGCGCCATGCGGGCACCTGGGCCGTTGCCCTCGTCGAGATCCTCGCGGAGAGCGTCCGCGACCTCGCGCTGGGGATCCTGCGGATGCCGGGACGCGGGTGGGCTCTGCTTCGAAACCTGTCTCGCCGTTCCCGGGGCGCTGGCGACGCCGCGTCGCCAGATACCGCGTCCGCAGAACGAATGCCCACCGACGCACACCGGACGCCCATGCGCTTGATCGGCCCTTGGGAGGAGTTGCCGCTTCAGGCGTCCCTGGCCTGGGTTGTGTTGCGTCCTGGCTTCGCCCTTGGCGCCGTTGCAGCCGCCCTCCTTGTGGACCGAGCGGATGTCGTCAGCACGGCCGTGGTCGTTCTTGCCGCCACCTGTGGCCGGGGCGTGCGGACACCATTCCTAGCTCTAGGGTTGGCGGTCGCCGCAACGGCAGTGGCGCCTGTGGCCGGCGTGCTGCTAGTGGCAAGAGTGCTGATCGGAGAAGTGGTGCTGTTCTCGCTTGGTCGGGGCCGCGGGGCCACGCGTCGCCGCGAAGGTCTGCACCGCGTCCTCGCAGGCCGGCGCTCGATCGTTACCCGATGGAGTCCAGAGTGCGTCTCGCTCGACGGGGCACGGTCGAACCTGGAGACGGCGGTGGCGGCCGGAGATGACGAACAGGCGATGGACAGGGCCGTGGAGACCGTCGCGGCCGCATGGGCCGAAGCGAGGCCGGTGGAGTTGGTGAGAGCGGTAGTGGTCGCGGGCAGCGGCATCCTCTTGGGACAGTGGCCCCAAGCCGGAAGTCCGGCAGGTCTCGATGCTGAGGTCCGGCGTCTGCTTTTCGTCGAGGTCGGGGGAGGTGCCCTGGCTCGAGCGATACCGGTGCTGGCTGCGGGCGCTGTCGCGGCCGCCGCTTTCCCGGACGTGACGGGCCCGTTCGGCGAGGGTGCCCGCGCCGGCCGCGCGACCGCGGCAGTGGCGGCGTTTGCGGTGGCCATCCCGCTCAGTAAGCGCGGGCGAGGCGGACAAGTGGCATTCGCCATTGTTCTCGCGATCCTGGCGTTGGTCCTTGTCGGGGACGACGTCACTGGTCCGCTCGCCGTTGGCGCGCTTGCGGGCCTGGCGGCAACCCCAGCCCGAGCCGCCGTCGACCGACTCCTCGTGGGTGGGCGCAAGCAGTCCAGATCGTGGCCGCCGGCTGCTGGTGTTTCCCGCGGCCTGCGTCGGCACTGGGATGCTGCTCAGGACGCAATAGCCGCTGAGCGAAATGGCCTCGCGCTCGAGATGCTCTCTGCGCTATCGACGGAGCCTCGGGCCGCAGGCGAACTCGCCAACGATTGCCTTGGACAAATCGCTCTCCTGCATCTCGATGCGGGGCGCCTGCATGCAGCGACAGAGGTCCTTGAGCAGATGGACTCAGAACACATAGGTGGCGGAGCAGCCCTGGCCGCGGGCATGCTCCAACTCGCCGTCGGCGAAGAAGCCCTGGCTGAGAGCAGCCTCGCCAGGGCCGCCGACGCCCTCGACAAGAGACCCGGACTGAAGTCCCGGGCACTGGTCGCCTTGGCGGAAGCCCGGGCGCGCCTCGGCGACATCAAGGGCGCGACATCGGTCGTCGCGAGCCTGCGAGCCCGCCCGCTGGCGTTGCCCGGGCTCGCCGCTTTGGTCGAGACCGAGGTCGCACTCGCCGCCGCTCTCGCGCGCTCCGGCAACACCGATCGCGCGATTGCCCGGTTGGAGGAACTCGCCACGTGGGGGTTCGCTGATGACCCAGCGGTCCTGGAACATGGTGCTCAGACCGCGCATGACCTGGCTCGAGCATCGGCTCGAGCGAATCTCTTACGAGGGCGCCTGGAACTCTCTGCTGAGGCTCCGCGGCAGGCCGCCGAGTTCTTGGCGCAGGCCGCGAACCGACTGTCAGCGCCGAGCGACGCGGCGCTTCGAGCAACGGCGCGGACTCTGCTCGGCGTTGCCCTGGCCTTCGATGGCCAGCACGGTGCCGGCGTCCGGGAGATTCAGGAGGGGATCCAGACGATCGAGTTCCGCCGCACGCAGCTGCGGATGGCTGAACGGCGAACAGCGATGATCGTCGCCGACGCGGAGCTATACCGCTGGGCTTTAGAGGCTTTGCAGCGAGCCGGGCACGCCGGCATCAACGAAGCCGGCCTGATCGCAGGCGCCTTGCTCGAGTCGCTGCGGCGAAGCGCGATCTCCACGACTTTGCAAGCGGGCCCGTTGCCGCTGGGACCCGAGGCCGAGGGCCTCGCTGATCGACTCAACGCGCTCGAAATGAGCCCCTCCGAAGCGGTCGGCGATGGATCAGACGCGACCACCCTTCGCGCTGAACTCGCGAGGGCTGTCTCGGTCGAGTTCGCCGCCGCGTATCTGCCCTCCGCCGTAGGACCTCACGATCTGGCGCGAGCAGCCCGCAGGCACGGGCACGTGCTGGCCTTCCATATGCCGCCGGACGGGCTGCCGGCCTGGCGCGTGTGGATCTCGCCGGACGGTCAAGCCCAGGTTGATCAGGTAGGGGCCCCGGGCACGCCCGGCGCAGACCTCCTGCAGCACCTGGTCAGCACCGGAGGCTTCGGCTCGGCCAACACCTACGAACCGTGGGTCGAAGACCCACAACGCTGGGACCGTTTAGGTCAAGCGCTGCTACCGGATGGCCTTCGATCCCTGCTCGAGCGCCCGGACGAGGGCGAAGGCCCGCTCCCGGTCCTGGTCGTCCCCGATGGAGCTCTCGCCTCGGTGCCCTGGGCGGCACTTGGTGTGGGTGGCGAGCCGTTGCTCAGGCGCGCCATCGTTCAGTTGGTGCCGACGCTCGACCTCGTCGGCACCGCGCGACCGCGGCAATCAACAGCGGACGCCCGGGTGCTTGCCCACCGGTACGAGTCGCACGACACGTCGGCGATCGAGGCCCTCTCGCGGCGGTTGGTGGTCGACGAGGCGATGAGCAGAGATACGTTCGTCAGTTCGCTTCAGTCGCGGCGCTATGCCGGTGTCTACGCCTTAGCTCATGGCGACGCAATGGGCTTGGAGCAACGACTGCATTTCGGGGCCGGCGCGGTCCTTTCAGCCGCGGCGGCCTTGCGATACCCGTGGCCGGACTGGGTTGTGTTCGCCGCCTGTCTCGTTGGCCGCGTAAACCCTCGCGCCGGCCAGGAACCGCTTGGCCTCGCGATCTCGTGCATGCTCGGCGGGAGCTCGACGGTTGTGGCTTCGGTCGTGGAACTGATGCGGGCTGACGGCGCCGGTGTCGCAGTCGAAGTCGCCGAGGCTCTGGCTGCTGGGACAGCGCCGGCGGCGGCGTTGCGCGACGCTCAGCTTCGCTACCTCGACCACCACCCCCTGGCCTCGCTCGCCGATTGCCTTGGCCTGGTGTCAATCTCCACACGGGAGATGCCTCAGCGGCGACGTGTCCGCCCTGAGTCCGCTACCTCGCGCTCGACGCTTGGCGTGTTTCGGCGGCCGCCGAAGTCGAGTCTGTAAGCCGTTCGAGCGACGTCAGCAGGTGCGTCGGACAGGCCTACCAACCGTTCGCCGTCAGCAAGAACTGGTCGATCGTGTTACCCGACGAGTCCTTCTTCTCGAGCCGCAGTTGGTACTTACCGCTAGCTGACTTCGTGCCCTTGCTCTCGTACATCTTGCGAAGCGCCTCCGAGAGGGGACCGACCCAGTCATCCTTCTTGCTCTGCAGACCTTGGTCGTGCCAGGGGATGCCGCGCATGTGATCCAGCATCTGGGCGACTGCTTGCGGCGCCTGTGGCGCCACGTCCGAGCGCATCACAGGGTTCAGTAAGCCACGGACTAGCGCCTTGAGGCCGACGTTGTGCAGCAGTCGCTGCTTGTGCTTCGTCTTGGTAGCGATGTCCCAGTAGTCGTGAGCAGCGTTGACCTCGGGTTCCGAACCGATGGTGCCCTTGGTCTGCGGGTTGATGAGCCCGATGGACAGCCGCACGCCTTCAAAGAAGTCATAGAGATACTTGGCGACCTCTCCGACTTCGCCCTTATCCATCTTCTCCAGCGTGAACGTGTTCTGTAGCCATTTGTCCGAGTCGAAGGCTGTCTGGATGATGCGCTCCAGGAGGCTCATGCTGACCACGAAAGGGGTCCGCAATCCCGATGCCCCGATGACGCCATCCGGCGAAAACACTGCGCCCCGGCCCTCGAGGTCCTTTCGCGATCCAGCTAAGCGCTATCTGCCGCTTGTACTCGCGGTGGCCGACCTGGCGGTCGTACTGCTCACGGACCGCTGACTTGAAGTCGTCCGATAGCGGACGACCCATGTTGAGCTCGTAAGTCTGGTGGCGCATGACGTCTTCGTAGTCATTGCCGTTCCATGCCTTGATGATCGTGACGTTGACGGGATAGGGATCAGGCATAGACCAGCCACGAAATGCCTTGATGCGGTGCTGGCCGTCAAGGACCCAGGCGCTTCGATTCTTCTCTTCGACCGGCTCGGGCGTACCACCGTCCTTGGACGTCTCGTAACGGCCCGCAATCGTGATCAAGCCGGGCGTAACGTAGTCGCGCTCCGGCATCTCGGAGAAGGGCTTGAACTCGAAGGCTCCGCCATCCACAGAAAGCACGATCGCCGACGGAAGAATGCGTTCGAGGTTGCTCGACGAGAGGAACTCTTGGATGGACTGCCAGTGGCTTTCAATCACCACGCGGTTCCGGCCCCCGGACTTCCAGAGGCTTGAAGACTTATCCCACCCCACCGCGTTATCTACCGACACCAGGTCACGCAGGACTTGGGCATCAATCCCACCCATGTAGAGCGCGAGCTTGGGATTGCTCGGATTCTGGGTGATGCGGTAGCCGTAGAACGAATGCTTGATGGTTTCCATTAGCCCTCCGAGGTGCAGGACTCGCAACACGTCCTGAGGTTGAGAAAGTTGGCGGCGGCCGCGGGCGGCCAGACCGTTACCCGCAGTTGGACCTCACCGGCCCGGGTTCCACACTCGCACACGCCTCGGTCACGTCCTCCGACTTTGGCGCTGTCCATGAGCAGATGCTTGAAGCGGACGCCGGGAGTGATGCCACGCCCTGTGTTGTGCCTCAGTACCGCCGGCAGAAGGCGGTCTCGGAGGTTCGACTTGCCCGCGTTGCAGGACACGCACAGCAGTTGCATGTTGGGCACGGAGTCGGCAACCCCACCGACACTGACCGGAACGATGTGGTCCACGACCAACTCTTCCCGAGCGCCGCACATCGAGCAGAACTCCCCTCCCTGAACTTCGATAACGCGCGCTCGATAACGGGCAGCGCCTGTTGTCGCCCCGTACGCGTGAGCGCGAGCGTTGACAGCGCGAACTGCGTCGAGCGCATGAGTGCCTAGCAGTTGCTCATCGTCCCAAGCCGGGGGAGCGCCGCCCAGGGCTTCTGCGAGGTACTCACGCACGAAGCGGTCCTTGCCGCCCTCTCGCTGCCAGCGCTCGGCGTCAATGACGAGGCGAGCCTCCAGCAAACTCAGCGTCATTTCCGCCAACAGGGTTCTGATCCGAGGCTCCGCAGGGCCCGCCTCCGCTAATAGCTCCTCCAACTCAAGGTCCGCCCGCCGAGGGTCGAAGTCGCTCCCAGTCATCGATCGCATCCTCGCCGATTGGAAGCGAGCAGGTGGAGCCCGCGCGTCATCAGCACCCCGGCCAGGAACTCTCCCGGGGACCGCGAGACCTAACTCGATGCCCGGGATGCGAGCAGCCAGGCGCGCAGCCTCGCGACCTGGCGCAGCCACCACCGCTCCCAATCCGACAGCTCATCCTCAGCGCGTCGGGCTGACGCCGCTTCCTTCAGAGCCTCCTTGGGCTCCGAATGGACGCGCGCACTGCCTTCAACGATCCACACTTCGCCGTCGAGATCCTGCGAGGGCGTCAACTCCACCGTCGGCGGCGTTCCAAGCGCAAGCCGGTCGCTCATTGTCAGAGTGAGCACCTGGTTTTCATCGCAGATGGGCACGCGGTAGATGGGCCGAATCGGATCCTTGCTAACGCTCACGGCTGTGGGCTCCATACGGCGCTGGTCAGCCACAGCAACGGCTGGCCCTCCGGGAAGTAGGGCGCCGGGCCTCTCATCGAGCACTGGGACGTAGTGCACAACGACCTCGCTGGCGCAGAGGCGAGCGATCGTGATGTCGAAGCGATTGGGGCTGTGTGCGCGAAGCGTTTCCAGGTCCGGATCCTCTTCGCGAACGTAGGCGCACTTCAGCGTCTGGTCAGGCGTGTCGATGGCTCTCTTTAGCTGCCTGAGCGCGCGCCGGCGCGTTTTCGCGCCGCTCGAGGACTTCGTCGGCCTGGCCTGCGGAAGCTGAGCGTAAAAGCACGCGGCGTTGTAGTGCGCTTGCCAACCTGCCCGGTGGCCGGGGCGACCAACCAAGAAGCCAACCCACATCTTTCGCAGCCAGATTTTCCAGTCCGATGGATTCTCGTTGCTGAACCCAGCTTTCCTGACCAGTAGGCAGGCTTGGGAGATCCAGACCGCTCGACGCAGGTCGCGTCGTTCATGCCCGGTCGGCTCAAAACGGTGACGGAATCTTCCTTCGTTGCAGATGGTCCACAACGGCCTCAGGCGCGCCCGCGCTCGACGCGACTCTTTCTTCGCCGCGCGATCAAGCCGCTCTTTGAGTTCGCGATCCCCCCGTATGGTTTCCAGCTGGGCCTCTTCGTCGGCGCGATTGAGACTCTCCAGCGTCCGGCCGAGCGCACGCCCCAACTGATGGGTGGCAGCTTTGCTGTCCTCCATTCGCTTCTGACGTGCCCAGAGCTTTCGAAGTCGTTCGGAGCGATCGTCCTTATCGCCCGTATCCAGATCGCGTGCGGTTTCCAGTTCGAAGCGCTCGAGGAGGGTGCGCAGGCGGTCGCCATCGGCTTTAGTTGCTTTGTCGATGGTTGGAGACAGGAGGGCGAGCAACACGCTCGTGCGGTACCGCGCCTCGAAGATCGTCGGCTGACGTAAACGCACTGACACGTAGGCCTCGAGTGCGGCCACGCGTTTGCTCACGCGTTCCGGGCCATCGGGTTCGTCCGCTGCCAGCCGTTCCAAGCAGGTCGCGATGCGCAACCGCACGAGCATGTTCTCGCGCTCGTGCTCGGCGGCCTGGCGGAATGTCTTGAGCGCAGCCTCGTACTTAGCCTTGGCTGAGCCCGCCCATTGGGCGTTCTGTTCGATCTCGATTCCCGCGCGATAGAGATCGAGGCCCTCCGCTGTCGTCCAGTGAGCCCAAGGTGGATAGATGGCGGGGGTGGTCTTGCCGATGTGGCGGTAGATGGCGTTGGCCGCCAACTCGATCGCTTCTGTGGGGGTAGCACCCCACTTGGTCTCGACTGCGACGCATGAATCAGTGGATACGGCGATCAACTCGTAGCTGAGCCCGTGTGGGCGGTCTGGGTTCCCGTCTCGGCGCAACGTGGAACTGACCCTGAAGCCTGTCGACAAGGACGGCCACGGGATGAAGTTGATCAGCGCGGACAGCCACTTTCCCTGCGGGATAGGCGCTTCCGCGATCGCGTTCGAAATGTTCTCCGCCGTCGGGCTCCCTGCGGGAACGCTTCCTGCTGGCAGCCATCCCATCATCCCTAGATGCTCTTGTAGAACAGCTTTGCCCTCGACTGTTCTGACGCTGCCGTCGGCGGCCACATCCGCGGTCATGTCGTCGAGGGCAATAGTCCCGAGTCGAGCCTCCCCAATCTTCGTTGCCCAGACGCGAGCGCCGACCCCGATGGCGCCGATGACAAAGAGCCAATCAACGACGCTGAAGGCGCCAAGAAAGTCGATGCACCAGTCAAGAGCGTCGTGGACGGTAGATGGGAGATCACGGAGCGCGTCATAGAGCGTCGAAGGAAGCTCACGGAGCGCGTCATAGATCGTCGAAGGAAGATCGCGAGGGTCGAGGTTCATCCCGCGGCTCCAGGGAGGGCACCGAGCGCCTCGCGGGCGCAGGCGGAGAAGGACGGGGGTTCAGCTACAGCGATCGCTTGCAACTGCTTGCGCCCTTCCGCCGAATCAACCTCAGCTAACGCACTCGCATACGCGCACTGCCGCGCCACGGTTTCGCTTAGCCCGGTTCTCGCGCAGGTGAGGCTGGGCGAGGCTTCCAAGAGCTTTCGATAGCGCGCAGCGGCTGACGTGAATAGGCCGTTCTCACGCTGTTGGTCGGCGGCATCGCAGAGACTTTCCTGCTGTTGCGCCTGCTGCTTCTTCTTCTTGGCCGCCTCTGTCTTCTTTTTCGCCGCTGCTTCTTTGTTCGACTCGCGGTAGGTGACGCCAGCGTCGATCACCCCGCCTGCGAGAAAGACAAGCGCCGCCGCAGTCACGGCGTAAACGCGCCAACCGATCATCGTCGTAGTCCCCCCGTCCGTCTCCCGCTGGCTGGCCCCTCTGACGAACCTAACCGACGTTTCCGGCCTGGTCAATCAGCCACAATGCCGGGCGCGGGCGCGCCCGGCCTGTAACCAGGGTCACACGGAGACGCTTACGTTTCTATGGCCGAATGCCGCCGACCTGGACGCCGGCGCGCGCCAGCGCAGGTTCACGAGGTTCAGCCGTTGCTGCCGGGGACCAGTTGTGTGCAATCCAGTCGCGCCCCGAGCGTTCGAACACACGCGTTAGAACGGCGGGCCAGCGCCGTCATCTGCCGGAAGCGTCGTCGCAGCCTCGGCCGAGGCAATTTCAGTCTCGTCTGCCCCTTCCTGGCCCGGCCATACGAACCCAGGCTGCTCCCAGAAAGGCAAGAAGAACCCGGGCCAACCTCTCACTTCGAAGAACTCAGCGAATTCGCTCTTGCAGTGGTCAACGGTCTCGAGCTCTCCATTGTCCGCCCGCGCGTAGCCGCCGAACACGCCCTCGATGGAGCTGCAATACAGCTCGAACTTGAGCGCGGGGAAGAGTTGCGCGACTTGCTCGAGCCATAGCAGCGGCGGCCGCCAGTGCGTCCGGAAGCAGATTTCACTCTCGGGGGAATCACTCTTCAGTGATATCGGGCCCTTGATGCCTGTCGTCCCCCACACCTCCGCCGGATGCGCCCCTTCGGGGACCGGCACGTGCGTCTCGAGGAAGCCGTACTCCAAATCAGCGGAGATATCGGCGATGAAGCCATCACGGGTTTGGCGCGGCCCGCTTAGTTTGAGTGCGTTTACGCAGGTGTTCGACATGGCAGTGACTCTCGCTCTGGGTTGGGGATACACCCACTTGTAGGCGTGTCGCCCCGTGGCGGGAGCGGTTTTCGCAACTGAACCTCCTGAGCCGCCCGATAGTCACTGCCTCGTGTCGTCGAGCGCTTGAAGGATGTCGCGCACGACCTGGCCGATTCCTTTCGAGCGCCGAAACCGGCGGAGGTAAGGCTCGACGTCGTGGAGGTACTCGGTTGTGATTTGGAGGTCGCTGTGGCCCATCGCCTCCTGAAGGCCCAACCAGCCGAGCCCGCCGAGCCCGAGTTCGATGTTGACTGCGTGCAGGCACGCGAACGTTCGCCGCAGCACGTGCGGACCAATGGTGAACGCCGGCGCAAGCGTCGGGTCCAGTTGCTCCCGAGCTAGCTCGGTCAGCGTGTCGAGCCGTGAACGCATCGGCTTCGGCGTGCAGTGGTTCTGTCGGTCCTCCACGAACTCGTAGCTGCCGCGAGGCCCTGGCACTTGACGCGCCTGGCGCCGGTAGAACATCCAGCCCCCGGCTCCGATGCTGTGGGTCCGGGTGTGCTCGTGCCACAGCGCGACGTACTCCGCGTCCACGGGCACGTAGCGGTGCTTGCCGTCGCCGCGACCCTTCCCACGACGAACGGTGAGCGTCTCTTCCTGGAGGTTCAGGTCGTTGGCCCGCAGCACCACGAACTCGGAGATGCGGACGCCCGTCCGCAGCAACGTCTCGAACCCGAAACGGTCGTAGTCGTCGAAGCGGGGGTCCTGCATCAGCCGCGTCAGGGCAGGGATTTGCTCAGGGCGCAGCCAGTCGCGCCGAGCCTCGCTGGCTGCGGTTCTTGAGCATGCGGCCATCAGCGTGAGGTCGCCCCACCCGTTCCGGACGACGAAGTCCAAGAACTGGCGCATGGTTGACATTCCGCGCTTGCGTGTGGAAGCGGCCATCCATTCGGGATGGCGTGCGTCGAACCACAGGCGGAAGTCCTGGGCGGTGAGCCTGCGGATGGGCAGGTGCGCGAGCTCCGTCTGGGCGAGGGATGGGCCGGCTGAGCGCTTGCCGGTCACTCGCTGCCCGGGCCCGACGAGGACCGTACGGTCGTCGCGCACGCTCTTGTGCCCGGATGCCTGTCGTTGGAGCAGGAAGGCGTCGATGCAGGCCCGCACCGTGATGTTGCGGTCGCCGGCGGGGTTGGGGGTGGTCAGGACGATGGATGAATGGGGGGTTTGATGACTCATGCGAGCGACCGAGCCACGCGCACGCTCGTTGTCGACTCGTTTCGCGAACGCGCAGAAGGGCGCCGCCAGCGGGTCCAAGTGTAGACCCGCTGGTCAACGCCCTTCGTGCGCATCCAAACCCCAGGGTTCCCACCCTGCTTGCCACGGCGGACCGTGGCCAAGATCAAGGCGACGCGGGCTCAGGGGGCCAAGCACCGCGCCGCGGTTTCGAACGTTAGGCCTCCTCCCCCGTGACGAGCCGGAATCGCGCTCGCCGGACCTGGTCCTCCGACGCCCAGCCAGGCCCTAGGCTCTCAGGCAGGCCCAACTCACGGGCGCGACGCCGGCGCTCAGCCTCGTGCTCGGCGGCGGCTTGTTGCGCCTCCACAGGCAGCGAGTTCGTCTGCTCAAGCTGCAGGAGGTTCCGAGCGATTTGCGTCGTCCCGATGGTGCGGCCGCCCGGGGTCGGTTCCCACTCCTCCTTGCCCGCGAAGTAGGCGATGCGCGAGCGCGCCCGTTCCGGGTCCAAATGGGGATGGTCGACCTCGAACTGGGCCGGGAAGTCGCAGTAGTAGGCCGCGACTTTGCCGTCGGGAATGGCTTCTTTCACGCTCAGTTCGTGCTCGTCCGACGCCATGTCAGCGTCGGCGGCGTTCGGACGCTCGGGTCCTATTGCTGGCGCGGTGTGCTCTTTGCCACATGCCGGATTTGGCTCTGTGGAGCCGATGGAGACGCCGGGAATCGAACCCGGGTCCGCGGAAGAGTGAAAGACAGCTTCTACGAGCGTAGCCTGCCCTCTGATCTCGTCCCCCGCTCGCCTGGCAGGCCGGGTTGTGGGGGAC
>Ga0190275_10000235_pt1 | contig 57585 bp, 70 predicted proteins | sample Popmic550T_FD_133745 | JGI IMG/M metagenome (GOLD analysis project Ga0190275, IMG submission 133745) | Populus adjacent soil microbial communities from riparian zone of Yellowstone River, Montana, USA - 550 T | ecosystem: Environmental > Terrestrial > Soil > Riparian zone > Trees stand | place...
CATAATCCGGAGTTATCCGTCCCCAAAGGCCACGAGCCTAACCTATCCATTGATAATCAGGAAGCCTTCAAGCGCTCTGCAAAGATTCTCCATTATGGACCCGATCCGCTCCGCCGTGGACCCAAGCCCCGGCCGGGAATGACTGGGACGGGAGAACGGGCGATGATCGTGAACGAGGTGACGACGGCTGCCTATGTCAGCCGCATGAAGGCGGCGCGCGATCCGTCTTTGCATACGGTCCGGGCCTATGCCTGCGATCTCAACGATTATTCGCGCTTCCTGGCCGCCAGGCGGCTCTGCCCAAAGCGCGAGGACACAATCCTCGCTTACGCCGAATATCTGATGCGCGAACGCTCGGCGGCGCCGCGCACGCTGCGGCGGCGGATGGCCTGCCTGCGCGGGTTCTACAAAGATCTGGCACGGGCGGGCACGATCGAGCGTTCGCCCTTTGCCGAGCTGGAGATGCAGCTTCCGCGCGCCAAATCGCTGCCGCGCGGCCTGACGCGCGGCGAAACGGTGATGCTCGCCGATGCTGCCTGGCGAACCTGCCGGGACCGCAAGTCGTGCGATCTCGACATCTGGTTTGCCGCCGCTGTCCTCCTGCTCATCTCGACCGGGCTTCGCGTCGGTGAACTCGTGCAGTTGCGGCCGTGCGATTTCGATCCCGAGAGCGGCGGGCTGCATGTCCGTGGCAAGGGACGGCGCGAGCGCATGGTGTTCGTCGTTGACGAGCGGCTGCGCGCCCTCTTGGGCCGGCTTGCCGGCCGCCGCGACGCCGCCTTGCTGTTGGGACCCCGGGGGCGGGATTGGTCGACCCAGGCCGTGCGCCGCGCCCTGCGGCGCTTCGGCGCGGCGGCCGGCATCGACAGGCGGCTGACGCCCCACATGCTTCGCCACACCTGCGCCACGTTGCTGCTGGAGGACGGGGTCGATCTTCGCTTCCTGCAGCGCTTGCTGGGCCACGAGAACATCGCGACCACCGCGATCTACGCGCATGTCGGCGACACGGGCCTCAGGCGGGCCCTCGAAAATGCGCGATTGCTGTCGTCCCTGCGGGGCGAATGAATCGGGTGCCCATCAAAGTACCACTTTGATGGGCCTAATCAGACCTCTTCCTCGTCCCCGGCCTTCGGCACGCCGATATCGTCGTCGCCGCCCAGATCGACCTCGTCGTCGGGATTTTCCTCGGCGTCCTCGTCGACCTCGAGGTCGAGATCGGGCGCCGCGAGATCGGAATCTTCCTTCTCGACCTCGACTTCGGGCTTGGCGGCCTCGAACGGCAGCGGCTGCTTCGATTTCAGGACCGGCTCGGGTTGCCAGTTGATCCCGCAGGCGACGCAGGTCACCGGGTCTTCCTTGCCGAGGTCGTAAAAGCGGGCGGCGCATTTGGGGCAGGTCCGCTTGGTGCCCCATTCCGGTTTCACCATGGGTGAAAGGTCTCCAACTGAATGACTGAAAAAGCCGGCGCCCGCGAGCGGGCGAAACCGGGAAGCGCGCGCCTTGCCACATGGGTAAGGCGCTGTCAAAGCCCGCCGAATGGCCCGCCCGCTCAAGGGAAGCGCTGAGGTTCCCGGCGACAAGTCGATCTCCCATCGCGCGCTGATTCTGGCGGCGCTCGCGGTCGGGCGGAGCCGGATCGAAAACCTCAACCCGGGCGGCGACATCCGCTCGACCATCGCAGCGCTCCGCGCGATGGGGGCGCGGATCGAGCAAGGCGGAGACGGCGCCTGGACGGTGGACGGCGTCGGCGTCGGCGGCCTGCTTCAGCCCGAGGCGCCGTTCGATCTCGGCAATTCAGGGACGTCGGCGCGCCTGCTCATGGGCCTCGTCGCAAGCCACCCGATCAGGGCGGAGTTCCGCGGCGACGCGTCGCTTTCGCGGCGGCCGATGGCCCGGGTCGCGGCGCCGCTGAGGCGGATCGGAGCCCGCATCGATGGCGACTATCTGCCGCTCGCCGTCGCGGGACTCTACCCCGCGATCCCGACCCAATACCGGCTCGAAATCCCCTCCGCCCAGGTCAAGTCGGCGCTGCTCTTGGCCGGGCTCAACACGCCGGGCCTGACCGAAGTCATCGAGGCCGCGCCGACCCGCGACCATCTCGAGCGGCTGCTGCGCCTGTTCGGGGCCGCGATCGAGGCCGACGGGACCCGCATCGCGCTTCGCGGCGAGGCCGAGCTCAGGCCGCGGCGGCTCCACGTCGCCGGCGATATGTCCGCCGCCGCGTTTCTCATCGTCGCCGCTTTGGTCGTGCCCGGCTCGGAGGTCCGGATTTCGGGCGTCGGCATGAATCCAACGCGGTCCGGTCTCATCGAGATGCTTCGCGCGATGGGCGGGAACATCGCCCTTTCGAGCGAACGCGAGGTTTCGGGCGAGCCGGTCGCGGACCTGGCTTTGCGGCACAGCGCCCTCACGGGGATCGATGTGCCGCCCGAAATCGCGCCCCGGATGATCGACGAATATCCGATCCTGTTCATCGCCGCCGCCTTCGCGCAAGGGCCGACCCGCGCGCGCGGCCTCGCCGAGCTCCGGCTCAAGGAATCGGACCGGATCGCGGCGATGGCGGCCGGGCTCGCCGCGGTCGGGGTGAAGGCTGAGGAGAGCGCGGACGGCCTCATCGTCCACGGGCGCGGCGGCGATCCCCTCCCCGGCGGCGCCACGATCGATCCGGCGCTCGATCACCGGGTCGCGATGAGCTTCGCCGTGGCTGGCCTCCACGCCCGGCACCCGATAGGGATCGCCGGCATGGGCGTCGCCGACACGAGCTTCCCGGGCTTCCTTTCCGCGCTCGGCGCGTTGGCGCCTTCATGATCATCGCCGTCGACGGCCCCGCGGCAAGCGGCAAGGGTACGATCGCCCGGGCGCTCGCCGCGCATTTCGGCCTGCCGCACATGGACACCGGCCTCCTCTACCGAGCCGCCGCGCTCAATCTCCTCCAGACCGGCGGCGATCCCGACAGCGAGTTCGCCGCCGCCCGCGCCTGCGAGATGGAGCAGATCGATTTCTCCGACCCCGAATTGAAGAGCGAGACCGTCGGCGGCATCGCCTCGCGCATCTCCGCCTATCCGCTCGTCCGCGACGCTTTGCTTGAGCGGCAGCGGCGCTTCGCCGGCAGGCAAGGCGGCGCGGTCCTCGACGGCCGCGACATCGGCACGGTGATCGCTCCCCAGGCGCAAGCCAAATTGTTCGTCACCGCCGCGCCCGAAATCCGCGCCCGCCGCCGCTTCGAGGAACTGAAGGCGGCCGGCATGGACGTCCATTTCCCCGACGTCCTCGCCGACATCCGCGCCCGCGACGAGCGCGACACCGGCCGCGCCGCGGCGCCGCTCGTCATGGCGGAAGACGCGATCCTGCTCGACACCAGCGCCATAAGCGTGGAGGAGGCCGTCGCGGCCGCGATCGCCGCAATTCTCAGGACGTGATCGAGCGGAGCGCCCTGCGCGTGAGCCTTGACTTGAGCTCGACGAGCGTGATGCGATCGACCGCCATCGCCCGGTCGCGCGCGGCGACGACTCGGCCGAGATGGCCCAGGACCTGCTGCACGAGGTCGAGCGACTGAAGCTGGTGCGCGTGGCGGCGGAGCAGGATCGGGTCCGCGACGAGAACGTCGCCCAGCTGCTCCAGATGCCGGATGACGAGCTCGAGCTCCTCAGCGATCCGCTGGTCGAGCAAGACGTCCGAGCGGCCGGGATCCGCCGGCGGCGGCTTGAACAGGCTGCGCCGCCCCGCCTTCAGATCGGCCCGGATCGCGGCCTGCGCCGCGTCCACGGCCAGCTGATGCGGTGGCGCCTTGTACGTCGCGTGGAGACCCGGGTTTGCCATCACATGCTCGTTTCGGACCAGATACGGTTACAGACAGGTTGCAAATAACGCGCCGCGGCTTCGATTGATCCCGAAGCCGCGGAGCAAGTCTAGGCCAGATGGCGCAAAACACGGTTAATGGCCGAGGCCTTCCAATACCGTGCGGTTACGGCCTCCCATCCCTCCCCTAATTCATCATCAGCACGGGCCGCTGTAGACCCACTGGCCGTTGGTCCAGCACTCATAGCGAATATGGTTGTCGCAGACTCTGGCTCCAACGGAATATTGAGCGCTGTTCCAGTAGCAGACTTCATTTTTGGCGACCGCAGCGTCCGCGCTGTCACTCTCCTTCGACCCTTTCGGCGAGTTGCTGAGCGCCGGATCCTGGGGATCGACGTGGGTATCGTCTTCCATTCTATCCTCCATCGCTGCGAACCGTGTAAAAATAGCACCGGCGACATCGCAGCGCTACTCCCGCGCAGCAACCCCAATCTCCCAGCTTGCCCTTCCGCGGCAGTTCCGCGACTGGCCCCATTCGGCTTCACTCCTCCTCGGGCCAGTCCTCGCAGCGAAGCCCGTGATGAACCGTTGGCAAGCGATCGCGCAGATCGTTACCCGCTACATCGAAAAGGGCTACCCGGCCTACGCTCTGGCAGCTTTGGCCTTGCTGCTACTGGCGGGTTTCGGCATTGCCATTCTTCTCTACGCCATAGGCGCGCCCGCCTCGGAGCTCCTGCGTTAGCCAAGAGGGGACAGTCACCGTGGCTGTCCCTCTTTTCAGTACACCCAGATCCATGCCCAGTAGAGCAGCACGAGGAGGGAGGCCGCATAGAGCGTCCACCGAACCCAGGCCGCCGGGCGCCCCCGGCGCTCGAGCTCGCGCTGGGCAATCAGCCGATCGCGCCAATCCTCGCGGACGTTCATCTCCTCTTCCAGCTCCTCGTCGGTGAGGTTGCGGGCGAACGCTTCCGGATCGGGAAGAGGCATTCGCGCATAGGCCGGCACGTCCGACTCGGCCCAGCGAAGCGCGGCCGCATCGACGGTCTCGCCGCCCATGTGAAGCACGAAGGCGGCCCGGATCGCCGTCTTGGCCCGCTGCCATTTCGGCGTGCCGTCGCGCGCCTCGTCATCCGAGGCGAGGAACACCCACTCCACGAACTGGTCCGCGGTCACAATTCCGGTCTCGGGAATGAACCGCGTCACGTCCGACACCTCGCCAAGCCCGTCCATCGTGGCGCCGAGACACCATTCGCCGTGCACGATCTGCATCAGCGCCTCGAACCCGGTCAGCTTCGCCATAAAGGCAGCATGGCATCGCGGCGGAGGGCGGGCAATATGGACGCCCAACCAGGTGACAGTTACGTAACTGTCACCGCTGCGCCCTGTGAAGATGTGAGCCGCCTCGGAAAAGTGTGACTGTCACGGATTTCCATGCCTCACTCCGGCCTCCACGGCACGCAAACAGCGCTATACATCAGCCCTGTCGTCCACCGCTTTACCTAAGTCGTCGGGCATTGAAGTCTGGCTAGGCGAGTCTGCGCCCCCGCTCTCTTCTTCGAGGCGCTGGTGAGCCAAGTCAAAAAAATGGGCCATAGGTACGGGGGCAAATCGGCAGTGACTGGGCCTTAAGTTTTGAAGGAGGGTTCGGGACTCCCGTGGATTTACCCTGCGATATCCTCTGCTCATGATATCAATTGCATGCCCCTCGACGGACCCCTCGCCGTCATATTCATCAATTAGAAATCTGTACCAAGTTTCATAGAGATTTCCGTATGTGTCAATATAATAAATAAATATCCTAACATTAAATACATTGTCATTCAGTGGCCAAAAAAACTCAATAGTACTCTCAAGCGGCGACTCTTCTCCGGCAGGAATTACAGGCTTTACTCTAGCAATTGTATTCGCTCGATCATCATCCGTTCCGGACTCATCAACTCGGCCGTCGATGCGCACGTCTAGGGCAGAGCCCCGCCCAATGTTCCTCAAGGGAAATGTAATTGCGGCAAGCGTGGGCCTTTTACTTTGTGAATAGATACGCTTGTAGAGATGAAATTCTTCTATTACAAGATCCGGTCGGGCCGCCTCTCGCGAGTTCACGAAATTCAGGCGCAGTGCCAGGAACGCGGTGACAGCCGAAAATATCGCTGCGGTCGCCGCGAGAGTCGCCGCGATGATTGGCCACCAGGCAAACAACCCTGAGTCATTCATCGCCAACGCCGCGGCTTTTGCGGTGAGCCAGTCTTGAGTCTATCCATATCCATGGTGTTTGAAAAACTCGTAGGCACCAAGAATCTCGTCGGGCCTCAACACGGCCTCGCCGATTTTTATCCAAGGAAGTTTATCATGCGTATGGGTGACGGTGCGAACGCTGATCAGCGCCTGACCTAGTTCCCACCAAGCCTCTGGGTTTGGATGCGGCGGGGGAAGATTGGCCCCGACGTTGAAATGCCTAGCCTCGTCTGGCTCTTCACCCTCTGGCAACCAGAGTACAATGGCGGACGACCGCCAAGGCAAGCTACTGTAGTCCATATCACGTCCCCAGAGTCGCCAATATAGGGTTTCCAGGAGTGCTGCGATAGAGTCTAGCGTCTACAAGTCGGACTTCTCGCGCCACAGGAGACCAATGTGATTGAGCTCTGGCATGGCCTTGGGCCGGAAACAAAGGCCGCACTTATCGGCGCACTCACGACCATCGCGGTCGGCCTTCTCGGCGTTGGCGGACTCATTCTACAAATGAGGTCACAAGCGCGCCAGGGGCGCGAAGCCATTTTCGAAAACGAGCGACGAAAACTCAAAGCCTCGATGTATGAGGAAGCGGTATCGGTCAGCCGCGAACTATCAGATGCGGCCATCGACCTCTCGACGCAGCTGCGCACAATGCCATTTTACCTCAGTATTGCATCCAAGGCACACTCGGTTGGGTTAGGTTACGACCTTCCTCCAACGAGATACCCTGATCTCACTACGGCTTATGACGTATTCGCCGATGCGGCACTGCGCTTCATTTTCCTCGTGGAAAATCGAAGAATCGTAGATCCACGTATCTTAGTTTACAGAACTGCCTTGAACGTCGTTCTCCACGACACTCAAAAGCTAATGCACCATCAATTCGTCATTGAGGTTATGCCAGCGCTTCCGACAGCGGGCCCAGACGGGAAGTTGTTTCCCTACACGCCGCCCGCGGAGACCGCAGTTGAACGGATTCGCATCCTAAGCGAGCAATTCTTGGCCTCGCTGGCCGACGCGATCATGTGCACCGAGGACTTCCTAGTAGAGCTGCAGAATCACCTCCTAGGCGACCTGTTCGGAAAGACCGTTGCCCATCGTGAACCGATCGACCTGCAATGCAAGGTTATCACGCTCGACAAGGCAGACGAGCTAGAGGCATGGTACAAGACCTCCACGGAATGGGGTCGAAACTGCACGAAAGTTGAAGCGGAGGTGCGCGAGCGGCTGAAACAGGAATCTGCTTAGCTACCGTTCCTCCTCTCGCTATTGCCCCCTCCACCGCTTCTCTCTATACGCCCCCCGTCCAGCGGGCGCTCGCGCTCGCGGAAGCCAGGATAAGGCATCGCGCGTCAGGGGCGGCTCCACCGCTCTCTCCACGCGCCTTTTTGCTTCCTTAGCTTCCGCGCCCTGCGCCCAAAGGACGCCGCTCCAGCATTCGGCCGGCGCGGCACATTTCTCTGGCCCGGCCCGCGCGCCTCCTCTGAGCCGCGGTGCGGACCGGTACGTAAGGACGATCATCTTGGCCACAACGGCAACCCCCACACGCGACGATTTCGCCGCGATGCTCAACGAATCCCTGGGCGGCGAGGACCAGGGCTTTGAAGGCCGCGTCGTCAAAGGCATCGTCGTCGGAATCGAGAACGACCTCGCCGTCATCGACGTCGGCCTGAAATCCGAAGGCCGCGTGCCGCTGCGCGAGTTCGCAGCGCCGGGCCAGAAGGCCGATTTGAACATCGGCGACGAGGTCGAGGTGTTCGTCGACCGGATCGAGAACATGAACGGCGAGGCGATGCTGAGCCGCGACCGCGCCCGCCGCGAGGCCGCCTGGGACAAGCTCGAGACCGAGCATACCGCCGGCAACCGCGTCGAGGGCGTGATCTTCGGCCGGGTCAAGGGCGGCTTCACCGTCGATCTCGGCGGCGCCGTCGCTTTCCTTCCGGGTTCGCAGGTCGACATCCGCCCGGTCCGCGACGTCGGCCCGCTGATGGACCTCCCCCAGCCCTTCCAGATTTTGAAGATGGACCGGCGCCGCGGCAATATCGTCGTCTCGCGCCGCGCCATATTGGAAGAGACCCGCGCCGAGCAGCGCTCGGGCCTGATCCTGTCGCTCGCCGAAGGCCAGATCGTCGACGGCGTGGTCAAGAACATCACCGATTACGGCGCGTTCGTCGACCTTGGCGGCATAGACGGCCTGCTCCACGTCACCGACATCTCCTACAAGCGCGTCGGCCATCCGAGCGAGCTCATCAACATCGGCGACACGGTCAAGGTGCAGATCATCCGCATCAACCGCGACACCCAGCGAATCTCGCTCGGCATGAAGCAGCTCGAGAGCGATCCCTGGGACGGCGCGGCCGCCAAATATCCGATCGGCGGGGTCTTCAAGGGCCGGGTCACCAACATCACCGAATATGGCGCCTTCGTCGAATTGGAGGCCGGCATCGAGGGGCTTGTCCACGTGTCCGAGATGAGCTGGACCAAGAAGAACGTCCATCCCGGCAAGATCGTCTCGACCTCGCAGGAGGTGGACGTCGCCGTGATCGAGGTCGACGAGGAGAAGCGCCGGATTTCGCTGGGCCTCAAGCAGGCGCAGGCCAATCCCTGGGCCGATTTCGCCGACAAGCACCCGGTCGGCACCGAGGTCGAGGGCGAGGTCAAGAATTCGACCGAGTTCGGGCTGTTCGTGGGCCTGGACGGCGACGTCGACGGCATGGTCCACATGTCGGACATCGCCTGGGGCGTGTCGGGCGAGGAGGCCTTGAACCTCCACCGCAAGGGCGAGAGCGTGAAGGCGGTCGTGCTCGACGTCGACGTCGAGAAGGAGCGGATCTCTCTTGGCATGAAGCAATTGGAGCGCGGCGGTGTCGCCAAGGGCGGCGCGGCCGGCGGCGGCGCGGGCGCTGGGGTCAACAAGAACGAGACCGTGACCGTCACCGTGCTCGAGGTCCGCGATGGGGGCCTCGAGGTCCAGGTCGGGGACGACGGAGTCACCGGCTTCATCAAGCGCACCGATCTGGGGCGCGACCGCGACGAGCAGCGGCCCGAGCGTTTCCAGGTCGGCCAGAAGTTCGACGCCCTCGTCATCGGCTTCGACCGTTCGAAGAAGCCCAATTTCTCGATCAAGGCCCTCCAGATCGCCGAGGAGAAGCAGGCCGTCGCCCAATATGGCTCCTCCGATTCCGGCGCCAGCCTCGGCGACATTCTCGGCGAAGCCCTGAAACAAAAGAAGACCTAACTCGACCGGCCGGGCCCGCGCCGGCGCCGTCCGCCGGCGCCGGCCGGCCGTCTGCGACTACCTTGTTGAATTGGTCGGCTTTTCGCGGCCCCGCGGGTTGATTTTTATCAACATCGGTGCGAGTGTCCGCGTCAGGCGTGTCGCGTGGGGGCCTGCGGCATAGGCGCCGGACGTTCCGGCGACGAAATATTCTTGAGGGGGGATGCCCGTGATCCGATCAGAACTGGTCCAGAAGCTGTGCGACGACCATCCCGACCTGACGCTCAAGGAGGTCGAGCGGGTGGTCTCCGCCTTCTTCGATTCGATCATCGAGCAGCTGCAGAACGGCGGCCGGGTCGAATTGAGGGGCTTCGGCGCCTTTTCCAGCCGCGGCCGCGACGCCCGCAAGGGCCGCAACCCGCGCACCGGCGAGCCGGTGGACGTCTCGGCCAAGCACGTTCCCTATTTCAAGCCTGGCAAGGAAATGCGCGAGCGCTTAAACGTCTGAGGACGTTGACGCGGGACCGGCGAGAAGTGCACGTCCCGCTTATGCGGACGTGGCGAAATCGGTAGACGCAGCAGACTTAAAATCTGCTTTCCTTCGGGGAGTGTGGGTTCAAGTCCCGCCGTCCGCACCAGCTCTCAGGCCTGACCCACCATTACTTCGAAGCGATAACATGCGGCTGGGAAGTACTGGGAGTCGCCAACTTTCCTGCATTGATCGAGGAATAACGTAAGGACTCCTCAAAGATCGAATATTTCTGTACTGGTGAGTCGCGGAGGGCGGCTCATGAGGATACGTGCGCTATTCGTATTGATTATGAGCGTTTGCTCATTCACTCTTCTCTCGTCCGGTCCCGCGAGACAGGCGACCGCCGCCATGCAAGGCGGGGCACCCTCCGAACCCATTCCCTGCCAGCCCGATGGGCTCCCGGGCGGCACCGTGACGGTCACCCCGACCGGATCCTCGAGCAGCAGCCCGTCCGTCACGGTGGAGGGGGACCAGACCGTCACCCAGACGATGAACATCGCCACCGAATTCCCTTCGCTGCTCGCCGGCAATGACGGCGCCCTGGCCGATTCGCCCTGCGTCGTTTCGTTCGACGTCGGCATGCCGCTCCCTTCCGTGAACGCGCCGAGCGGGCTCTTCCCGGGGAAGGTGCCGTTTCCGGTGCCGAACCCGGCCCAGGCCGCCAATCTTCCGCCGATCAGCTTCTCCCCGCCTCTGGCCTGTCTCCAGGCGCAGGCGTCCATCGCCTGCGGAGCGCCGCTCGATTGCCGGCTGCCCTTTTGCGGCCGCGACATCATCTTCGTGCACGGCCTGATCACGACCGAGCTCGAGGACCTCATCCGCGCCAACCACAATCTCGGCGGCTCCAACGCCCAGAACGCGCTGATCCCCTGGCCACAGGGCGCCGCGGCGTTCACCAGCCCGACGGGCTATTTCCGCAAGCTCGCCCTCCTCACCTGGAGCAACTTCCTGCGCCTCAAGCTGGCGCCCGCCTACCAGGCCGCCGGCGCGAGCCAGGGGCCCAGATTCCTCGTCGTCGCCTGGCCCGCCGGCCAACGGATGGAGTTCGGCGTTCACGCCACGCTCTCGCAAATCTCCACGGCGATGCAGACAGGGGCCGGCGTGATGACGATCAACCCCAATCAGGCCGCCACCGGGGCGGTGAGCGCCAACCTGCAGAAGCAGGGTTTTTGCGGGCGCGGCTGCGTCATCGTCAGCTATTCGACCGGCGGCCCGATCGCGATCGCGGCGATGAACATGGCCGCCCATGACAGCCGGCCGTGGACGACGGGCAGCCTGCGCGCCCTGCCCACCTTCATCAAGGGCCACGTCGCGCTTCACCCGGCGCTGGGCGGCGCCCAGGTCGCTCAGCACGTCATCGCGGCGGCGAACACGGTCGGGCCCGCCTGTCCGGCGGCGGTCGCGCTGCTTAATGCGTGGAGCACCAGCAATTGGGTGCCGACGGCGGTCGCGCCCTGCGTAGCGCTGCAAGAGCTCAATCCGACAATTCTCTACGATCTCGCCCCGCCCTCGATGAACGGGCTTTGGCGGCCGATCATGGCGATGGGCGGGCCCAGCGTGAGCACAACCGTGCCGACGCTCGTCGTCGCGGGCGCGCATCCGACCAGCAATGCTGTCATCCACTGGCAGGCGCAGTCGCTGCCGGGGTATGACGACGGCGTCGTCACCGTCGACAGCCAGCTCGGCCGGCCCTGGCTTCCGGCAGCGATGCCGCGGACGCTGAGCTTCGGCCAATGGGGATTGTTCGGAGCCCATTATTACGACCGGGGCGCGCCGACCGCCAAGGCGGTGCCCTATTTCATCGATCAGAATCACGAGCTCGCCACCCGGCCCGCCACCCACGCCGCCGCACCCAATCCCTATCTCGCGCCGAACGGGATGGTGCTTCCCGCCGTCGGCCTCAGCGAAATCCCGTTCGGGTCGAGCGGCATAACGAACGTCTTTTCCTTCCTGCAATCCACGTCGAATCACATGTTCCCAGAATCCGTCGGAGTCGGGCCGGATTCGCAGCCCAACGAGTCCGGCCACGGCTGCCCGGGCGGGACCTACAGCTACCGCCCGACCGGCAATTATTTCGGCTCCCAGGCAAGCGTCCAGGAGGAATCGCGGGCCGTGTTTGATTCCTCGGTCTACACCACGCGCGGCCGCAATCACTTTGCTCCCGTCGAGGCGGCAACCGGCGCCATTCCGTTGCTGTCGTATAATTTGGCCGGGGCGATCGAGGGCGAGCAAAAGGGCCGCTACATCCGAATTCGCTTCACGATCCTGTGGTTCACGTTCAGCCGGACCTTCTGGATCTGGAAGCGCGATTATGTCCGGATGCGCGACTGGCGATGCCGCGACGAGATCGACTATACTCTAGAATTCGCATTCCGCCGGTGAAGCGGACGTTCAGGCCGCCTCCGCCTTCTCCGCGGTCCATTCGCAGCGGGCAAGGCTGATCGGGTCCAAGAACATGCCGCCCATCCTGATGCCGATCTGCCAGCGGACCTGGGCGTGGACCGGGCCAATGCCGGGAATGTCCAGGGACACGTAGGAGCCGATCCGGACCGGCTCGACGCATTCGGCCATGAAGCCAGAGGCCGAAAGGTCCCGGACCGTGACCTCGACATGGTAGCGGTCCTTAGGGCACAGGCTCGCATCGCCCTGAATGGCGACGCGCGCGACCCGGCGCGCCTTGAAGCCGGGCACCTGCTCCGGAGCGGCGGGGTCGGATTTGCTGGTCATATAGGCAGTCTAATCCAGATCAATGAAGGAGGGGTAAAGCCGCGGGCCGCCCGCCATCCCGAACTGGCGAAGGCGGGCGTGGCGCGATGGTGGCTGAATGTGGGCGGCAAGCTGGCTATTGCAGGAGCGATGGCGATTCGGTCCTCCCTCGGCGCATTGGCCGCCGCTATTCTCGGGCTCGCCGCCTGCAACGGGCCGGCGAGCGGGCCGATCGACGTGAGTGCGGTCGGCGGCAGCCCCCGCCTCGCCAACCCCAATCTGGAGCCGCTGGACCCCCCTTCCGCTTTTCTTCTCGAGGCGCTTGCGCAGGGGCTGGTCCGCTTCGACGCCGCCGGCGAGATAGAGCCGGCGCTGGCGCAGAGCTGGATCGTCTCCGACGACGGGCTGCGCTACACCTTCCGCCTCCGGCGAACCCATTGGTCCGGCGGCGCGCGGATCACGGCGCAGGAGGTGGCGGGCCGCCTCAAGGCGGCGATCAGCCGGGCGAGCCGCAATCCCCTGAAGCCCGTGCTCGGGGCAATAGACGATGTCGTCGCGATGACCGACGAGGTGCTCGAAATCAGCCTGCGCGGCCCGCGCCCGAACTTCCTTCAGCTTCTCGCTCATCCCGAACTTGCCATCATCCGGAACAATCAGGGCAGCGGGCCCTACCGGCTCGTCGGGGGCGAAGTCCCCGCCCTCGGGCTGGCGCTGCCCCGCGCCGAGGAGGATGAGAGCGCGCGAGCCACCGGCGACGGCGGGCCTGATCTCCTGCTCAGGGGCGAGCGATCCGCGCGCGCCATCGCCCGCTTCGCCGCGGGACGGACCGATCTGGTGCTGGGCGGGACCGCCGGCGACCTGCCTGTGCTGCGGGCCGCCGATTTGCCGGCGCGCGCGCTGGTCTTCGATCCGGTGTCGGGGCTGTTCGGGCTCGCTTTCAGCGCGCGCGACGGACCGCTGGCTGATCCTGCGGTCCGCCGCGCGCTGGCGATGGCCGTCGATCGGGAGGGGCTGGCCGCCGCGCTCGACGCGCCGCGGCTGGGCCTGCGCACCAGCCTCGTCTCGCCGGGCGTCCAGGACCTGCCCCGCCCGGCCCAGCCCGACTGGGCGGCCGCGCCGTTGCCGATGCGCCGCGACGCCGCCCGGCGCGCGATCGTTGCGCTGGGCCTCGAGGCGCCCCTCGCCATCCGCGTGGCGATGCCCGAGGGGCCGGGCTACCGTCTCGTCTTCGCCCATCTGCGCCATGATTGGCGGATGATCGGCGTCGACGCGACACGGGTCGGCCCCGAGGCCCCGGCGGACCTGAGATTCGTCGACGAGGTTGCGCCCGCCGGCCTCGCCAGCTGGTATCTGCGGCACTTCACCTGCGAGGCGAGCGCGGTCTGCGACGCCGCCGCCGATTTGGCACTTGAGGAGGCGCGGACGGCGGCGCGCCCGGCGGAGCGCGCGGCGCATTTCGCGGTCGCCGACCGGATACTAACCGAGCTGACGCCGTTTATCCCGCTGACCGCGCCGGTCCGCTGGTCGCTCGTCTCGGCCCGGCTGACCGGCTTCCGGCCCAACCCGTTCGCGCGGCACCCCGCGGCGAACCTGATTGCGGAGCGTCAATAAGATGCGAGTCGAAGGACAAGAGTTCGAACGAACGGCGGGGCGCCTCAACCTGGGGCGGGATCCGGCGTCGGTTCGCCAGCGGATCGAGGCGATGGAGCTCCTGCTCGAGCGCGCGGTCGGCGTACCCGGCACGCGGCTGCGCGTCGGCCTCGATTCGATCCTCGGTTTGATCCCGGTCGTGGGCGACGTCGTCACCGCGGCGATGGGCGCCTGGCTGATCTGGGAGGCGCGCAACCTCGGCATGTCGAAATTCCATTTGGCGCGAATGGCGGGCAATGTCGGCTTCGACACCCTGGTCGGCGCGATCCCGTTCGCCGGCGACCTGTTCGACTTCATCTTCAAATCGAACTCGCGCAACCTCAGGATCGTCAAGCGTTGGCTCGACAAGCACCACCCCGAGACGCGGCTGATCGAGGGCGAAGTGGTCGCGCGGCGGGAGGTTTAGCGGAAGATCTCGGGATCGACGGCCTCGCGCTTTTCGAACCAAGTCTTGGCGTCTGGTCGGAACAGTAGCCAAGCGGCGACGATAAAGAGCAACAGGACGATATCCGACAGCACTTCCAAGGCAACCGGATTTAGTTCGCCCCGAACCAGTCGCGGGAGGCGGTTCAGAACATTGGCAGCCACTCCTGCCATAAAGATCCACTTTGCTAGGACGCTTCGCCTGCGCGCGATGAAATACCAGAGTGATAGATAGAGGAGTGCGGATGCAAAAATCAGAAAAGCCAAATACCCCGACCAATATCGGCCAAGCTCGGGCTGAGCCGCCAGCAACTCATTCGATCGGCGCCAATTCAGGATTCCGTTCGCGGTGCCCAACACCAAGATCGAAAAGAGGATGCGCTCGAAATAGACGATCGATCTTGGGCGCATGTCCTGTTCCTACACGGCGGGGGCCGAAACGAAATCCAGCCCGATATCGACGGCGGGCGCGGACTGGGTGAGGCGGCCGACCGAGATGTAGGTCACGCCGGTTTCCGCCTTGGCGCGGATCGTCTCCAGGGTGATGCCGCCGCTCGCTTCGGTGGGGACGCGCCCGGCGACCAGGGCAACCGCTTCGCGCAGCTCCGGCACGTTCATATTGTCGAGGAGGAGATGGGTCGCGCCGGCGGCCAGCGCCGGCTCGATCTGGTCGAGGCGGTCGACCTCGACGATGATCCGCGCGATGCCGGCGGCGGCCGCGCGGCGGACGGCCTCGGCCACCGAGCCTGCCACGGCCACATGATTGTCCTTGATCATCGCCGCGTCCCACAGGCCCATGCGATGATTGCCGGCGCCGCCCATGCGCGTCGCATATTTTTCGAGCGCGCGCAGGCCGGGAAGGGTCTTGCGGGTGTCGAGCAGCGCCGCCCCAGTGCCGGCGATGGCATCGACATAGGCACTTGTCAGCGTGGCGATGCCGGACAAATGCTGGACGATGTTGAGCGCCGAACGCTCAGCGGCGAGCAATGCCCGCGCGTTGCCCGACAGGAGGAGGAGATCGGCGCCGGCGGCGGCGCGCTCGCCATCCTCGGCGCGGCGCTCGATGCGCACCCCGGGATCGAGCGCGCGGAAGAAGGCCTCGGCGACCGGCAGGCCGGCGGCGACGATCGCTTCGCGGCTGTCCATCACGCCGGTGAAGCGCGCGCCTTCCGGAATCACGGTCGTGGAGGTGACGTCCCCCCCTTCGCCCAGATCCTCGGCGAGGGTGGCGGCGACGAAGACGTCGAGATCGAAGCGGTCGAGGCGGAAGGTCACGCGCGCGGTCTGCCATCGCCGCGGCGGTGAAACAAGCGCGCGGACGGCCCCCGCCCGGATCGGGTTCCGGGGAACCGTCGGGGGCGCCAGGGATTGAGCGTTCCGACAGGGGAATTTTCGATGGACATGACCGGGAAGGATTATTTCCTCGAACGGGCTGAGGCGGAGATCGACCTCGCCAATGCGGCGACGCACGAGAAAGCCGCGCACGTCCATTACCACAGGGCCTCTTTCTACCTCGACCGCGCCCACGGCGTAGTGGCCAACGAGAATTAGTCTTCGCGTTCTCCGGCGCGAGCGGCTTCGCTCAGTCCCCTGAAATCTGCGGCCTGCCGACGTCGCCCTTGCCGACCGTGCCGGCGGCCATTTCCAGCATGCGGTCGAGCGACCTCTTGGCGCGGAGGCGCAGGCCCTCCTCGATCTCGATGCGCGGCTGAAGGTCGCGGAGGGCCACGTAGAGCTTCTCCATCGTGTTCAGCGCCATGTAGGGGCACATGTTGCAATTGCAGTTCCCGTCCGCGCCGGGGGCGCCGATGAAGGTTTTGTGCGGCGCCGCTTTCTCCATCTGGTGCATGATGTGGGCTTCGGTCGCGACCAGGATCGTGTCCGACTCCGATTCGAGGGCGAACTTCAGGATCGACGAGGTCGAGCCGACATGGTCGGCATGGTCGATTATGGCCGGCGGGCATTCGGGATGGGCGAGGACCGGCGCCCCCGGATGCTGCATCTTCAGCTTGAGCAATTCGGTTTCCGAAAAGGCCTCGTGGACGATGCAAACCCCCGGCCACAGCAGCATGTCGCGGCCGGTCTTGCGCGCGAGCCAGCCGCCCAGGTGCTTGTCGGGGCCGAAGATGATCTTCTGCTCGAGCGGAATCTGGCTGAGGATGATCTCGGCCGACGACGAAGTGACGATGATGTCGGAGAGCGCCTTCACCTCGGCCGAGCTGTTGATGTAGGTCAGGGCGATATGGTCCGGATGGGCCTCGCGGAACGCCCGGAACTGGTCGGGCGGGCAGCTGTCTTCCAGGCTGCAGCCCGCGTCCATGTCGGGCAGGATCACGATCTTTTCCGGCGAAAGGATCTTTGCCGTCTCGGCCATGAAGCGGACGCCGCAAAAGGCGATTACGGCGGCGCCAGTCGCCTGGGCCTTGCGGCTGAGGTCGAGGCTGTCGCCGACGAAATCGGCAATGTCCTGGATCTCGGGCGTCTGGTAATAATGGGCGAGGAGGACGGCGTTGCGCTCCTTGCGCAGCCGGTCGATCTCGGCCCGGAGGTCGAGGCCCTTGAGGCTCGGATTGGGTGCGTTCATCGTCTTTCCCGTCCCGCGGTCGGCGGTCCCGCCTGCCTGTCCCTGACGGCTTCGTCGATCCGGCGCGGCCGGTCGAGGAAAATCGCTTCCTCCCGTCCCGCTGGATCGAGGACCCGCACGGCCACGCTGGCGTCGATCCCCGCTGCCCTGAGCGGCATGGCGAAGCTCCTCGCCACGACGCGCATCGCCGCGTTGCGCGCCAGGATCGTCGGGGTCCGTTCACGGGCCTGGCGCATCAGCTCATCCTGGGCGCTCCGGCGATTGGCCTGATCGAGCGTCCGTTCGGCGTCGGTGAGCGCCATGACGATGCCGCCCTCCGAATATTCCTGAACCTGATTGAAATCGATCTCCGGGCCCGAAATTTCAAGGGGCGGCAGGGTGACGGTGAGCGTGCGCATCGCCGGGTCCCAGGCCAGATGCTCGCGCCGCAGCCGTCTCAGGTCGACGCCGTAGCGGACCATTCCGGGCATGATCAGCGTTTTGCGCGCGGTGAGGCCGAAGCGGGTTTCGGTCGCGGAGACGATTGCGACGAAGCGTCCGTCGAATGATGTGAGCCGCCCCTCGTCGCGCACCGAGAGCAAGGTGGCCTCGGCGATCGCCCGCGCATCCGGCCCGGGCGCGTCGGCGGCCGGGCGCATCAGCAGGCCGAGCCCGGCGCCAACCAGCAAGGCGAGCACGGCGGGAACCAGGAAGATCAGCCGTTTCAGGCCTGGAGCGCCCATGTCTCGCCCTCGCTCCGGGTGAGGCCCCGGCGCTCCAGATCCACGAGATGCGCGAGCACCGAGCGGCCCGCGGCGGCATGCAGCCGCGGATCTATGTCGCGGTACATGGTTTCGACCATGTTCGGGATCCGCCCCTCCCCCTCGCCCAGCTTCGCCAATATCTGCTTCTCGCGCATGCGCCGGTGCGCGATCAGCGCGCGCACATGGCTGTGGGGTTTGTCCACCGCGGGGCCGTGCGCGGGATAATAGACGCGGTCGTCGCGGGCGAGGAGCGCGTCGAGGCTCTCCATGTAGAGACTCATGTCGCCGTCGGGCGGCGAGACCACGGTCGTCGACCAGCCCATGACATGGTCTCCGGTGAAGAGGGCGCCGGTCCCCTCGAGCGCGAAACAGAGATGATTGGAGGTATGGCCCGGAGTCGCCACCGCGCGCAGCGCCCATCCCTCCCTGTCGAGCCGGTCGCCATGCCCGAGCACGCGATCCGGCCGATAGTCGAAATCGAATGCGGCGTCGGCGCGCGGGCCGTCATCCTCGATCGCCAGCGGCGCGCAGCCGACGATCGGCGCGCCCGTCGCCGCCGCCAACGGCCGGCTCGCCGGGCTGTGGTCGCGGTGGGTGTGCGTGCACAGGATCGCCGCGACCCGTTCGCCGCGCGTCGCGGCGAGGATGGCCTCGACATGGTCGGGAAGATCGGGCCCCGGATCGATCACCGCGACCTCGCCCTCCCCCACGACATAGGTCTGGGTGCCGGTGAAGGTGAACGGCGAAGGATTGCCCGCGAGCAGCCGCCGCACGAGCGGTTCGACCTGCTCGGTCCTGCCGGTGGGCCAGTCTTCCATGGCCCGCATGTGGCATTGCGACGGCTGGAAGGGAAGAGATTAGCCCCTCCCCTCGATGGGGAGGGGCTCTCCTCGCTTATTGCCCCCGCAGCCGCGCGATTTCGCGGTCGAGGGCGGCGGCGACTCGGCTGCGCTGCACGGCGCTCAGCTCGCCATCCTCGGCGAGGCGGTCGCGGACGCGCTGCATCCTCTCGATACGCTCCGCGGGAGTGGCTGTGCCGCGGCTGCAGACGATAACGCGGGTCCGCTCGTCGCCCTCGTTCACCTCGGAGCGCTCGCCGTCGCCGCATACCGCCGTCGCCAGATGGACGCCGGGGCCGCCAGGGCCGCCATGGGGCACGTGCATCTCGAACCTGCGCACTGGCCTCTCGCCATCGCCGTCATTCGCGCCATGCCCGCCGTGGCCGCCGGGACGGGTCACGACGATCACCCGCCGATCGTGGTGGGCATGGTCGCGGTGCCCGGCATCGTCGCCCCGCGCGCCCTGTTCGCGATGAGCGCGATGGTCCCCATGGTCGCCCTCGTCGACGCGATGGGTGCGGATGATGACCCGCTCCTCGCGGCGCTCGCGGCGCGGCTCGGCCTGGTCCTGCTTTGCAGCCTGTTCGCCGGACTGCGCGAAGCCGGGGCTGCCGAGCGCCAGGCTGACGCCGGCGAGCAGGGTCACCGCGGCGACGCCGCCGAGCAGCCGCAGGCGGCTCGCTTTATGGTCCTTCATCATTTTCAGTCTCCGTTTCAGTTGGTCGGCATGGTTGAGCGGACAAACGGCGATCAGGCCGGGCCGGCTCGCGGACTTGATCAGCGCGCAGGCATAATCGTGGCGCGTTTCGGCGGACCCTGCAGCGGCGACGGCGGCGTCGCAGGCCAGCTCCTGGTCGGCGCGGAAGGCGCGAAAGGCGAGCCAGGCGATCGGGCTGAACCAGTTCAACGCGAGCACGAAGAGGCCGAGATGGTTCCACCAGATGTCGCCGCGGCGGTGATGTACGCTTTCGTGATCGAGCGCGAGGCGCTGTTCCGCCGGCGTGTAGCGCGTGGAAAAATCGGTGGGAACGACGATGCAGCGGTCGATCAGGCCGAGGGCGACCGGCCCCTGCACGGCCGTGCTCTCGATCAGGCGCAGGCCGCGATGCTCGCCAAGGCCGAGCGCGCTCAGGCTCAGTTCGGCGAGGAAGCGGCGGTAGGAGACAAACTGCCAGGCGAGAAAGGCGATCGCGCCAAAGGCCCAGAGCGCGAGCAGCACAGGCGTCCACTGCACGGGCCCGCCGCCCGCGGGCAAAGGAGCGGCTGCGTCCCCTGCCCAGAGGATCAGCGTCTCCGGGGCCGGCAAAGGCGGGATGTCCGGCGCGAGCGACGGCAAGGGCGGCATGACGAGGCGGAGCGCCGGGAGCAGCCACAAGGCATAAGCGGGGCCGGCGCCGACCAAAGCGGTGAGCGGACGGCGAACGGCGAGCACGAGCAGCATGACGACGCTCGCCCAGGCGACGTTGGCGAAAAACCAGCCCGTCATGCCTTCAACGCCTTCAGCAGCGCCTCGATTTCCTCGATGTCGGCCGGGCTGAGCCGGTCGCGCTCGGCGAGCTGGGCGACCAAGGGAGTCACCCTGCCTCCGAACATCCGGTCGATGAGGCGGCCCGATTCCTGGGCGACATAGTCGGCGCGGGCGACGGCGGGGCGGTAGAGATAGCGGCGCCCCTCCTCCTCATGGGCGAGGATATTCTTGGCGAGGAGCCGGGCGAGCATGGTCTTGACGGTGCGGATGCTCCAGCCGCGCTCGGCGGGCACGCGCCCGGCGACCTCTGCGGCGGTGAGCGGCGCCTCCTTCCAGAGCACCTCCATCACCGCATATTCCGCGTCCCCGATCCGCTCCATCGCTGCCCTCCCTCTTTGGACTACATGAGTAGTCAGAGGATGGGTGAACCCCACATGAATGACCGGTGAGCGCGCCTGTCGGCAGGCTTTACACCCGCGCTCAAGGGTTAATATCCGCTAACCACGAACGGGGCCGGATTTCTGCGCTTTTCGTGCGTTGGCACGGCGCGTGAATAGAAAGGATCGTCCACATGGTTCCACTCAGGGGCGGGCTTTGGCGCACTTTCCGGTCGCGCCGCCCGCCCCTAACTTTTTGTAGCGAACCGGTGCTGGCGCTACCTAAGGGCTGCCGGGCAGATTGTTGTCCTTCGAAGCCTCGAGGATCACGAAGACGAGGATACCGAGGGCGACGACGCCAAGGATCCAGCCCATCCCGCCCCGTCGGCCGCGAAGCTCGGCCGAATTCTCCATACCAGCGCCCGCACGCTGGGCCGCCGGGCTCTCAGCGAGGCTGAGCGGCCGGGCGGATTGGGCCGCCGCGACGCTGCCCGAGGCGAGCAGCGACAAGGCGGCGACGGCGGCAAGGACGTTTCTGGAACCCATAAATCCTCCTGTGCGATGGGCGGACATTATTCGCTATGGCTCGAAGCGGCAACGTTCGTCGCACAATCACTTTCGGGTCAGCAGCGCCGCGGTCTCGGGGTCGGCCGGCAGGAAGGCCTCGATCGCGAGCTCGCTGAGCGTGATGTCGATCGGGGTGCCGAACATCGTCGTCGTGCTGAGGAAGGAAAGCAGGCCATCGCCCGCGCGCAGCACCAGGGGGACGGCGACTCCGCCATAAGCGTCGCCCGCATGGCTGGTCCCTCCGGGATAGGCGCGCAGCTCCGCCAGCAAATCGGCGAGAATCTGGTCGCCGCTTGCCTCGACCTGCGCCTCGAGCCGCTGGAAGATATGGGCGCGCCATTCGGGCAGATTGGCGATGCGCGGCGCTACGCCTTCGGGATGAAGGCTCAGCCTGAGCACGTTGACCGGCGGTACGAGCAGATGCGGGGCGACGCCGGCGAGCAAAGGGGCGACGCCGGCATTGGCCGCGACCATCTGCCAGTGGCGGTCGACGGCAAGCGCGGGGAAAGGCTCGTGCGCCTTCAACACCAGATCGACCGCGCGGCGCGCCGCAGCGAGCGCCGGATCGTCGAACGACCGTTCGGGAAGCGCGGGCGCGAAGCCGGCGGCGACGAGCAGCAGATTGCGGTCGCGCGCCGGGATTTTGAGCCGCTCGGCGAGGCGCATCAGCATCGGCCGGCTCGGCCGCGACCGGCCGGTTTCGAGGAAGCTCAGGTGGCGCGCCGAGATTTCGGCCTCGAGCGCGAGGTCGAGCTGACTGAGACGGCGGCGCCCGCGCCAGGCGCGCAGTTGTTCGCCGACCGGGAGATCTGGCTCTGCATGGGCGCCAGACTAGCCGCCCGGCAGGCACAATCCCATTACCTTCGAGGTAATCGACACCATGACCTCGGGACGCGATGATTCGGGCATCGGCAACGATAAGGAAACGATCATGTCACAGGCCCTGTTTCTCCGCCGCGTCCTCGCGCTCGATTCGCTCAGCTGCCTTTCCATCGGCCTCATCATGGGCCTGGGCGCGGCGGCGCTGGCGCCCTCGTTCGGTCTGCCCGAGCCGCTGGTGCGGATCGCCGGCCTCGTCCTCCTGCCGCTGGCGGCGTTCATCGGCTGGCTGGCATCGAGCAAGGCTCCGCTGCGCCCGCTGGTTTGGGTGGTCATTCTCGGCAATCTGGCGTGGACCGCCGAGAGCTTCATCCTCATCGGCCAGCAGGGCGCAATCACCGCGCTCGGCACGGCCTTCGTCTCCGCGCAGGCGCTGGCGGTGCTCGGCCTCGCGGCGCTCGAATATGTCGGCCTGAAGAAGGTGCGCGTGGCGGCGTGAACGCCGGAACGGGGACAGTTACGAGCAACTGTCCCCTAGGCGCGGGCGACCTGCTTGTCGTCGAGGAGCTGCTTGAGCTCGCCGGCCTCGAACATCTCCATCATGATGTCGGAGCCGCCGAGGAACTCGCCCTTGACGTAGAGCTGGGGCACTGTCGGCCAGTCGGAATAATCCTTGATGCCCTGGCGGATCTCGGGGTCCTGGAGCACGTCGACGGTCTGGAAGGCGACGCCGAGATGGTCGAGGATCGCGACCGCGCGGCTCGAAAAGCCGCATTGCGGGAAAAGCGCGGTCCCCTTCATGAAGAGGACGATGTCGCTGTCCCTTACAATCGTCTCGATCCGGTCGCGGACGTCTGTCATGATCTCTGTCCTTATTCGGGAGCGGCGGTGCTGAGCTTCAGCGCGTGAAGCTCGGTGCCCATGCGGCCGCCTAGCGCGTCATATACGCGTTGATGCTGCTTGACGCGAGGCTGGCCGCGGAAGCTTTCCGCCACCACCCGCGCTTCATAATGATCGCCGTCGCCGGCCAGGTCGACGATTTCGACACGGGCGTCGGGGATGCCGGCGCGGATCAACGTTTCGATCTGATCCGCCGCCATCGCCATCAGCTCTGCGCCTCGATGAACTGGCGGCGCGCCTCGACGGTCTTGTGCTCGAGCGCCTGGCGGATCGCCGCGTCGTCGATCTCGACGCCGGCCGAAGTGAGGTCGCCCAAGAGCTTCCTGATCACGTCCTCGTCGCCCGCTTCCTCGAAATCGGCGCGGATAACGTCCTTGGCATAGGCCTCGGCTTCGGCCTCGGTCAGGCCCATCTTCTTCGCCGCCCAATGGCCCAGCAGGCGGTTGCGCCGGGCGACGATCTTGAACTGCATTTCCTGGTCGCGGGCGTACATGGATTCAAAGGCGCGCTCGCGGTCATCGAACTGGGTCATGGCTGTCCTTGCAAATCTGGTTCTTCGATCCAGATAGGCGGGGCGGCGACCCGGCGCAACGGTGCGTCAGTCCATCGTCACCACGAGCTTGCCGACCGCCTGGCGCGCCGCCATGTGGGCGATCGCCTCGCCGCCCTCGGCCAGAGGCCAGGTCCGGCTGACCTTGGGCGCGATCCTGCCCTCGTCCCAGAGACGGAACAAGGTCTCGACATGGGCGGCGTTGGCCTTGGGGTCGCGGGCGGCGAAGGCGCCCCAGAAGACGCCGCGGACATCGCAGCTCTTGAGCAAAGTGAGGTTCAGCGGCAGCCTCGGGATGCCGGCCGGAAAGCCGATGACGAGCAGCCGGCCCTCCCAGGCGATCGCGCGAAGCGCGGCCTCCGTATAGTCGCCGCCGACAGGATCGTAGATCAGGTCGGCGCCATTGGGGCCGACCGCGTCCTTGAACATCTGCGCCAGCGCCTTCGCCCCGTCCTTGTCGAACGGTCCCCGCGGATAGATCAGGACGTCGTCCGCGCCTGCCGCCCTTACGGCTTCGGCCTTTTCCTCCGAGGAAACCGCGGCGACGACGCGGGCGCCATAGGCCTTGCCAAGCTCGACCGCCGCCAGGCCGACGCCGCCCGCGGCGCCGAGCACCAGCAAGGTTTCGCCTTCCTTCAGCCGCCCTCGGTCGAGCAGCGCGTGGATGGTCGTCGCATAGGTCAGGATCAGCGCCGAGCCCTCCTCGAAGCTTCGCCCTTTGGGGAGCGGCAGCGCGGCGGCGGCCGAGACCAGCACCTTCTCAGCGAGCCCGCCATGGCCGAGCATGGCGATGACCCGGTCGCCGGGGGCCCAGCGGCCGACGCCGTCGCCCGCCACCTCGACCACGCCGGCGATCTCGCCGCCGGGCGCGAACGGCCGCTCGGGGCGGAACTGATATTTGTCCTCGATGATGAGGACGTCCGGATAGTTGATCGCGCACGCCTTGACCTGGACCAGCATCTGCCCCGGGCCCGGCACCGGATCGGGCAGCTCGGCGAGCTCGAGCGTCTCCGGGCCGCCGGGAGCGCGGGAGAGCAAAGCCTTCATCGCGCCGACGCCGGGAAGGCGGGGAGCTTGGCGACGTCGGCCGGCTCGTGCTGGATGATGACGCGCGCGCGCAAATTGCGGCCGAGCCGGTCGAACCGGTCCATCGACGCCAAAGTCTCGGCGCGGCTGGTGTTGAACGGCGGCACGCCGCGCCGCTCGACCTGCTCGGTGAAATGATAGATGTCGCCCGACAACAGCACGGCCCCCGACGCGAGCCGCACCAACAGGCCGTAATGGCCGGGCGTGTGGCCCGGCAGGTTGACCATGGTCACGCTGCCGTCCTCGAAGACGTCGACGTCGCCGCGCGCCTCGCTGACCTGGCCGCCGCCGGTCAGCCAGTGCGCCAGCGCCTCGCGCGGCAGGCCGGGCTGGCTGCCCCGCAAGGCGGCGAGATCACCGGCGCCCATGATCAGCCGCGCGTGCGGGAAGGCGGCCGCCTGTCCGACGTGATCGAAATGATAATGGCTGATGCCGATGATCGAGACCTGCGCTGGGCGCACGCCGATCCGGGCGAGCTGGTCGGCGATGCTGGCGCCCAGCGAAGCAGTCATCACCGGGTTGCTGTTCGGGTTTCCGACGAGTGCGGCTGGTAGCCCCGTATCCCAGAGCAAATAGCGGTCGCCGCGGCGAATCAGATAGCAGCTCGCCACGAGACGCTTCGGCCCGGGGCGATATTCCGACGTGTCCGAGAAGAAGGCGTTATAGTCGGTGAACGCAACCTCGCCGCAATCGAGCCGCCACATTTCGAGGGACGGCGGCGGCGGCGCCTGCGCACCGGTCAAGGCGGCCCAGCCCAGCGCGATCCCCAAAGGCCGCTTCAGCATGACTCGGTTCCTCTTCTTCTTTCCTTGGGCGAGACATAGGAGGGATCGTGGGCGAAGGGCAATTGCTTCCCCTGCTCCATCGCCTCCAGGACGGCGGCGAAATCGGTCCGGCAGCGGAAGCCGAGCAGCCGCTCCGCTCTGGACGGGTCATAAATACGGTCGATATGTGCTGGCAGCCTCCAGCCGGCGCGCGCGTAGAGGCTCGCGGCGTGCGGGAAATAGCGCGCGATCACCGCGGGCGCGTCGTCGATCAGCGCCTCGCGGTCCGCAGCTAGGAAAGGCGTCGTCGCGGCCAGGATGAATGTTTCGAAGCCGAGCTCGGGCGCTTTCTCGAGGGCCGCCACATGCGCTTCGGCCGCGTCCTCGACCGTGAGCCGGCGCCCGAGGAACTCGTTCGCCTTGGTGTTGGGGCCGGAGAGGTCGCGGTGGGTGTCGTCATCCTCCGGGAAAAAGCGCCCGGTGCGCAGCACGGTGACGGCAAGGCCATGCCCGTCGTGGAAGCGCCGGCACAGCCGTTCGGCCTCGAGCTTGGTGACGCCGTATACGTTGCGCGGCGCGAGCGGCCTGAAATCCTCGTCGAGCCAAGCCGCGCGGGTCGCGCCACCGCCCTTCCCCGCGCGGATGGACTCGGTGATCATCAGCGAGGTGGTGGACGTGAACAGGAAGCGGTCGTTGCCGGCGGCCGCGGCCGCTTCGAGCAGGTTTCGCGTGCCGGCGACGTTGACCTGGGAGAAAGCGGATTCCGGATAGCGGGCGATGTCGGGCTTGTGCAGCGCCCCGGCATGGATCACCGCCTCGATGCCATGCTCGGCAAACGTCAGCTCGACCAGCGCCTTGTCGGCGACCGAGCCGAGGACGTCGGTGTCCGCGCCCGGCGCAACGTCGAGGCCGATCACCTCGTGACCCGCCTCGCGCAGGCGCGGAGCGAGGAACCTCCCGAGCCACCCCGAGGAGCCGGTCAGCAGAATCCGCATCGCTCAGGTGTCGTACCGCGCCGTCGTCTTGGCCGCCACGTCTTCGGCCGTCACCTCGGGCGCGAGCTCGATCAGCTTGAACGGGCTCTGATGGTCGGTGCGGTGGAAGACGCAAAGATCGGTGATGATCATGTCGACCACGTTCTTGCCGGTCAGCGGCAAGGTGCATTCGGGGATGAACTTGGGGTCGCCGTTCTTGGCATTGTGCTCCATCACCACGATGATCTTCTTGACGCCGGCGACCAGGTCCATGGCGCCGCCCATGCCCTTGATCATCTTGCCGGGGATCATCCAATTGGCGATGTCGCCATTTTCCGCGACCTCCATCGCGCCCAATACGGTGAGATCGATATGGCCGCCGCGGATCATCGCGAAGCTGTCCGACGAGGAGAAATAGCTCGACGACGGCAGCTCGCTGATCGTCTGCTTGCCGGCGTTGATGAGGTCGGCATCCTCTTCGCCCTCATAAGGGAAGGGTCCGATGCCGAGCATGCCGTTCTCGGACTGCAACGTCACTTCCATCCCCGCGGGGATATTGTTGGCGACCAGCGTCGGGATGCCGATGCCCAGGTTTACGTAATAGCCGTCGCGCAGCTCCCTCGCGGCGCGGGCGGCCATCTGATTGCGGTCCCAAGGCATCAGTCTCCCCCTCCAGGCGCGACAAAGAAAGCGGCGGTTTTCGCTACGCAGTTTCCGGGCAGTGATTTGCGGCCTCTCCGTATCCACCCCTCGGCTTCAACTTCTTCCGCGACGAAGGTGCCCGCCCAACTGGTCGTGTCGTGATAGCCGTACTCACGCACGTTCAGGCGAAGCAGCGGATCGACGCCAGCTATCGGGGCCTCTCCAGCTTTCGCGGCATTGAGCGCCGCCTCCATACCCTCAGGCGAGCGGCAAATCTTCTCGATGGCCTGAATCGTCGGATGGTGTCTGGGAAGCCCTCCGCCGATCGAGTCCAAGAGGCGGTACTGAAAGATGCGCTCGATGATTTCATCCGCTTCCGGCGAGTCCTTTTCGCGCGCATTGGCATAGAGCCTCTGAAGCTCGTAAGGAGACAGCGCCCGCAAGCGAGCCTCAGTCCATTCCTTCGTCATACCGCCTCGCGCTCCCGGGTCAGGCGAAACTCGATCTTCTTGTCGTAGGGCGCGCCCAGGATCATTCGTTTCACGTAGATCGAAGGCAAGTGGATACAGTCCGGGTCGAGTCTGCCGACCGGCACGATCTCCTCGACCTCGGCGACGCAGATCCGGCCCGCGCTCGCCATCGGCTGGTTGAAGTTGCGGGCCGTCTTCCTGAAGACGAGGTTGCCGGCTTCGTCGGCCTTCCAGCCCTTGACGATCGAGAGGTCGGCGCGGATGCCGCGCTCGAGGATATAGGTCTCGCCGTCGAACTCCTTATGCTCCTTGCCCTCGGCGACGACGGTGCCGACGCCGGTCTTCGTATAGAAGCCCGGAATGCCCGCGCCGCCCGCGCGGCAGCGTTCGGCGAGCGTCCCCTGCGGGCAGAATTCGACCTCGAGCTCGCCGGCCAGATATTGCCTCTCGAACTCCTTGTTCTCGCCGACATAGGAGGAGATCATCTTCCTGACCTGGCGCGAGCGCAGCAGCTTGCCCAGCCCCTCATTGTCGATCCCGGCATTGTTCGAGGCGATGGTCAGGTCTCTGACCCCCGAGGCCTGGATGGCGTCGATCAGGCGCTCGGGAATGCCGCACAGGCCGAAGCCGCCGGCGCACAGGGTCATGCCGTCGAACAGCAGCCCGTCGAGCGCGGCCGCGGCATCGGGGTAGAGCTTCTTCATGAATCGCTCCCTTTCCTCGAAGGTGCGATAGTCATTCCGCGCGAGCGAGGTCAACCGGCGCCGCGCCGCGACCTCAGCCCGGCCGCTTCAATGCCCGCTTCCGCGCAGGCCGGGGTCGCAGACTTGGTGAGCTTTGAGGATCTGCTGGCGCGGATCGACGCGAAGCAAGTCGCCGAGCCGCGCGACCCGTATAAGCCAGGAGTCGCTTAGCAGCTAAGTATCTGCTATTACGCAGAAATGATAACAGCAATCGACTGCCTTTCCCGCGCCGCAGCCATGGACGAGCGCGCCGCCCAATGTGTTGGCGCGCCACATGCTTCATACCTCCGCGTCGCCTCAGGCTGGCGCAGAACCGCGTTGATGGCCCGGTATCAAGACGAGTGGCTCGCGCTCAACGAAGCGCCCGCCTGATTTCAAACTGACACAGCCCGGCGGGGCGCTTGACAACCCATTCCGCTTCCCATACTTTGTTTTCCAAAGTTATTTGGAGAGCGGCAAATGACACAAGCATCGCAAACCCCCGCGGACGACCTCGCTTACGTCCGCCGCCTCGCCGAAAGCGGCGCGCGCGCGCCGTTGATCGGCGGCCGCTTCATGGCCTGGTGGGGCTTCATCCTGACCATCGCCTATGTCGCCCATTATTTCGCGCTCAAGGGCATGATCGGCGACGGCAGCGGGTCCATCTTCGGCATCATCTGGATCGGATTCTCGGTGGCGGGCGTCGGCGGCCAGATCCTGCTCGCGCGCGGCATGCCGCCCAAGGCCGGCGAAGGCTCGGCGGGGAACCGCGCGTCGCGCTCGGCCTGGACCGCGGCGGCGTGCGCGATCGGATCGATGGTCATCGGCTGCATCATCGCGGCGCGAACCGGCGCCGGCCCCGCGACCTTCGACTGGATCGTCCCGGTCGCCTTCTCGGTCTACGCCTGCGCGCTGATCGTCACCGGCGCGCTCTCCGGCGACCGGATCATCGTCGCGGCGGGCGGCGGCGCGGTGGCGATGGTGGGGCTGTTCACAGCCCTGATCCTGCACTCCGACCGCTATCTGCTCGCCGCGGGAGGCGTGGCGGCGACGGTGCTGCTTCCCGGCCTGCTCCTGCTTTCCCGCGAACCCAGGACGCAGGATTGAGCGCGATGGGCGAGGACAGCCCATTCGATCACAACGCGATCGACGACGTCATCCACGGGCGCATCCGCTTGGGCGTCGTCGCCTATCTTTCGGCCGTCGACTGCGCCCTGTTCTCCGAGCTTCGCGACAAGGTCGGGGCCACCGACGGCAATCTTTCGGCGCACTTGAGGAAGCTCGAGGACGCCGGCTATGTCAGCGTCGACAAGAGCTTCGTGAACAGGAAGCCGCAGACCCGCCTCGCCCTGACGCCGGCGGGCCGCAAGGCCTGGTCGGCGTGGCTCCATCAGATGGAGGCGCTGCGGAATGCCGCCGGAGCGTCTAGCTCCTGAGCTTGGCCAGCACGCCCTGCAATTGCATGGCGTTCGACATGTCGCCTTCGACCTTCAGCTTGCCGGACATGAAGGCGGTCATGCCGTCCAATTTGCCCGCCGCCATGTCCTCCCAGTCGGCCCAGGCGACCTTGATCGTGGTGTCGGCGACGCCGTCTTCCTCGGTCACCGCGCCGGCGACGCCGTCGAGCATGACCGAGCCCTCGTCGCCGAAATCGAGCTTGACCCGCTTGCCGGGCACGAAGGCCTGGGCGTCGTTGAGGCGGGCGGCCATTTCGCTCTTGGTCATGTCGGGTCTCCGTCGGGATCGTCGCCTTTCCCCCTGACTTTACGGACACGTCAAGTCAAGCCTACAAGAGTGTCAATAGCCCGATCTTCCCACGGCCCGCCAAGGCGGCTAGGGCCGCGCGCATGGACGCCGCCGAAGCCATTCACGAGAAATTCGTCGCGAAGGTCCGGAACGGCAATCTGCCGCGGCGCACCAGCGATGCGCGGCCGGGCGACGTCGGTCTCGCCCGCGAGGCGATGGTCGAATTGTTCTACAGCCAGTGCGTCAGCCGGCAGATGGACCGCATCTCGCGCCGGCTGCAGGCGCGCGGGCAAGGCTTCTACACGATCGGCAGCTCGGGCCACGAGAACAACGCCGCCGTCGCGCAGGCTCTCCGGATCGACGACATCGCCTTCCTCCACTACCGGTCGAACGCTTTCCAGATCCACCGCGCCAAGAAGCTGCCCGGCCAGACGCCCTGCTGGGACATGCTGCTGAGCTTCACGGCTTCGGCCGAGGATCCCATCTCCGGCGGCCGCCACAAGGTCATCGGCTCCAGGCCGTTGTCGATCCCGCCGCAGACCAGCACCATCGCCTCGCATCTGCCCAAGGCGGTGGGGGCGGCGTTCAGCATCGGCATCGCCAGGATGTTGAAGCTCGAGGAGACCCCCTTGCCGGGTGATTCGATCGTGCTCGCCAGCTTCGGCGACGCCTCCGCCAACCATTCGACGGCGCAGGGCGCGTTCAATACCGCCGCCTGGGCCGCTTATCAGGGCACGCCGATGCCGATCGTCTTCCTGTGCGAAGACAATGGCATCGGCATCTCGACCCGGACGCCCAGGGGCTGGATCGAGGCCGCGTTCCGCGACCGGGCGGCGATCAAATATGTCCGCTGCAGCGGCCTCGACATGGTCGACGCCTATCGCGGCGCGCTGGAGGCGAGCCATTATGCCCGCACGCAGCGCAAGCCGGTCTTCCTCCACATGGATTGCGTGCGGCTCTACGGCCACGCCGGCTCCGACCTCCAGGCCACCTATCTCGCCAAAGCGCAGATCGAGGAGGACGAGGAGCGGGACCCCCTGCTGTTCAGCGCGGCGCTGCTCGTCGAGCAGGAGATCGCGTCCGGCGGGCAGATCCTCGACATCTACAACGAGACCGAGGCGATTCTCGCCCGCATCGGCGAGCAGGCGATCACCCGGCCCAAGCTCACCGACAGTCGTGAGGTGATGGCCAGCATCGTCCCGCCCAAGCGCGGCCAGGCCATGGCGAACAGGCCTACGCCGGAGGAGCGCGATGCCTTGTTCGCGCGCGACAGCGGCATGATGGAAAAGCCCCAGCACATGGCGCGCCTGCTGAGCTGGGCGCTCGCCGATCTCATGCTGGCGCACTCGAACGTGATCGTGGCGGGGGAGGACGTCGGGCCGAAGGGCGGCGTCTACAACGTCACCGCCAAGCTCCACGAGCGATTCGGGCCGGCCCGGGTGATCAACACCCTGCTCGACGAGCAGAGCATATTGGGCCTCGGCATCGGCGCCGCCCACAACTCCATTCTCGCGATCACGGAAATCCAATTCCTCGCCTATGTCCACAATGCCGAGGACCAGATCCGCGGCGAGGCGGCGACCTTGAGCTTCTTCTCGAGCGGGCAATATGCCAATCCGATGGTCATCCGCATTCCCGGCCTAGGCTACCAGAAGGGGTTCGGCGGCCATTTCCACAACGACAACAGCCTGGCCGTCTTCCGCGACATTCCGGGCCTCATTCTCGCCTGCCCGAGCAACGGCGCCGACGCCGTAGAGATGCTGCGCGAGTGCGTCCGCCTAGCGCTGGAGGAGCAGAGGGTGGTCGTCTTCCTGGAGCCGATCGCGCTCTACATGACCCGCGATCTGCACGCGGAGGAAGACGCTTTGTGGACGTCGCCTTATGCCGCGCCAGGCGAGGCGAAGCCGATCCCGCTCGGCGCGCCCGGCCTGTATGGCGACGGCACGGACCTCGCCATCGTCAGCTACGGCAACGGCTATTATCTCTCCCGCCAGGCCGAAAGGATACTGAGCGAGCAGCACGGCCTCCGCCTGCGGGTGGTCGACCTGAGATGGCTGGCGCCGTTGAACGAGGACGGCCTGCTCGCGGCCGTCGCCGGCTGCGGCCGGGTCCTGATCGTCGATGAATGCCGCAGGACCGGTTCCCAAAGCGAGGCGCTGATGGCGTTGTTCGCCGAACGCGCGCCGGGGATGGACTGCCGCCGGATCGCGGCCGAGGACAGCTTCATCGCGCTCGGCCGGGCCGCGACCCTGACTTTGCCGAGCCGCGATGCGATCGTCGCCGCGGCGCTGGATCTGGCCCGTGGCTGACAAGCTCGCCGCGCTCGTCATCTGTCCGGGCCGCGGCACCTACGGCAAGGCCGAGCTCGGCTATCTGAGGCGCCTGCACTCCGACAAGAGCGCGCTGATCGGGACGGCCGACCGGATCAGGTCCGAACGGGGCCAGCCGACGATCTCGGAGCTGGACGGCGCCGAAAGGTTCAGCCCGGCGCTTCACACGCGGGGCGACATCGCCTCTCCGCTGATCTTCACCGCTTCTCTTGCCGATTTCCTCGCCATCGACCGGTCGCGCTACGACATCGCCGCCGTCACCGGAAATTCGATGGGCTGGTACACGACATTGGCCGTCGCCGGCGCGGTGAGCGCAGAGCACGGCTTCGAAATCGTCGATGCGATGGGCGAGAACAGCCAGGCCGGCGAGCCCGGCGGGCAGGTCCTCCTCACCCTCGTCGATGACGACTGGCACGAGGTGCCGGGCCTGCGCGAGCGCGTGCTCGCCCTTGTCCAGACCATCGGTTCGCGGACGGGCCACGCGCTCTTCAGCTCGATCGATCTCGGCGGGATGCTGGTCCTGGCCGGCAACGAAGCGGGGCTCGAAACCCTGCTCAAAGAGGCGCCGCCGACGCCCGGCCGGGAGCCGCTGCGCCTGGTCAACCATGGCCCCTTCCACACCCCGTTGATGCGCGAATCTTCCGGCCGCGCGCTGTCGCAGCTTCCCGCCGGCTGGTTCGACACGCCGGCAATCCCGATGGTCGACGGGCGGGGCCATATCTGGAGGCCCTTGGCCAGCGACCCCGGCGCGCTGCACCATTATACCTTCGCCACCCAGGTCCTCGAAACCTACGATTTCACACGCGCCGTCCAGGTCGCCACCCTCGAATATGCGCCCGATCGGATCATCCTGCTCGGCCCGGGCGATACGCTCGGCGGCGCGATCGCACAGGCGTTGATCGCGATCGAATGGCGCGGGCTGCGCTCGAAGCGGGACTTCCAGGAGATGCAGGCTTCCTCGCCGATATTGCTGGCCATGGGCCGCGAGGACCAGCGCACCCTGGTTACCGGCGCCAGCCGGTGAGACTTCCCTTCCTGGCTCTGGCTTTGGGTCTGGGCCTGCTGGCCGCGACTCCCGCAGTAGGGCAGAGCGCGGGAATTCCGATCCCCCGGATTCCGCTCGAGAAGCACGAAATCCGCGACCGCCTCGGCCGCCGGATCACTTATTATATCAGCCGACCGGCGACCCCGGCGCCGCTGATGCTGATGATTCAGGGATCGGGTTGCGATCCGGTCATGCGCATCGCGGAAGCCGGCAGCTACAGCTCCTTGTTCAACCTGCTTCCATATGCCGCCGAGGGCCGGTTTGCGGTCATGGCGGTCGAAAAGCCGTTCTCAGGGCCGGTGCCGGGCGGCTCGCACGGCACCGCGAGCGGATGCAGCGCCGAGTTCAACGCGGATTTCACCGCCGAAAGCTGGCTCGCGGCGCTTCAGGCCAGCCTCGCCGACGCGCGGCGCCTGCCTTGGGTTGATCGGCGGCGGACCCTCGTCTTCGGCGCTTCGGAGGGCGCCGTAATGGCCTCTCTCCTCGCTGCCCGGGACGAGCGGGTGACGGACGTGGTGTCGATCGGCGGATCGGGTGCCACCCAGCTGTTCGACTTCATCGCCTTTGCCTACCAACGGTGCTTCGATCGGTCGCAATGTATCGCAAATGTCGAGCGACAGGCCCGCGCGATCGCAGCGGCGCCGCAGAGCTCCACCGATTTCGCCTGGGGCCACCCCCATAAGCGGTGGACGTCCTTCTTCGCGGTCGATCCCGGCGAGGCGCTGCTGCGCAGCCGGGCTCGGGTCTATCTGGCGTTCGGGACGTCGGATGCGAGCGTTCCGCCGATCTCCCAGGAGCTGATCGCGGCCCGGCTGATGAGCGCCGGCCGCGACGTCACGGTGCGGCGGGTGCCGAATGCCGGCCACGACCTTTCCTCCCCGGGGCCGGGAGGCGCGCCGGATTTCAGCCAGACGGAACGGGAATATCGTCTCGCGCTGGACTGGTTCTGGAGCGTGCCGGCGCGCTGACGGCCAGGAACGCAGAAAGGCCGCCGCCCCTTCGGACGACGGCCCTTCCCTCGCGAGCCTGCACTCAGAGCTTGTTGCCGAGCGCGCCCTTGACGGCGCCCTTGAGCTGCTGGGCGTCGCCCTTCAGCTCTTGGCCGGCACCTTCGTCGCGCGTGGCGGGATCGTCGCTGGTCTGCTTGGCCTTGCCGATCGCCTCGTTGACATTGCCGGTGATCTTGTCCTTGAGCTCGCCCATTGGAAATCTCCTTTTGTGTGCAATGTGATAACGGACGGAATTAGTGGGCGGTTCCCCGGCCCCGGGGCATGTCCCGAAGCGACCCGTGCGGAGGTTGGGCGCCGGCGGGGAAGGCGACCAGGCGCTCCGGCAGGTGGCTGGACGGCAGCATCCGGGATGCCTCAGCGCGGCAGACCTGCGGTGGGTGGTGGGCAGGATGTTTTCGGCTAGGAAGTGTCCATGAGTGATGCGTTTCTGAGCACCGCGATCATGCTGCTCGCTCTGGCGATGTTCGTGAGCGACCGGATCCGGCCCGATGCGGTGGCCCTCATCGTCCTGCTGCTCGCTTGGCTGACAGGGCTCGTTTCACTTGAAGAGGCGCTCGCGGGGTTCGGTTCGCCGGCCGTGCTGATCGTGGCGGCGGTGCTCGTCGTCGGACGGGCCGTGGAATATACCGGCGCCGCCCAGGCCATGACCGGCCTGTTCGTTCCGAAGTCGCGCTTCGCGACCGTGCGGATCGGCGGCGTGCTGTTGATGGGCGCGATCCTCTCCGCCTTCATGAACAACATCGCCGCGCTCGCCATCACCATGCCGATCGCGCTCAGCGTCGCCCGCGACCACAAGCTGCCGCCGGGCGCGGTGCTGATGCCGCTCGCCTTCGCGACGATCCTGGGCGGCATCACCACCCTCATTGGAACTCCCGCAAACCTGATCATCTCGTCCGTCCGCGAGGATAGGGTCGGCGCTCCCTTCGGCATGTTCGACATGACGCCGACCGCCGGCGTCGCCGCGGCCATCGGACTCGTCTACCTGATGGTCATCGGCTGGCGGCTCGCCCCGCATCGGGCCGGAGGCGCCGATGCGAAGGCCGCTCCCAGCGTCGTCGTCTTCGAGCTCGGCCTGCCGATGGCCGCCTTTAAAGGCCGGATGCGGCTTTCCGGAATGCGCCGCGACCTGCGCACGGCGGGCGCGACGCTGCTCGCGGTAATCCGCAAGGGGGAGCGGGCGAATCTCGACAAGGATTCGCTCCTCTTCCCAGACGATCGACTGCTGGTGATGAGCAGGGACTATCCGTGGGAAGTCGCGAAGCGGACCGGATTGTTCGCCGCCGTGGCCGCGGAGCGCGCCGGCAGCGTGACGGCGCACGTCTCGGTAGTTCATGGCTCCTCCCTCATCGGCCAGGATTATGGGGCGATCGAGGCCCGTACGGACGGCGCAGTGGAGTTCATCGCCGGCGGTCCCCGTCCGGCCCGGCTCAAGCGCCCCCTCGACACCAACCTCATCGCGGCTGGCGACCAGCTCTACCTGCGCGGGAACGCGGAGGCGGTCGGACGCCTGATACGCCAGGCGCGGCTGCTCGAAGTCGGCCGGCGAGCCGCGCCCGTCCGGGCGGGCAAGCCGGCGGCGCTGGTGATCGCGATCTATGGAATAGCCGTATTGGTGTCCGCCGCGCTCGGTGTCGCGACGACGGCGGCGTTCATCGCGGCGGCCCTGGCCATCTGCCTGCTGCGGCTCTTGCCGGCGGACGAAGCCTATCGGGCGATCGACATCCCCGTGCTCGTCCTGCTCGCGGGCATGATCCCCGTGGGGCGCGCCTTCAACGAGGCGGGCGGCAGCGACGCGATCGCGGGCGCCATGGGCTGGGCCCTTTCGGGTTCTCCTTTGTTCCTCGTGCTGCTTGTCATCCTGACCGCGACGATGTTGCTGTCGGTGTTCCTCAATAACGTCGCGACCGCGCTCGTCATGGCCCAGGTCGGGATCGAGGCCGCGGCGGCGCTTGGCATCGACCCCGACGCCGCCCTGCTCGCGGTGCTCATCGGCGCATCCTGCGACTTCCTCACGCCGATCGGCCATCAGAACAACATGATCGTGATGCGTCCGGGCAATTACAGGTTCATGGATTATCCGAAGGTGGGCGCGCCGATGTCGCTCATCGTCGTGCTGTCCTCGGCCTTTGTCCTTAGCGTGGCCTACGGCTGACGGCGGTTCTTGAGCCAGATCGATGCCAGGATGAGCGAGAAAGCCGCAAGGCGAAGGAGGTATAGCCAGCTGCGCTCCTCGACCGGGATGTTCGTGAAGGAGAGCAGCGCCTGCCCGATCCCGAGCAGCCAGAAGGCGAGAGCAAATGCGATAAACAGGCGGTCGCCGCTCCGCTTCCACGATCGCAGGAAGAACAGGCCGGCCACGAAGAAGCCCATCGTGATCGCGCCGGAGAGGAAATCGAGCAGCATCGGCCTCAGTCCTCCCGGTCCCAGATGAACCCGAACAGCAGGACCAGGACCGCGGCGAGCGAAAATGCGTGCCGGACCACGCGGAAATCCCATTCTCGCATCACCAGCAGATCGAGGATGACGACGAGGTTGTTGCCGGCGAGGAAAAGAAAACAGAGCGCGCTCCAGAGCAGCAGGCGCACGCCCGTCCGCCGGTAATTGCGGGCCAGCAACAGCGCGCAGGCAGCGCTGGTCAGAAAGCAGAGCAGATAGACCACCGCCGGGAAATAGTCCGCCACCGCGTCAGTCCTTCCTGAGCCGGAAGGCATCGGCAAAGGCGCTGATGCCGGGGTTGGCGGCCGCGATGATCACCCGGCGCACCGCGTCGGGGCTCTTGATGTAGAGCGCCTCCGCTTCGGCCGAGAGAATGTCGAGAGCCGGGGTGGCGGGCCGGTAGCGCGCGGAACCGTCCTTCTCGAGGAGAACAAGCCCTGCCGCCACCAGCGATTCGACGCTCTGCGCCACCACCAGATCGCTCCCCCTCAGCCCGGCCACCATCTCGCTCGCAGTCAGGCTCCGGTCGCGATTCTGCCTCAGAAAGCGCAGCAATTCCAGTGCCCAAACCGACCGAAAGGTAGACTGGATGAAAGCTGAAACTTCCTGCTGCGAAGGCATTGGGGGCACGCGCACCCTTTCCACAGGTTGCCCAGGTCGTAAGATCCCCGGGGGCTTCTAATGATCCACCATGCCCGCGCAACCCTCGTAGCCGCCCCATCGGAGAGCCAGGCGCTCCGTTGCGGGCATCACTGCCAGACCCTGTGCCCAATCCACGCCGACATGGCCCCGGCAAGACGGATCAGGCGGTTTCTCCCTTCCTTGCGCGGGTCAGCTGAAGCTCGATCCGCTTCAACTCCCGCATGAGTCGGTCGGCGTGAATGTTCGGCCACATCGCCATCTTGATCATCGTGGAGAGGATCAACAGCACCGCCGACGGCAGCCCCCAACGCAATTGGGTCATCACATCCCCTGCCTCGAAGAACACCCAGCCTGCATAGGCTCCGGCCAGAAACGTCACGCCTTGCACGACCATCAGCAGGATGTTCACCCAGCCAAGCCGTCCCGAAAACAGTCCGAAGGCCATCCCGAAGAAGCCCGGCTCCTCGCCGATACGGCTGAGGATTTCCCGCTCTTCCTTGTCGAGGGCCTCCTCGATCAGATCGTCCACGTTGCGCATCACTCGTCTCCTTCCAAAGCGCTGCGCAGCTTGCGCCGCGCGTGCATCAGGCGGGTCTTCACCGTGCCCGCCGGCACGTCGAGAGCGACCGCCACCTCGGCGACGCTCATGTCCTCCAGATAAAAGAGCGCGATCGCTGCCTGCTGGCCTGCAGGCAGCGTCCTGATCGCGGCTCGCGCGGCCTCGACGTCCAGCGACGAAGGTTCCGACAGGCCGTCCTTGGCCGGAGGCGCGGCGACCTCCTCCGCCAACCGCCGCTCGCCTTGAATCCGTCCGATGTGCCGGGCGCAGCGCCGCGACACGATCCGATAAGCCCAGGCCGCAAAGGCGCCGTCGTCGCGAAGGCAGGAAAGGCCACGCATGATTTCAGCCCAGCTCTCCTGCACCGCATCCTTCGCGCCTTCGCGATCCCGGAGCAGCCGCCAGGCATGTGCGATGAACTTTCCGTTCCAGCGCCGGGCCAGGGCTCCGAGGGCCTCGCGATCACCGAGCCGCGCGGAAGCGACAAGATAGGCATCGAGGATGCGCTCCCTGTCTCTTGCCATCGCCGCCTCCCCAATCGAGCGTCCATGCAAGCAAGGTGCTTCGCAAGCTCAATCCGGTTCAATCGTCCGCAAGTTCGTCCCGCGCGTCGTTCGGCGAACGTCCGCTAACCACTAAAAGCGGACGTTAGCTCAGCGCTGGCCGCCGACCTCCACGCGCACCTCGTTGGAGCGATTATAGGCTCCATGCATCGCGCCCCCTGCGATCCGTATGCAAAGAGCCGTGCGCTGGCTGCCGAAGTCGTAAGATGGCATCTGTGCGTTGAAGTCAGCTTCTGAATGGTAGCGGCCGGTCTCCGGCAGATACACATCGTATCGCACGATGCTGGACGCCGGTTGATAGTCCCGAAACCCGTCACCGTAATTGGTCACCGGAACCAGCCCTACATATGGGCCAAGGCTGAGAACGCCGTAGTCGCGGTCGTCGCAGCGCACGACTGTCGCGTATGAGTTCAACTCGTGCCGCCGGACTTCCCGTATCCAGTTGGCGTCGCCTTCGAGCGAGACTTTCCAAAGGGCCTCGCCGCGCCGCGTCAGCGTGTCGCGCAGGTCATCCGTTGGCGGTAACGCGGAGGCTGGAACTCGTGCGACCTCAGCGGGTCGCAAATCGGTGATGGGCTTCGGTACGCAAGCGTACACGAACAAGAACAGGAGCAACAGCAAGCTGACTGGAAAGATTGCTCGCCGCGCTCGCGTATCGGCCATTTGCGAACGGTAGCGGCCGCGGACTCAATGTCCAGTTTCCACCCACCGCGGACGCTCCAGAGCCGTGTGTCTGCATCATATGATTGCCATTCGATGAGTCCCCGAAGCGCGGCTATTCGCGCCAGGCCTCGGCCCCGATCAGGGGCACGAAGCGGACCGCGCCCAGATCCTCCCGCCGGAACTCGTCCACGCCCGAGCGGGTCACCTTGACCAGGCTCTGGACGGAGTTCGGCTCCCCGATCGGCATGACGAGCGCGCCGCCGACGGCAAGCTGCCGGGTCAGCGCGTCCGGCACGTGGCTGCCGCTCGCCGCCGCCAGGATCGCCGCGTAGGGCGCCTCTTCGGGCAAGCCCGCCGAGCCGTCGGCATGGACGATGCGGACATTGTCGTAGCGGAGCCGCGCCATCCGCTCGGCCGCCAGCGCGGCAAGCTCGCCATGGCGCTCGATCGCGATCACCTGACCGGCGATCCGGCCCATCACCGCCGCTGCGTAACCCGAACCGGCGCCGATCTCGAGCACCTTGTCGCCCGGCGCGACCGCGGCGGCGTCGACCATCAAGGCGACCATATAGGGTTGCGAAATGGTCTGGCCGGCCTCGATCGGCAGCGGCGAATCCTCGTAAGCATAAGCGGCGTCATGAGCGCGCACGAACGCCTCGCGCGGGACCTCGCGCATCGCGCGCAGCACATGCGGATTTCCGATGCCGCGCCCCTCGATCTGCCGCCGGACCATCTCCTCGCGCAGCAACGCGAAGTCTGCCATGTTCGATAAATGAACGAAGGGAGGCCGCCGTTCCAGTGAGCGCGAACGAGAGGATCGTCGGCCTCTATGAGGACAATGCCGCAGCGTGGGACCGGATGCGGGGCCGCAACCTGCACGAGGGGCCGTGGCTCGACCGCTTTCTTGGCCAGGTGCCGGCCGGCGGATCGATCCTCGACATCGGCTGCGGCATGGGCGAGCCGGTCGCCCGCTATTTCGTCGCGGGCGGCTTTGCCGTCACCGGGATCGATTCATCCCCGTCGCTGATCGCGATGGCCCGCGATCGCTTCCCCGCGCACGAATGGATCGCGGCCGACATGCGCCTCATGGATCTTGGCCGCCGCTTCGACGGGCTGATCGCCTGGCACAGCCTTTTCCACCTCTCGCCGGAAGACCAGCGGGTCATGTTCGCCCGCTTCGGCGTACACGCGAAGCCGGGGGCGCCGCTGATGTTCACCAGCGGCGCCGAACATGGGGAGGTGTTGGGCGAATGGCAAAACGAGCCGCTCTATCACGGCAGCCTCGACCCGGCCGAATATCGGGCGCTGCTCGAAGCGAACGGATTCTCGAAGGTGATCCACAAGGTCCGCGATCCGGATTGCGGGTCATCGACCATCTGGCTCGCGATCAGGGCCTGAAGACGGCCCTGGTTTCCGTGAGCGACGTCAGTTCCCATCGGCGTCAAAAGGAAAGGCCGCGCCCGGATTGTCCGGACGCGGCCTCGTTTCTATCGTGAGCGCAAAGGCGTCAGCGATCCTGGCCACCCTGGCCACCCTGGCCGTCCTGGCCGGATTGGCCCTTCTCGCCGCCCTGCTCGCCTGCGCCGGTCAGCTCGTCCTGCTTGTCCAGGCCCTGCTCCTGCTGGCCCTCGTCGATCGGTTCGCCCTTCTGGCTGAACTCGTCGCCCTGGCCTTTCTGGCCGAGGTCCTGCTGGCCCTGCTGGCCCTGGCCCTGCTCCTTGTCGAACTGGCCGAAAGCGGGCTTGTCGCCCTGCTGGCCGGTTTGCTCGCCTTTGTCCTGGTTCTTTTCAAACTCGTTCATGTCGGCATCCTTCATGACCAAGGCATTGGCGGCACCGCGCCGCCGCTCGCCTTGGAAACACAACTCGAATCAGGGGCTTCCGGTTCCGAGGCCGGCGTCGTTTCGGCCCTCAGATCAGTCCGGCGAGCGGGCTCGACGGATCGGCGTAGCGGCGAGCGCCGTGCGGATCCCGCGGGTTCGCTTTTCCATGTTCAGCCCGCGCTCGCCCGCCGCGCGGCCATCGCCGTGACGGCCGTCACGCGGCTCGCCGCGTGCGCGGCCTAATTGTGGCCTCGGCCTGCCGCCCGTTGCGTCGGCGGGGGGAGTTGGTCCGGTTCGGCTTTGGGAGGCACGAATGAGCGAATTCAGCTTGCATTATGGCGGCACCGATTTGCAACTCGAGCAGAGCAAGACGCCGATCGGCGTGTGGGCGCGCTTTCGCAAGGCCGGCGACATGCGCTCAGCGATCGCGATCGCCTTGTCTGTGCGTAGCGTCACGGTCGCCATGCTCGTCGCGGCGAGCTGCACGGCCTGCACCCATCTCCAGACCAATCCGACCGGGGACGTGCCATCGGTCGCTGCCGGTGCGCCCGCGGGCGCGGGCGCTCAGCGCGGGCTCTCCTATCCGCTGCCGATGGTGCAGTATAATCTCAAGATCACACGTATGCTCGAATCCTGTCCGCTCGGCACGGCCCCGGCCAGATTCCGGGTGAAGGTCGAAGCGAGCGAGCGCCACGTGGCCGGCGAGCGCTTCGAGGTCGACTATCAAGCCATGTCGTCGATCATGAAGACGACCGGCTTCGACATAAGCTATCACGAATCGGGCACGATCAAGACGATTAATGCCACCGCTCAGGACCAGACCGGCACCGTCCTCACCAACATTGCCCGGATCGGCCTTTCCGTGGCCAGCGCGGCGGCCGGCTCTCCGGCCGGCTTACGGGTGGCACCCTTTAGCAATGAGCGGGCCGCCGAGTTTTCGGCGATGGGCATAAACCGGAGGAGTTCCGAACATGTCCCGCAAATCACGCTCCATTGTACGCCCGCGGCCGAAGCAGCGCTTCTCGAGCTCAGCACGAAGACGGAGGAGGTAACGGCCCTCACTCGGGACATCGAGCAGCTGGTTTCCGATATCACGCGACTCAGCGCGGTGGCGTCGCTGGAGGTGATGTCGGAATTGGACAAGGCCGAGTTGAGCGAAAAGACGCATGCCTTGATGCGGAAGGAAGCGACCCTGCGTACGCACCTTGCACGGATCGCGGAGTTGCAGGCGATGCTGAGCGCGACCGAAGAGCTTGCGTGGCCGGACCAGGCGGGCGACATTCCCGCTCATCAAGGGTTCCGCGCCCCGACCAACGCGAGTCTCGAAAAGCTCGCCAAGCTATTCGAAATTCATGTCGACGGCGTGCGGATGAACCCGCAGCCCGATATGCGGCAGGCGCAGGTGCTTTGCGGCGCCGACGAAAATCCGATGCCGGCGGCCCTTTGCCTGAGCCGCATCGGCTCGCTCAACCTCGCCCTAATCGCCACTGTGGCGGAGCCGGCGCATCCGACGACCACAGACGATCCGCGGCTCAATTCGGCCGTCGTACCGCATGGCGACAGGCGCTGGGCGAGGGGTATCTTCGTGCGCGAACCGGTCGAGGCGAGGCTTGTCATCTGCCGTGCCCCGGCGAGTCCGGATCGCATGGGCTGCGACGACCAGAGCAGGCCGGTGCTGCTCGACGAACCGGTGATCGCGCCGCAGCTCGGCCGCTTGCGGTTCCTTCCCTTCCGGAGCCGGCCATTCGAGGACAACCACATCCAGTTATCCGTGCGCGCCAACGGTTTCATCGAGCAATTCAGCTATGGCGAGGAGAGCTCCGCGGCGGCCGCGTCGGGAGCCCTCGCCGATATCGCCGAACGGACGCAGACCGCGCTCGAAGCCATGGAGACCGAGCGCCGGAGCGATATCCAATTCGTCCGCGATAGCCGAACCTATGAGCGCAATGAAATCGCGGCGGGCCGGGCGGAGGAAGTCGCCCAGCTCACTCATCAGGTCAATCTGCTCAAGGGCCAAAGCGATGTGCTCGCGGCCCAGTTGGCGCTCGCCGCCGCAAACGAAACCACCCAATATGCGGCCGAGAAGGCCCGCATCGACGCCGAAGTCCAGCTCCTTCAATCTCGAATCGCGCGCCTGAAGGCCGCGAACGAAATGGCTGCGATGAACGCGAACTGAGCCCAGTCAAATCAGCCCGGCGAGCGGGCTGGAAGGATCGGCGTAGCGGCGCTGGCCCATGCGGCCGGCGAGATAGGCGAGCCGGCCGCTCTCGACCGCGAGCTTCATCGCTTTCGCCATCATCACCGGGTCCTTCGCTTCGGCGATTGCGGTGTTCATGAGGACGCCGTCGCAGCCGAGCTCCATCGCCACCGACGCGTCGGACGCGGTTCCGACGCCCGCGTCGACCAGCACGGGCACGCCGGCGCCCTCGACGATCAGCCGGATGGTGACTCGGTTCTGGATGCCGAGCCCCGAGCCGATCGGCGCGCCGAGCGGCATGATCGCCACCGCGCCCGCTTCCTCGAGCTGCTTCGCCGCGATCGGATCGTCGACGCAATAGACCATCGGCCTGAAGCCCTCCGCGACCAGGGTTTCGGTCGCCTTCAGCGTCTCGCGCATGTCGGGATAGAGAGTCCTGGCCTCGCCCAGGACTTCGAGCTTGACCAGCTCCCAGCCGCCGGCCTCGCGCGCCAGCCGCAAGGTGCGGATCGCCTCGTCCGCCGTGAAGCAGCCGGCGGTGTTGGGAAGATAGGTGATCGTCTTCGGGTCGATATAATCGGTCAGCATCGGCTGGCCCGGATCGGAGATGTTGACCCGCCGCACGGCGACCGTGACGATCTCCGCGCCCGACGCCGCGACCGCGGCCGCATTCTGCTCGAAGCTCTTATACTTGCCGGTGCCGACGATGAGCCGCGAGGAGAAGGTTTGGCCGGCGACGGTCCAGGTGTCCGCCATGCTCAACCCCCGCCCACGAAGGTGACGATCTCATAATCGTCGCCGTCCTCGACCGCGACATCGGCCAGCGTCGAGCGGGGCAGGATCTCGAGATTGCGCTCGACCGCGACCCGGGCCGGCTCCAGCCCCAGCTCCAGCGCCAGATCGGCGACGCTCATCCCTTGGCGTACGCGCCGATGCGCGCCGTTGACCCTGATCGAGACCGTTCCGTCGTGAACCATGAAGCTCCTTGCCTTTGCGCTTGCGCGGTGGCCGTCATATAGGACGCTGCCATGGCGGCGCCACCGGTCATCTACGTCCTGAACGGCCCCAATCTCAACCTGCTCGGCTTGCGCGAGCCGGAAATCTACGGGTCCGACACGCTCGACGACATTGCCGGCCGGCTCGAGGACCGCGCCAGGGCGTTGGGCGTGGCGATCGAGATGCGCCAGTCCAACCATGAGGGGCACCTTATCGACTGGCTGCATGAGGCTCAGGCCGAAGGCGCCAAGGCGGTGCTGCTGAACGCGGGCGGATTCAGCCATAGCTCGGTGGCCCTGCACGACGCGGTGAAGGCGGTCGGCGTGCCGGTAATCGAGGTCCATCTTTCCAATCCGCAGGCGCGCGAGAGCTTCCGCCGCCGCTCGCTGATCGCGGCGGCGGCCAAAGGGACGATCGCGGGCTTCGGCGCGCTCGGCTACGAGCTTGCTCTGGACGCGGCCGCCCGTCTCTGACAGTGCCTTCGGGCAACGGAAAAGGGGTTCCGATGAGCGAAGACAAAGGTTCCGACGAGGCCATGAGGGTCGACACCGAGCTGGTAAAGAAGCTGGCCGAGATGCTCGACGAGAACGACCTCAGCGAGATCGAGGTCGAGGACAATGGCCGCCGCATCGTGGTCAAGCGCAAGCTCGGCTTCGCAGCCGCCCCGACGCCCGCACCCGCCGCGGCCGCCCCCGCCGCCGCGGCTAGTCCCGCCCAAGCCGCGCCAGCCGCCGAGAGGAGCCCGGCCGATCATCCGGGCGCGGTGAAATCGCCGATGGTGGGCACCGTCTTCCTTGCCGGCGAGCCCGGCGCGCCGCCGTTCATCACCGCCGGCGCCAAGGTCAGCGAGGGCGACACGCTGTTGATCATCGAGGCGATGAAGGTCATGAACCCGATCGTCGCGCCGCGCGCGGGGACGGTCCGGCAGATTCTCGTCCAGGACGCACAGCCCGTGGAGTATGAGCAACCCCTGGCGATCATCGAGTAGACCGGATGGCCATTGAAAAGGTCCTGATCGCCAATCGCGGCGAGATCGCGCTCCGCATCCACCGCGCCTGCCACGAAATGGGGATCAAGACGGTGGCGGTTCATTCGACCGCCGACACCGAGGCCATGCACGTCCGCCTCGCCGACGAGGCGATCTGCATCGGCCCCCCGCCCGCCGCCGAATCCTACCTCAACATCCCCGCCATCATCTCAGCGGCGGAGATCAGCCACGCCGACGCCATCCACCCGGGCTACGGCTTTCTTTCCGAGAACGCCCGCTTTGCCGAGATCGTGGAAACCCACGACATCATCTGGATCGGCCCCAAGCCCGAGCATATCCGTGTCATGGGCGACAAGATCGAGGCCAAGCGCACCGCGGCGAAATTGGGCCTCCCACTCGTCCCGGGCTCGGACGGCCCGGTGGAGGGGATCGAGGAGGCTCGCAGAGTCGCCGCCGGGATCGGCTTCCCGCTCATCGTCAAGGCCGCGTCGGGCGGCGGCGGGCGTGGCATGAAGGTGGTGAATTCCGCCGACCAGCTCGAAACCCAGATCAGCCAGGCCCGCGCCGAGGCGAACAGCGCGTTCGGCGACGACACCGTCTATATCGAGAAATATCTGGGCGATCCGCGCCATATCGAGTTCCAGGTATTCGGCGACGGCAAGGGCAATGCCATCCACCTGGGCGAGCGCGACTGCTCGCTGCAGCGCCGCCACCAGAAGGTCCTGGAGGAAGCCCCCTCCCCGGTGGTCACGCCGGAGCAGCGCGAGCGGATGGGCGGGCTCGTCGCCAAGGCCATGGCCGACATGGGCTATCGCGGCGCCGGCACGATCGAGTTCCTCTACGAGGGCGGCGAATTCTATTTCATCGAGATGAACACGCGGCTGCAGGTCGAGCATCCGGTGACCGAGGCGATCACCGGCCTCGATCTCGTCCGCGAGCAGATCCGCATCGCCGAGGGCCACCCGCTCACGCTGCGCCAGCAGGACGTCGTCTTCCGCGGCCACGCCATCGAATGCCGGATCAACGCCGAGGACCCCAGGACCTTCGCTCCGTCCCCCGGCGTGGTGCGGCAATATCATGCGCCCGGCGGCATGAACGTGCGCGTCGATTCAGGCCTCTACGCCGGCTACACGGTGCCGCCTTATTACGATTCGATGATCGCCAAGCTGATCGTCTACGGCACCAGTCGCGCGGGCGCGATGCGGCGTCTGCGGCGGGCGCTCGAAGAGTTCGTGATCGAAGGTATGAAGACCACCATTCCGCTTCATCGCAAACTGATTGAGGACCCGGAGTTCCAGGCGGGAGACTATACGATCAAATGGCTGGAGGAGTGGCTGGCGCGAGAGGGCAATTAGCCCGGTCCGCAAATGATTTCGTCGGAAGCAAGCCGAGCGCCTCGAATAATCCTCGGAAATATGCGATCTGGGCGTGACGCGGATCACACCTGACTCAGCGGCGACTCGTGTAGCCCGCCCTCATTCGAATGGTCGTCGCCGTGGATCGCGGCCGATGGGTCATGACACAGAGGAGGCTCCACCAATGTCGGATATGAGGACACCAGAAGAAACTGTGGTTGTGGAGACGGTCTACGCCGTAGCCCCGATGGTCGCGTCAAATGTCACCGTTCAGATGGACCCGAGGCTGCAGCGCCTCGTCGTGAACTGCGACCGGGGAGTCCTCCTCGAGGCCACGGCATCGGCGGGGGTCGACGAAGTATCGGTGATCGCCAAGGTTTCCGACATCGGCGCCTGGGAAGCTCTCAGCGAGGTCAGGACCGGGGCCGTGATCGCGGAAGGCGATGCGAACAGCTCCTCGGCGATCGTCACCGGCCGTATTCCAGTGTCCAGGATCGAAGCCGTCCGGACGGCCCCTTTCGTCCTCAGCCTCAAGGCGGCTCAGCCGCTCCAGCCTCTGCTTGCCTCGGGTGTCGAAGAAACCAACGCGCGGCCCGCCCAACTTCCCACCCAATCTCTCAGCAACGGCGGGAAGGACGTGGTCGTCGGGATCATCGACTATGGCTGCGACTTCGCGCACCGGAACTTCATCGGAGCGGGAGGGAAGACGCGGCTGCTCTCGATTTGGCATCAAGGCGGCGCCAACACGCCAACCAGCCCCTTCGGCTATGGCCGCGAATATAGCGCGACCGAGATCGATGCCGCTTTGGCCCAGCCCGATCCCTACACGGCACTGGGCTACGGGCCGGCCCGCGACACACCCACTTCGATCGGGACCCACGGCACCCATGTCATGGACATCGCGGCCGGAAACGGCAATGGCTCGGGCGTCGCGGGCTTCGCTCCCCAGGCGGATCTCGTGTTCGTCGACGTATCTCATTCGGACCTCAGCTGGGGCGGCTCGGACGTGGTCGGCTCGACCTTCGGCGATTCGACGCAATTGCTGGAGGCGATCCAGTATATTCTGGGCAAGGCCGGCGACCGTCCCTGCGTCATCAACATCAGCCTGGGGACCAATGGTGGACCGCATGACGGAACGACACTCGTCGAGGACGGCATCGACAGGCTCCTTCGGGCGAAACCCAACCGCGCCGTTACGATCGCCGCGTCGAATTCCTTCGATGACGGGATCCATGCCAGCGGGCTCGTTCCCGCCGGCGGCAGTGTCGAGATGGCATGGCAGATTGGAGCGGCAAACCGCAGCCACAAGGAGCTGGAAATCTGGTTCGATGGCGCGGACCGCTTCGACGTCGAGATAATCGCGCCCAGTGGATCGAGCCTCGGGGTCGTTTCTCCCGGCAACAGCGCGTCAAGCAGCGGTCCGGCCGGCAATGTCGAGATTTTCGTCGCCAATCGCCTGTCCGATCCGAACAACGGCGACAATACGATCGGAATCTTTCTGGAAAAAACGGTGCCGCCCGGGCAATGGAAGGTGCGGCTTCACGGAAGCGCCGTCACCCAGGGCCGTTTCCATGCGTGGATCGAGCGGGACAATGTCGCGCAATCGAGCTTCGCGCCTCCCCATGACAACACTCATACCGTGGGCTCCATTTCCTGCGGCCAATTGGCCATCGTCGTAGGCTCCTATGACGCGCACAAGCCGGGGCGGCCCATTTCCTGGTTCTCGAGCGCGGGGCCGACCCGGGACGATCGACAGAAACCTGAAATTTCGGCGCCTGGCCATGCCGTGGTGGCGGCGCACTCGCGGACCAAGACTGGAGTGGTCACGAAGAGCGGTACGAGCATGGCGGCGCCCGCGACGGCCGGGGTGGTGGCCTTGCTGTTGGGCGAAGCCCGATCGCGCGGCCGGGACCTCGCCATCGCGGAGCTGCGATCGATTCTGACCGGCACCGCACGCCGGAATCCTCCGACGGGCGCAAGCTGGAACGACCGTTACGGCCTAGGGAGAATCGACGCCGGCGCGGCGGTCCAGGCGGTCATTGCGCTGGCCGGCGCTCCCGGAGCGGCCAAGTCTGGGCCGAAGCCTGCGCCAATGCCTGCGCCAAAGCCGGCAGCGAAGCCCAAGCCGAAGCTCGCGCCGAAGCCGAAGGCCGCGCGCAAGCCCGGCAAGAAGGCCAAGAAAAAGTAGGCGCTGCGCCGAGGCCATTCTCATGGTATGGCCGCATCCGTCCAGCGGACGCGCAAGCAGGAGTTGATGGATGCCGCGAGCGGAAACGAAAGCAAACCCTTTCAAGAAGATCACGGGCGATGTCGCCTTCGACGCCGGGCAGACGGACGAGGGCGCGGTCCGCGCGATCTTCAAGGTCAATGCGGAAGGCTATGTTCCAAAGGGTGTGACGGTTCGCTCCAAGATTGACGAAACCATGTTCACGGGCGAGTTCGACACCCGCCTGCTCAGCAAGCTCGATCGAGATTCTAACGTCGAATCGGTGGCCGTTTCCCGCCGCCTCAGGATCATCGACTGACCGACGCGCTCGCCATATTGAAGGGCCAGCTGGCCGAGGTGCGCAAGGTCAAGGCGCGCGAACGGGCGGTCGGCCCCGACCCGGATTGAGGACTGCGAACTTTACCCCCTCCCAGGCCCGCCCTATGAAGCACGGACAAAGGGGGCATTCACATGGGCCTGATGGGTTGGATCTTTCTTGGCGTGCTGGTGGTCGTCGCCATCTGGGGCGTCGCCATCTATAACCGGCTGGTACGCCTCAGGGCGCTGGTCAGGGGGGGTTCAGCGGGATCACGGTGCAGTTGCGGCGGCGCGCCGACCTCATTCCCAATCTGGTCAGCACCGTCGAGGGCTATGCGACGCACGAGCGCGAGGTATTGACCGAGGTCACCGCGCACCGCGCCGACGCGACCTCGGCGAAGGGCGTCGCGGAGACCGCGCAGGCCGACAATGCCTTCTCGGCGATGCTCGGGCGGCTGATGGCCGTGGCCGAGGCCTATCCGGACCTCAAGGCCGACGACAATTTCCGCCAGCTCCAGGAGGAGCTCAGCGAGATCGAGGACCATCTGCAGAGCGCTCGGCGCTATTACAACGCGACCGTCCGTGACTTGAACACCAGCGTCCAGTCCTTTCCAGACGTTCTGTTCGCGCGGCCGCTGGGTTTCGGCGAGGAGGAATTCTACGCCGACGACGACGCCTCGATCCAGAGCGCGCCGGTGGTGAAATTCGGCGCCGCGAAGGCCTGAGGCCATGACGACGACGCGGCCCCTATTGGCGCTGCTCCTCGCCGCGTTCTTCCTGCTTGTCCCCGTCTCCGGCGAGACGAAGAAGCCGGGCGCGCCGGCGCTCGCCGCGCCCGCCGATTGGGATGCGGCGCCCTCTACCGGCGAGCGCATCCTGAGCTTCGCGAGCGACATCGAGGTGACCGCCGACGGCGCGCTCATCGTCGCCGAGACGATCCGGGTGCGGTCCGAAGGCCGCGAGATCCGCCGCGGCATCACCCGCGACTTTCCGACCCGCTACCGGCAGGGTAATCGCAATGTCCGGGTCGGGTTCGAAGTCGAGAGCATCGAGCGCGACGGGCGCGCCGAGCCGTGGGACCGCGAGCGGATGGACAATGGCGTCCGGCTGCGGATAGGCGACCCGGACGTGTTCCTCCCCGATGGAGAACACACCTACGTCATCCGCTACCGGACGACCCGACAACTCGGCTTTTTCGACGATTATGACGAGCTGAACTGGAACGTGACCGGCAACGACTGGACCTTCCCGATCGACCGAGCCGAGGCCCGGATCCGGCTCCCCCAGCCGGTCCGCTTCGGCCAGCGCACCTTCTACACCGGGCCGCAGAGTTCGACCGCCGGCGATGCGCGAACGGTTTCGGAGCGGCCGGGCGAAATCCTCGTCCGGACGACCTCGCCGCTCCGAGCCCGCGAGGGGCTGACCGTCGCAATCGCCTGGCCCAAGGGCGTGGTCACCCCGCCGGCGCCGCCCTCGGCCGCCGCCGTCTGGCTCCAAACCTACGGCCCGATCGCAGCTGCGATCCTCGCTTTGGCCGGCCTCGCCTATTTCTATTATTACGCCTGGAAGCGGGCCGGCCGCGGGCCGGTCGCGGGGACCGTGGTGCCGCTGTTCGCGCCGCCCGAGGGCATGAGCGCCGCGGCGATCCGCTACGTGCGCCGCATGGGCTACGACAATCGCGCCTTCGCCGCCGCGATCGTCGACAGCGGCGTCAAGGGCAATCTCCGGCTGGAGGAAGGCGAAGGCGGCTGGTTCTCCAGCGCCACCACCACGATCCACCAGACCGGCGACGCTTCCAACATGCCGGCGCCCGAGCGCGACATGCTGGCGCGGCTGTTCGGCGGCGGCGCCAGCATCCTGATGGACAAAGCCAACCACGCCACCTTCCGCGCCGCGCAAAGCGGGCTGCAGGAGGGGCTCGAAGGCGCCTATCTCGGCAAGCTCTTTCTTACCAACAAGGGCTGGGCCTGGGTCGGGCTGGTGCTGATGCTGGCGGCGATGCTGTTCGTCGCGACCATCGTCGCCGCGATCGATCCCTACGGTGAGCGAGGAACCGCGCTGCTGCCCGCATTCGGCTTCGTGCTCATGATCGGGTCGATCTGGGCGGGCAAGGGCTCGCGCCTCGCCCGCACGGACGGCAGCAAGTGGCTTGCCGCGCTCTCCATCCTGCTCGGGCTGGGCGGCGGCGTGTTCGTCGTCTTTGCTTTCGCGCTGATCACCGAGGCGGGCGAGCTTCCCTTCATCCTTGCGGTCCTGTCGCCGCTGCTCGCCTTGCCGCTCGTCCTCTCCGCCTTCAGATGGATGGCGGCGCCGACCGGAGAGGGCCGCAAGGTGATGGACGAGATTGCGGGCTTCGAGCGCTATCTGTCGGTTACCGAGGAGGACCGGCTGGAGACGCTGCACCCGCCCGAGAAGACGCCGGAGCTGTTCGAGCGCTATCTGCCGCACGCCATCGCGCTGGAGGTCGAAAATCGCTGGGCCGGCAAATTTGCATCCGTGCTTGCCGCCGCCTCGGCCGATCCCGCCCGGCAGGGCGGCAGGATGGGCTGGTATTCGGGCAGCCACAACGCCTGGTCCAATCCCGGCATTTTCGCGACGGCGGTCGGGGCGACGCTGGCGAGCAGCGTCGCCTCGGCTTCGACCGCGCCCGGATCGAGCAGCGGCTCGGGGGGCGGCGGCTCGTCCGGCGGCGGCGGCGGCGGCGGCGGCGGCGGAGGCTGGTAGGATGGCGCGTTGGCGTTATGGCGCGGGCCTGGCTCTGTTCGCCGCCGGCGCCGCGCTGGGCGCCGCCGCGGCGCCTTCGGCTTACGACCTGGCGGGCCGCTATACGCATCGCTTCCGCAACGGCGACATTTCGGGCGCCCGCTTCACCAGCACGAACAGGGTCTCGATCGTCGCCCTCGATCGCGGCCGGGCCTATGTCGACGTCCATCTCAACTTCTTCAACGGGCATGAATGCAGCATCGGAGGCGTGGCGAGCCTCGAGGAAGGGCGGCTCGTCCTTCGCGATCCGTGGGCCCAGGGCCATGACGGGACGCCGTGCATGCTCAGCATCTGGCGCGATGGGACGAGGCTGCACTGGACGGACGGCGAGGGCAGCTGCCGCAGCAATTGCGGCGCGCGAGGCGGCTTCAATGACAGCATGGCCTGGTCGAGCCGCCGCTCCATCCCGCGCGCCGAACAGGCGCGCATGCTGCGCGAATATGAACGGGACCGGAGCCTGCCATGAGAGCGACCATCTATCACAACCCGATGTGCGGAACGTCGCGCAAGACGCTGGAAATCCTCCATGAAGAGGGCGCAGACGTGACCGTGATCGAATATCTGAAGTCGCCGCCCTCGAAGGCGGAGCTGGAACGGCTGTACGGCCGCGCGGGGATGAGCCCGCGCGAGGGTTTGCGGGCGAAGGAACAGCTGGCGCGAGATCTCGATTTGGTCGAAGGCACGGTCAGCGGCGATGCGATCCTGGAGGCGATGGTCGCCGATCCGATCCTGATCGACCGGCCCCTGGTCGAGACCGAAAAGGGCGTGCGCCTGTGCCGGCCCCAGGACAAGGTGCGCGAGATTCTCTGATCGGACTGGGAAGGTTCATATCCGCCGCCTAAGATGCCGCCATGAAGACGCTCGATCCCGATCTGTTGCTGCGGGCCTATTCGATCGGCGTGTTCCCGATGTCCGACGGTCGTGAGGCCAAGGATCTTTACTGGGTCGAGCCGCGCAAGCGGGCAATCATCCCGCTCACCGGTTTCCATCTTTCAAAATCTCTGGGCAAGACGTTGCGATCGGGTGATTTCCAGGTGACTCGCGACACTGCCTTCGCGGCCATCGTCCACCTCTGCGCCGAGCGCGACGACACCTGGATCAACGCCGAGATCGAGGCGAGCTACGTCCGGCTGCACCAGGCCGGCCGCGCCCATTCGATCGAGGTCTGGAAGGACGGCAGGCTCGCCGGCGGCCTCTACGGCGTCCGCCTCGGCGCGGCCTTTTTCGGCGAGTCCATGGTCTCCCTCGCACGCGATGCGTCCAAGGTCGCTTTGGCCTGGCTCGTCGCCCGGCTGGTCGTCGGCAATTTTCACCTGCTCGACTGCCAGTTCATGACTCCGCACCTTCGGAGCCTGGGTGCGGTCGAGATCGACCAGAAGGCCTATCTGGCGCTGTTGGCGTCGGCGCTCGGCGAAGGGTCCTCCGCCGCCGGGGCGGCCGGTCCCGCGGCGGCGGGCCCGGTCGAGTTCGAGGCGCTCGACCGCCTGCTGGCGGGTCGGCCCGAGGGGGCCGGCGTGCCGCCGCCCGGGTGGGTCATCGCACAGCTCTTGGGCCAGACGTCGTAAATCGGGTGCTCGACGACGTTCAGGGACGGAGTCTCCTTGTAGAGCCAGCCTGAGAAGGCCCGCTGGAACTGCCCTTGCGGATTGCGGACGTCGATCTGGACGAAGGCTCCGGTCAGCCGCTGAATCTCCCAGGGCGCGCTGGTCTCGCAGGCGCGCAGGCGCACGATGACGTCGCCGAGCCGGACCGCCTGGCCCGGCCGCAGGCTCAGCTCGCGCGAGATGCCGTTGCGCTTGTTCAAAAGGCCCAGCACCGCCACGCGTTCGGGCATCGGCGTCGTGCCCGGCGCGAGGCGGGTCACAGTCTGCGGGATATCCACCGTCTCATTCTCGAACTCGGCATTGGTCTGCTGGTTCTGCTCGCCTGCGCCGGGCGGGTTGCAGGCCGCCAGCATTGCGAGGCCCGCCAAAGCGAGGCTGAGAGCGAAGCGAGCCATGCCTCAGTCGGGCGTCCAGGCCTGATAATCGCCGCTGGCAGCCTCGCGCCGGCCGCCGCGCTCGAGCGCGCCCGCAGGCCGGTAGGCGGCCGCGGTGCCAGTGAAATTGGGTGTCGCGGGCTTCAGGAAGCTTGGCCCCGGCGGCAGCGCCTCGTCCGGCACCGCGTCGATCTGGCGGGTCAGCCAGGAATACCATTCCGGCGGCACCCGGCTGACGTCGTTCGAACCGGCGTACATGACCCAGCGCCGGCCGCCTTTCTTCGCTTCGAAATAGGCATTGCCCGCGGCGTCGCCGCCGACCTTGCGGCCGTTGCGCCAACTGTACAAAGCGGTCCCGGTCGTCGCCCCTTCCCACCAGGTGAAGAGATTCTTGAAGAAGCCCATGGCCGACGCGCCTAGCGCCGATGCGCGGCACGGCGCAAGCCTCTAGGGTCCCTAGTCCGTCCAGGTGACGCTGTCGGCCGCGGTAATGCCCAGTTGCGCCGCCCGGCCGCCGGGGATTTCGAGCACGGCCGTGACCGGCTCCTCCACCGCGACATGCTCCTCGGAGAGCGGCGTCGCGGTGGCGATTCGGGCGATGGTGCCGTCGGGCCGGATGAAGATCATGTCGAGAGGGATGAGCGTGTTGCGCATCCAGAAGCTGGCCGGCCGTGGCGGATCGAACGGAAACAGCATGCCCTGGTTCGCGCCGAGGCCGCGGCGATTCATCAGCCCCTGCGCCTGCTGGGCCTCCGTTCGGGCGACCTCTACCGTGAAGGCGTGGCTTCGTGCGCCGCTCCGCACGGTGAGCTGGATGAGGTCGAGGCCGGACGCCGCCCTGGGCGCGGCCGGTGCCGGCTCAGGACGTTGCGCGGCGGGCTCGGGTTCGCAGGCCGCGAGCAGCGCGAGGGCGACGGCGGCAACAAGGGGTCGGCTCAAGCGGCTTCGACCTCCACCGCAAGCGGCCCCTTGCGGCCGCTCGCGATCCGCGCCCGGAGCGGCTGATCGGGAAGCAGATCGTTGAGCCCGCCACGGCGAACGGTCTCCATGTGGACGAAAATATCCTGGTCGCAATCGTCGTCGCGCACCAGGAAGCCGTAGCCGCGCAGGCGGTTGAACCATTTGACCCGTACCAGCTCGAACGAGCCCGCCTCTTCGAGCAGGCTCGACGGATCGATCCGGTCGCCCTGGGGCCCCTGGCCGCGACCGAATTCGGGCACGATCGCCTGGCTCAGATCGATCGCCAGCACCTTGCGCGCCTGCAGGCCCCTCTCCTGCTCGCCGACCAGGCATTCGACGAGCGCGCCTTCGGGCAGGCTGCGCCGGTCATAATCCTTGAGCACGCTGAAATGGATCAGGATATCGCCGTCGGCCTCGTCGCTGACCAGGAAGCCGAAGCCGCGAGTCGCGTCGAACCATTTCACCGAGCCGGTGAGGCGGATCAGCTCCTCCTCGGCCTCAGGGCGCGCGAAAGCCTCGCTCGTGGCGATCGAGGCGGCTCCCCCCTCAACACGCGCTTCCCGACGCGACGTCATTTACGCCTGACCCCCCTAGATCAGACGACAAAACTACCATGAATTAGACTTTTGTGAACCATGTCTGTTCAGCACGCGTCCGCATCCGGGATTTCGCCCGGCCGCGCGGCGATCAGGCGCCTCGCCAGATCGGGCGGATGGCCGGCCCTCAGCATCGCCCCAAGGGCCTTTTCACGTGCCGGCCGGTCGGGCTCCACAGCCGCAAAGGGCCCGATCCGCTTGCGCTCGGCGAAGCGCAAAGCGGCGTCCCAGGCGTGCTCCCGGGCCGCCTCGCGCGCGCCGGCCGCATCGGCCTCCTCTATGCCGGCGGCGCGCAGGGCGTCGCCGACGCGCCGCTCTCCATAGCCGCGCCGGCCCAGTGATTCGGCGCGGGCGGCTGCGAAGGCGCGGTCGTCGACATAACCCAAGGCCGCCATGCGCTCGACCAATTGCTCGATCGGCGGGGCGCCTTCTTCGGCCCAGCCCCGCTCGCGCAGCTTTCGGGTGAGGTAGGCGCGCAGCCTGGCGCGGGTCGTGGCATGGCGCCCGGCATAGGAAAGCGCGGCCCGCTGAAGCCCGCCGCCGTCCAGCCGCGGCCGGCCGGTTCTGTTGCTATCCCGCGTCACCGCCATGTTTGTGCCACAGTCGGGCCGGATTATGAACGTGCCTCGTCTCGTAGAGCGGGGGCTGAACTTGAGATACGGGACCCGTGCGGCCCCAAGACAAGAGGATTCAGCCAGACGTGCCTGATCTTGACGGCAAGGACGCTACGCTCGAGGCGCTCGTCCCCACCCCTACCGACGACCCGCTGCTGCGGCGCTTCGCCGATTTCGGCACGATGTGCGAAGCGCTCGACTATGCGGCGCGGAGCAAACGCGGGATCAATTTCCACGATCACCGCGCCCGGCTGATCCGCGCCTATCCGTTCATCGAGCTGCGCGCCGACGCCTTGGCGGACGCCCACCGGCTGATCGCTCGCGGTGTGACCCCCGGCGACCGGATCGCGCTGATCGCCGAAACCGCGCCCGAATTCGTGGCGCTCTTCTTCGGGGCGCTCTATGCGGGCGCCTGGCCCGTGCCGCTGCCGCTGCCGACCTCGTTCGGCGGCCGCGAATCCTATATCGAGCAGCTCGCCGTCCAGCTTAACAGCTCCGAGCCGCGCATGCTCTTCTTCCCGCCCGAGCTCGCAGCCATGGCCGGCGAAGCCGCCGAGGCGGCCGGCATCCAGGGGATCGACTGGGCCGCGTTCCAGGCCTCCGAAGCGGTTGAAACGGCGCTGCCCGAGGCGAAGCCCGAGGCGATCGCCTATCTGCAATATTCGAGCGGATCGACCCGCTTCCCGCATGGCGTGATGGTCACCCACAAGGCTCTGCTGGCCAACCTCGCCGCGCATGCGCACAGCATGAACATCGGGCCCGGCGACCGCGGCATCTCCTGGCTCCCCTTCTACCACGACATGGGGCTGGTCGGCTGCCTGCTCTCGATCGTCGCCAACCAGATGTCGGCCGACTATCTCAAGACCGAGGATTTCGCCCGGCGCCCGCTGGCCTGGCTCGACCTGATCAGCCGCCACGACGGCGCCGCGATGAGCTATTCGCCGACCTTCGGCTACGACATTTGCGCCCGCCGCGTGTCGAGCCAGATCGACGTGGCCGAGCGCTTCGACCTGTCGCGCTGGCGGGTCGCCGGCAACGGCGCCGACATGATCCGACCCGACGTCATGCAGGCCTTCGTCGACGCTTTCGCGCCGGCGGGCTTCGATGCCAGGAGCTTCCTGCCGAGCTACGGCCTCGCCGAGGCGACGCTGGCCGTCTCGGTCATGCCGCCGGGCGAAGGCATCGTCGTCGAGCTGGTCGAGGAGACCCTGCTCGCCGGGGGCGGCGAGAACGAGCGCGACCGGCCGCAACGCTACCGCTCGGTGGTCAATTGCGGGCGTCCGGTGCGGGGGATGGAGGTCGCCATCCGCGCCGACGACGGCAGCATCCTGGGCGAGCGCGAGATCGGCAGGGTGCTGTGCCGCGGCTCCTCGGTCATGGCCGGCTATTTCCACGACGAAGCGGCGACCAGGGCCTGCCTCGACGCCGACGGCTGGCTCGACACCGGGGATATGGGCTACCTTTCGGACAATTACCTCTACATTGTCGGCCGCGCCAAGGACATGATCATCATCAACGGCAAAAACCATTGGCCGCAGGACATCGAATGGGCGGTCGAGCAGCTGCCGGGTTTCAAGGCCGGCGACATAGCCGCTTTTTCGATCACGACGCCGGGAGGCGAGGAAACCCCAGCCGTCCTCGTCCAGTGCCGGACCTCGGACGACAGCGAGCGGGGCCGGCTGCGCGACGTGATCCGCGAGCGGGTGCGCGCGATCACCGGCATCAATTGCGTGATCGA